>Ga0316209_1000943_pt1 | contig 37491 bp, 35 predicted proteins | sample 6monopyrite_MG_FD_204945 | JGI IMG/M metagenome (GOLD analysis project Ga0316209, IMG submission 204945) | Microbial mat bacterial communities from mineral coupon in-situ incubated in ocean water Damariscotta River, Maine, United States -... | ecosystem: Environmental > Aquatic > Marine >...
CTCGCGCGGCGGCGCCTGATCGAGGACTTGCGCATGATCTGCCGGCGCATCTCGTTGCTCTCCATTCATGTTGTCAATTTGAACGAGCTTGGGTCCGGTTGAGAATCGGCGCGCTCCGTCGCGGTCTGTGACGCCGGCGATCGAGATTGCTGGCGCGAGTACGAGCGTGGCCGCGAGGGCGATCGTCGCGGCAGGTGCCCTCGTCGGCGACCACGCCCACACGGAAGGGAGGAGAGCGCGTGACGGTTGCGCAGGCGCCGCGGGCGCTTCTGGAGCAGCCGATTCTCGCCCGTGGGGGGTGGTGAGTCTGGTTCGCTTCATTGGGGGCCTTCCTCTATCGTATTCGCCGCTGATGGGCCGAGGTCGCGAAGTCACCTTCGTGGATCACTCAATGTAGTGATTGCGGTCGATCTCTCGCGAAAAATCTCGCTAAGGACGCGTTCGATGCGACCTCAGCGGCGCCAGGCGCGCGACTTGCCGGTCGGCGATCGCGGTTCGTGCCTCGCATAACGTGCCGTTCATTCCACATCATCTCTCAGTCCCGATCGGAGCCCACATGAACTTCGGCTTCACCGAAGAGCAAGAACTTCTCCGCGCCGAAGTGCGCAAGTTTCTCGACCAGAATGCGCCGCTCGAGCGTGTTCGGGAGATCGTTGAAGCGGAGGACAACCCGTCAACAGAATCTGCACTCTGGGCGCGTATGGCCGAACTCGGATGGGTTGGCTTGAACATGCCAGAGGAGCATGGCGGGGTAGGACTCGATCTCGAGACGCTGCTCGTCGTGCTGGAAGAGACGGGGCGAACGCTGTTCCCGTCGCCGCTCATTTCGACGGTCATCGCGGCGAAGGCGATTGAACGATTCGGGTCGGCGGCTCAGCAGGCGCGATGGCTTCCGGGGCTTGCGGACGGGACGAAGGTCGGAACGTTCGCCTATCTCGAGCGAAGCGACACGATGAATCCTGATGGTGTCGAGACTCTTGCGAAGCCCGATGGCGACGAGTTGATCCTTTCGGGGGAGAAGCTCTTCGTGACCGACGCGGAGGCGGCGGATCTCTTCGTTGTGGCGGTTCGGTCGGGCTCGGATGCGAAGTCGATCTCGCTTGTTGTCGTCGAGAAGGGGACAGGCGGGGCGACAGCAACGGACTTTCAGGGCATGGATCTGACAAAGCGAATCGGAAGGCTCGCTCTCGAAGATGTTCGGGTTGGCGCGGACTGCGTGTTAGGTGAGCAGGGCGCGGCCTGGCCGGCGACGCAATGGCTGCTGGACCTTGGTGCGGCACTCGTGACGGCAGAGGCTGTGGGCTCCGCCGAGGCGGCACTCGAGATCACGACGCAGTTCGCGAAGGAGCGAATTCAATTCGGTGAGCAGATCGGCAAGTTTCAGAGCGTGAAGCATCCCCTCGCTGAGATCTACGTCGATGTCGAGTCGTTCCGGTCGCTTGTCTATTATGCGATCTGGGCGCTCGATCAGGATGCGGACGACGCGCAGGTCGCTGTCTCCCGTGCAAAGGCATATGCGGCCGACGCGTTTCCAAAGGCGGGGATCATGGGTGTTCAGCTTCATGGTGCCGTCGGATACACCTGGGAATACGACATCCAGCTCTATTTGAAACGAGCGAAATGGGTGCGACCCATCTTCGGCGATGCAGATCATCACTACGAGCGCGTTGCGCTTCTGGGAGACCTCTAGTCATGGATTTTCAGCTGAGCGAAGAAGAAGAAGCGTTCCGCAGCGAAGTCGTTTCGTTTCTTGACGAGAACCTTCCGGAAGGCCATGAGCGTACGCCGGAGTTCCTTGCCAACTGGAGTAGGCAGATTCGCGACCGTCGATGGGTCGGTTTCTCTTGGCCTGAAGATGTGGGCGGGGGCGGCGGCTCCATCATGCAGCAAGTCATCTTGAAGGATGAGATGGCGAAGCGGAAGGCGCCGTCACTCGGAACCTGTTTCATGGGGCTTGCGTGGGTCGGTCCCGCGATCATTCAGTACGGCACGGAAGCGCAGAAGCAGAAGTACGTCCCCGATATCCTCGATGGGAAGTACCAGTGGTGCACGGGTTATTCCGAGCCGGACTCAGGATCGGACCTCGCGAGCCTGAAGTGCAAGTGTGAGCGGGATGGTGATGACTACGTCGTGAACGGCCAGAAGATCTGGACGTCGATCGCGGTGTTCTCAAAGATGATGATCCTGCTTGTTCGAACGGATCAGGCTTCCGAGAGCAAGCACGATGGGATCACCTGTCTGCTTGTGCCGATGGACTCCGAGGGAATCGAGGTCCGCCCTATCAAGAACATGAGCGGGGGCTCGATGTTCGCGGAGGTCTTCTTCGACAACGTTCGAGTGCCCGTTGAGAATCGACTGGGCGAAGAGGGGCAGGGCTGGAAAGTGACGATCTCGGCCCTCGCGTCCGAGCGTTCCTCGATTGCGGAAGTGCATGGTCTGATCCGCAAGATCGATGACGTGAAGGAGCTCGCGCGCAACACGATTCGTGGTGGGCGTGCGATGAGCGAAGAGCCGAGCATTCGTCGGCGGATCGCTGAGGCGGAGACGAAGATCGAGGCGATGCGGCTCAATGGGATGCGCTTCTTGACGAAGCAGCTGAAGGGCGAGCCTCTTGGGTCCGAGACTTCGATCAACAAGCTCCATCGTGCGGACCTCGAAGTCGGCCTCGGGGAACTCGCGCTCGAGATCCTGGGATCTTCCTCGACGCTGATGGGAGGCGACGATCCTGTTGTTGATGACGGAAGCTGGGCGAAGTTCTCGCTTAACTGGCCTGAAGTCGTCATCGGTGGCGGAACGCCGAACATCCAGAAGAACATCATTTCCGAACGTATGCTCGGTCTCCCCAAGGACTGAGCGAAGGAACTCGCATTGAACAAGGATGATCTGGAAGCAAGGCTGCGCGAGAGACTTGCAGCGACTCACGTCGAGGTGATCGACGAGTCTCATTTGCACGCAGGCCACGCCGGTGCAAGAGATGGGGGCGGGCACTATCGCGCCACGATCGTTTCGGAAGAGTTCGCTGGGCTGAACCGCGTCCGCTCGCAACAACTCGTCTACGGCGTCGTCGACGACTGGATGGGCGGGGCGATCCACGCGCTGAGCATGAAGACCTTCACGCCCGCGGCCTGGGCTTCCGCTTCGGAGAACGCCTCGAACTAGAAGTCGGGTTCCTCGGGCGCGACCCAGACGTCCGCGGGCCAGGGATCCTCGACGGATCCGACCCTGCGATATCGAGATTTCTCGGGCATCTCGTTCATGGCTTGTTCGAACCCGTCGCGGATCGAGCGTGATTCAAAGGCTGCCTCAAGCTTCTCGACCGCCGCGTTATGCGCCGCCTCGGTTTCGAAGTCATCTTCACCGTTTGTCTGCGCATCGACGATCGACCAGGCAAGGTCTTCGGCGAGCTCCTCGGCTTTCGCGTGTTCGTGCACGACCTTGATGCGGTCGCGCATGGATTCCCATTCGACCGCTCCAAGATTCGATTCAGCGAGCCAGATTCGCTCGACTTCCTCATCGATGAAACTGCCGATCGCGCAACTCCATATCCCTTGAATCATCTCGACCTGGGCATCGCTCGGGGCGGGCTGGCCAGAGACTTCGGCGACCCTCTCAATTTCGAGACGCGTCACGCCGCCGCGGGCGATTCGCCAGTCCATCTCCTGCGCATAGAACTCGCTGTACATGTGGGCGAATTCTTCGGGGCGAGTGGGGTCGGTCTCTCGTCCGATCGCTTCATGGGCGAGTTGGTCGTGAAGTTGTTGTGCCGTCTCTTCTTCGCAGACGTCCGCTTCCAAACGAAAGAGGGGTGCGTGCGTGGGGCGGGCCATGCCGGTCTCGGGGGCCGTGCTGATCGTGATGGATGTGCCGTCCGAGAAATCGCGGAATGCGTCAGCGAATACGCCGGCCTGGTCATGGTCGTAGAGAACGAAGAAGAATCCCGTTTCGGGGTGACTGAAGGCACGAATCAGAACGTCGTCCATTTCACGTACGTCGTAGTCGCCGATACGGACATAGCCGACGGTCTCGATGTGGGCGGTCGCCTGTTCCAACTTCTCTGGGTGGTTCCACTCGGCTCCCTTCTGCGCGTCGAGATGAATCCGGAAGGGCGGGAGTCCGCTCGCCTGAACGATCTGCATCAGTGATTCACAGACGCCGCCGAGCTTCTTCTTGATCCAGACGAAGGCGATTGCGCCCAGGACGAGAACGCCGAGTACGACGCCCGCGGCGACGAGGAATAGGGTCTGCATGGGAGCGTGCCTTTCATATGGCCGTCTCTCAGTAAAGACGTTCACGTTGAATCGGCGAAACACCCCAGGCTCCTGAGTGCGCGCGCAAGTCGTTGCTCGTGCGCTGCACCAGCCCTGCTAGTCGGACACGCCCATGTGTCGGAAATAGTCTCCGAGGTCTCTTGCGAAGTGGTCTTCTCGAGCCAGGCGCTCGAGGTGGGCCCAGGCGCGCTCGCTTTGTGCGATCGACGGAACGAGCGGTTCGAGGTCGGCACGCTTGAGTGCGTCGCGTAGATGGAACTCATTTGAGAGAAGGCAGAGTTCGCAGGCGAAGGCGACGTCGGCCAAGCTGAGCGTGTCTCCGGCGAGAAACGTCGAGGACGAGAGCGCACGTTCGATCCCGTCGAGATAGGACTCGAGGGTGTCTTTCATCGTGGCGTGGAGATGCGCGGGGAAGGCGTCGCGGGGTGCGAGGAGATAGGGCTGGACGTCGCGGGCGAAGAGCAGCGTTCGATCGAGGAAGGCATCGACGCGAGACGAACCAAGGGGCCCCGTGCCGCAGATCGACTCCGCATTCGGACCGACCCGCGCCGCTGCGCGCATGATGCTATTCGACTCGAAGAGTCCGAGGGCCCCGTCGTCTCCGAACGCCGCAGGAACGTCGCCGAAGGGATTCGCCTCGAGAAAACGATCGGTCTTATAGAGCGTCCCCTGAAACCCGCGCTTTGCCGTTCTCGCGAGAGGTGCGAGCTCATCCGACTTCGCTTCGCCCTCCCGAAGCGGCCGCGCATCATAGTCCCACAACCATCCCGGAAGCTCCATTGGCTTCGCGCCGATCACTTCGATCGTCGCCCCCGAATAACGAGCGGCGATCGTGGCCTTGTACAGGCGCGGATTCGGCAGGTACGAAAAAATTCGAAGGTCGGCCATGTCCTTACCAGTTCTCGCCGAAGGGGCGGATCACGAGTTCGTTCGACCAGGTCGACCGGGCTTGATGGGCGACATGGAAGCACTCGTCGGCGATGTCTGCGGGCCGACAGAAGAAGTCGTCCGGCGCGTCGGGGTTCATCTTGCGGGTCCAGGGCAAGTCGATCACGGCGTCGATCGCAACGAACACGGCATGGATGCCTTGTGGGCCATGGCTGCGCGCAATGCTCTCAATCAGGATTCGCTGTGCGGCCTTCGACGGCGCGAAGCCTGCGAAGTTGCCTTTGCCGCGATAGGCGGAGGTGTTGCCCGTGGCGAGAATCGTACCGCCGCCCGCGGCGAGCATGTCGTCGACGACGAGGCGTGCGAGATGGAGGAGCGCCATCGTGTTGACGTTGAAGTTGTTCTGCAGAACCGCGGGGTCGATCGTGTCGAAACTTCCGAACGCGCCACCGACCGCGTTATGCAGGACCGTCGTGGGGGCGCCGTGTGCTTCCTTGATCGTGGCAATCGTCGCGGCGAGGGCCTCGGTATCGGTGACGTCGCAAGGGTAGGGGTGGGTATTCTCGTCGGCGGCGCTGATCTCATCGAGGCGCTCGGCGTTTCGAGCGAGCATCGCGACGGTGTACCCGCCAGCGGAGAATCGCTCAACGAGCGCACGGCCGGTTCCCGGCCCCACACCTGTGATGAGACAAACTTTGTTCGTGCCCGGACCACTCGTTCCCATTCGGACTCCTTGCGTTCAAGCCACAACAGAACGCGAAGGCGAGAGCCTAGGGCAATCCCCCGCAAGCGGCGGGCCTGCTCAGGCGGCATCGATCGACCGACGGTCCGCACTTCGCGAGCGGAGACTTCGAACCGAAGCCGCGAGCTCTCGCAGCAGCCCATCGGTCTCCTCGAAGCCGATGCACGCATCCGTGATCGAAACGCCGTAGGCGAGATCGCCATTCGGGCTCCAGTCCTGACGCCCCTCTTCGAGATGGCTCTCGATCATGACGCCGAGCACATCCGAACTTCCGTACCGCACCTGCGATGCGACATCGCGAAGGGCCTCGGCCTGACGAGCGGGGTCCTTATGCGAGTTGCCGTGGGAGCAGTCGACCAGAACACCGCGCGTCGAAAGCTTCTGGGCGACGGCGTTCACGCTCTCGGCGTCGTAGTTCGTCTGCCCTCCGCCGCCGCGCAGAACAACATGCGTATCCGGGTTCCCGGCCGTATTCACAACTGCTGCAGTTCCGTCTGTTTGGATTCCGAGAAACGCATGGGGATGGGAAGCCGCGGTCATTGCGTCGAGCGCGACGCGCGACCCTCCGTCTGTCCCGTTCTTGAAGCCGATTGGCATGGAGAGTCCGCTCGCCATCTCGCGATGCGTCTGGCTCTCGGTCGTGCGCGCGCCGATCGCGGCCCAGGAGATCAAGTCCGCCAGGTACTGGGGCGAGAAGGGGTCGAGGAACTCCGTCGCGCAGGGCAGGCCCATGTCGTTGATCTCGAGAAGCAGCTTCCGCGCGAGGGGGAGACCTTCATCGACGCGGCAGGAGCCATCGAGATGCGGATCGTTCACGAGCCCCTTCCATCCAATCGTGGTCCGCGGCTTCTCGAAGTAGGTTCGCATCACGACAACGAGCTCATTCTCGAGCTCCCGTGCGATCGGGAGGAGGCGCTTCGCGTAGTCGAGCGCCGCCGCGGGGTCGTGAAGCGAGCAGGGCCCGACGATCACGACCTGGCGCTTCAGGTCACGGCCATGCAGCGCATTGCGAATCGCCGTGCGCGCCCGCAGCACCGTCTTTGCCGCGCGGGTCGAGATGGGGTGACTCGTCTTGAGCTGCTCAGGAGCCGGTAAGGGCTCGATGGTCTTCAGATTTCGGTCTTCAAGTGAACTCATGGGATGCTCCAGAGATTGAAAGGACATATAGGGTCCTGAAAACAGAAACGGCCCCGAGAGAGATCTCTCGGGGCCGTAGAAAGCGTTTGTCGCCGGGCTGTTAGTTTCTGTTTCTCATCGCTAACTCGCGGCACACCTTCTGACAGCCCCGAGGCGATACCAGCCCCGGGTGCCCATAAAGAAGGAATACGAAAAGAAGTCCTGCGACATGTCGACGTGTATACCACGACCCTGCGAGCCAGGGCAAGAAGTTCTGCGAAACTGGATTGTCGGGCGTCTCATCCGGCTGCGGCGGCGTTCCAGCCCGTGATCAGCGGCTCGCACTCATGGCCCGCCCCCTGCTTGACGGCATCGGCGATCGGAAAGGGCTCCGGGCCCTTCGAGGCAACGTCTCGCCAGGTCTTGGTGAGGCGTGTTCCGGATTCGATCTCTTCGAGGGCCCAGTCTTCCACCATCGTGAAGACCGTATTCTCCTCGATCCGCTCGCGGGTGTACGGACCTTCGAGCCCGAAGGCCGTCGAGACTTTGATCACGACGAGCATGTCGTTCGACTCGTCCGCAAGAAGCTCCAGCATCGATACGCCCATCTCGCCCCGGCAGAAAATAGCCTTGCCCGGTTCGAGCACGTCGCCCTCGACGGGCTGCGGGAAGTAATCGAGGATGCGGTCCGGCGTGAGGATGAATTCACGGACCTGCGCGGGGGTGGCTTTGAGGTCCATGACTTCGGTGTGGACGATGTTTGCATCACTCATGAGGGGCTCCGTTCGCGGGTTCGCAGTCGTGGTCAATTAGAGAGAGGGGAGGGGATTCTAGTGTGCTGTCACTATCCTGCGAGGGCTCGATGTGAGGCCCAGATTGTCGCACCCTTCAGGTCTAGCGGGACCTTCATCCCCGCTCAAAAAGGAATCAATCGATGCATGCCTTCCTGACCCATATGCGCGCGAAGCCCGGACAACGTGATGAAGTCGTCCGGCTGACGAGTGTCATGCTTGAGAAGACGCAGTCCGAGGACGGCATCCCCGTCTACGTATTCTCGACGGCCAAGGACAGCCCCGACGATTTCTACTTCTACGACATTTACGAGTCAGAGGCGGCGCGGAAGGCGCACGAGTCGACCGCGGAGTTCGCTGCGACGATGCCGGCACTGATGCAGGTCGCGGAGCTCGTTTCCGTGACGCAGCTCGACCCGTATGGGCCGATGAAGATCACGCCGGTCGGAAGTTAGGCGCCGGACCGAATTAGATCACGAAGTCGGCGACCCAGCGTTCGAGAGAGACGTGGAAGCCCGAGGCGTTCTTATGGCCGCCGCCACCGAACTCGAGGGCAACCTTCGAAATGTCGAGATCGCCGATCGAATAGATCGTGGCGAAAACCTCGGCCCCTTCGACGCGATAGACGAGTCCCCACTCCTGCCCGAACTCCGCGCGCTTGGCGAGTTCGTGGCCGATCTGAGCTCGGTTTGCCGAGGCGTTCACCGCTTCGATGCGGCGGGTCCCGAGTGCGACCGGGCGCGCGTGATCGAGGCGTCGCTCGACTTCCATCCGGTTGGCGCGAAGGATCGGCTTGCCCTGTTCAGCGAGATTTTCGATCGGCTCGGACGCGAGACGATCCCAGACTTCAAACTCCCGTGGATATGAGGCGATCGCGGCATTGATCGCGTCTGAATCCGGAAGCGCCCAGTTCCAGAGATCCTGATCTTCGACATAGCGAAGCAGGTCCGGCGTGGGCTCATCGGGATGAAAGTGCTGCCACGCGAGGATCGCGCCGGAATGCGTGAGGTCGAAGTGAAGGAGGTGGCCTTCCTCTTCGATCTCGTTGACGTAGCCCATGTCCGAGGCGAGTCGATCGCGGGCGGTCACATGATGGTCGAGGACAAGAACCTGATCCGCGACATCGATCAATTCGTCGAGTTCATCACGACCGGGCGCAATGTCGACAAAGGCCACGAGGGCGTCTTTACAGTCGCCCATCCGTACGCGGTCTTCATGGCTCCGCGCGACGTACCAGGCATCTTCGCCCCACGCGCGTCGCACAGACCAGACTGCGCCGAAGCCGTCTGGACAGCCTGAATGGTAGAAGCAGAGTTTCTTCAAAATGGGTTTCCGCTCGTCGCTCGCGTGTTGATCCTGGAAGATCTTGCGTTTCTTCGTCCCCGACGAGTCGAGGAAGGTTCGCATTCCGTTCTCATCGGAAGATCCGGGGTTGGAATCAAGTGATTCCCGGAGGCACCGCCCGATTCCCTTGTAGACACCGGATCTCGGGGGTCGGGGCGGGAGTGTAGCGGCCGGAACGGGATCGAGAGGAATCGGGACAGATCCGCTTCGGATCCGGTCGAAACCGCGAAATCGATGACGGATCAAGGGGGGCTGCGGTAGCCTCCCGCCTTCCTCGGAGACCCGATGTTCCACCCCTCTGAACGCATCGCCCTCGCGGCCCTCGATCGGCCGGTCAGCCCGACGGAATGGCTGCGCATCGCCGATGGTTTGCATGCCGACCCCGGGTACTGGTGGCTCGACAGCGCGCTTGCCGAAGGCAGGCTCGGGAGGACCTCCTTTGCCGGAGCGGATCCCTATCTTTGGCTGACGGCCCGAGGTGGCAGCGTCGAGATCGACGTTCGTCGAGCCGTGCGCGCGGGACTCGACCGAGGCTTCCACCGCTTCGAGGCGGACCCGATCGACTACGCGCGCTCGCTGCTCCCGCGTGCGGACTCTCTGGTCTACTCGACGCGGACTTCGGGAAGCTCGGGGAATCGCCGCTGGCACGAAACCGCGGGCCTTTCTGCGGGCCTCGATCTTCCGTTCTTGGGCGGCGCCGTCGGCTACTTCGGATACGAGCTCGCCGCGGTCCTCGAGCCTTCGTTGCGCTTCGAGAATCGGGACGACGTGCCGATCCCGGATCTATCGCTTGCCTTCGTTGATCGTGTGCTCGCCTACGACCACGAAGGTGAACGTCTTTGGGTCGTCGGAATGGGGTTCAGCGAAGCGCGCTCGCAGTCGAGTGCGGGGCCTCGCGAAACCGCGGTCGCCCGATCGCGACACGTCGTTGATGATATGGCGGCCCGTGTGGAGTGGATCCTTGCGGAGGGACCTTCTCGGCGATCGTCGGCCGACATGCCGCCCGTCGATCGCCTAACACCTGAGGTCGCGTCCGCTTCGATCGAGTCGACCGTCGACGCGAGCGGGTACGTGAAGGCCGTCGATACCGTGCTCCAGGAGATCGGGGCGGGGAATGTCTACCAGGCGAACTACAGCCAGCGCTTGACCGTCGATTCAGAGACGGACCCATGGACGCTCTATCGCGCGCTGCGCACGCACAACCCGGCGCCTTTTGGGGCGTATCTATCGCTGCCGGATGCTTCGATCCTTTCGAGTTCTCCAGAGCGCTTTCTGCGCGTCGACGAGTCTCGAAGGATCGAGAGCCGACCGATCAAGGGAACCCGCGCGCGTGGAGCGGATGAGGTCGAGGATGAGCGCCTGGCCCGGGAACTCGCGGCGAGCACGAAGGATCGGGCGGAGAACCTGATGATCGTTGACCTCGTGCGGAACGATCTGGGTCGGGTCTGTGCGCCGGGTTCGATCTCGGTTCCGGAACTCATGAAGATCGAGAGTTATGCGGCGGTCTTTCAGATGGTGTCGACCGTGACGGGTGAACTCGCGACAGGGCGCGATGCCTTTGATCTGATTCGCGCGACTTTTCCGCCCGGTTCGATGACGGGCGCTCCCAAGCTTGCGTCGATCGGTCTGCTCGAAGAACTCGAGACCGTTCGCCGGGGCGTCTACGCTGGTGCACTCGGCTATTTCGATGTTCGCGGTGGTCTCGATTTGTCGGTGGTGATCCGCACGATCGTCCACAAAGACGAGAAAGCCCATCTCCACGTAGGCGGGGGAATCGTCGCCGACTCGACCCCCGAGGCCGAGTATCTCGAGTCCCTCGATAAGGCGAAGGCGCCGCTCGCGGCAATTGCGGCCGCCAATCGGTCGGAGTGAACCGGGCGTGAGCGGTTGTCGGATCTACGTCGATATCGATGACGTGTTGTCCCGCACGATCGAGAGTCTCGTGGCATTGCTCGAACAGACCCATGATCGTCGCGTCGAGGTCGAAGCGGTTCAGCATTTTGATCTCGAACGCTCCTTTGGTCTCACCGCCGAGGAGATCCATGTGTTCATGGAGCGAGCCCATTCCGACGAAGTCCTTGAGGCGCTTGAGCCAGAAGAGGGCGCTGCCGCGGCGCTCAAAGGCTGGGCGAAGGACGGACATCGGGTCGCACTCGTCACGGGGCGGCCACCCATGACTCAGGCCGCGTCCCAACGCTGGCTCGCACAGCATGAGTTCGCCCATGATTCGCTCCATCACCTCGACAAGTGGAATCGCCCATCTTGGAACGTAGGCAGGCTCCCGGCGCTGCGGTTCGAGGACATCGAGGGGATGGGGTTTGAGTTCGCCGTCGAGGACAGCCTGGATACGGCGGTCCGCCTCGCCGAGGAGTTCGAAATCCAGGTCGCGCTGATGGATCGGCCCTGGAACCGGGATCTCGCGGGAGTTTCGGCAAAAGCGAGGGCAGGGATGACGCGGTGCGCGGGTTGGATCGACGTCGCCGAGCTTTTCGCGAAGGCGCGTTAGTTCTTGGCTTCTGCTGCGCGCACGAGCATGGCAAGGCTCGACACGACGGGGGTCTCGATGCCCACGCGATGAGCGACCTCTTCGACGGCGCCACAGAGCGCTTCGATCTCCGTGGGTCGACCCGCGCGAAGATCCTGCAACATGGAGGATTCATGCTGGGCAGTCGGGGGAATCAGCTCCGCGTGAAACTTCGCGAGATAGGCGTCGGCATCGCAATAGGGAACATCGATCTCCGCTGCCCGGAGCACATCGAAGATCTCTCGAATGACGGACTCGACGAGGGCACAGGTCGTCGGGTTCGCCGTGAGTTCGCCATAACGCCGGCCTGCGAGTGCGCCTAACGGATTGAGGGCACAGTTGTAGAGCATCTTCTCCCAGAGGACGGCACGCATGTCTGCGGAGACTTCCGTAGGGATACCGCCGCCCGAAATCTCCGAGGCGAGGCTCGCCAGTGAATGGACCTCTTTGCCGAAGACGTTCCCGAGAGCGATGGGGGACGCATGGGCTGTGATTTCGACGACGTGCCGCTCGCGACGATGGAAGCCCGTGATCACTCGGGCATGAAAAAGTCGTTCCTTAGGCCAGAAGGGGAGGAAGGGCGCTTCGTTGCCCCAGCCATTCTGGCAAAGCACGAGGCGCGTTGATTGCGTTAGCTGAGCGGCGATCGGTTCGAGCGCTTCCGCGATGGCTCCGCTCGCAAAGGCTTTTGTGCAGACCAGGAGCCAATCGGGCTCCTCAGCGAGGAGGGATTCGGGATCGATCTCAAGTTGGAGTGCGTCCGGCGAGATCGCTTGCTCACCAAAGAGGCCGGTTCGGCGGAGGCCTTCGGAGCGAATTGCCTTGAGGGTCTCGGGGTCGCGGCCGATCAAGAGGGCCGGCGCCTCGGGAGTCGCAAGCGTCGTGGCCAGGCCGAGGCCGACGGAACCGGCGCCCCAGATCGCGAATCGCATGCTGTCTCTTCCTCGGTTGACAAAAAGAGTCGTCTCGTCGACGGACCGAGCGGGCTAGTCTTGCACGAGTCGTCGACGAGGGGGAGTCAGCCGATGCAGAATGGGGTCCATGCGTGCGCGAATTTCGCGCGACCGCTCGCCCGTCGATCGCGGTCGGGGCGGTCCCGGCTGCGACTGAGTCTGATCGGCTTTGCGCTCTTTCTGTTCGCGAGCAGCGTCCAGGCCGGAGCGCTTGGAAACGAACCCGGCGGAGCGGATCCGCTCAAACAGCTTTCGCCGCCCCAGCGCGCCGCCGCGAAAGCCCTTGGCACCGCCCATGCCCATCTCGACGCCGGCCGAATTGAAGCCGCGCGCTTTTCTTTGGCTTCCGTTGGGAGCATCCAAGTCTTAAGCGGCTATCAGGACCTGTTGAACGTCCGCTTGCTCATGGCGAGCGGGGATCATCGAGCCGCCTATCGAGAAGCGTCCTTGGCGATGGAGTCCTCTCCCTCGGATGCCCTGCGTGCGGCCTTCGGAGTTTTGCAGGGCGAGGCGCTTGCCATGGGCGGCGACGTCTCTGGGGCTGAACTCGCCTGGAATAACGTCCTCGGAGCGGCCGGACCCGAAGACAAGGCCGTCCGTCAGTCGATTCAGCTTTCGATCGTCACTGCGCGTCAACGGACCGGGAGCCTCACGCCGGGGATCGATCCGGTGATTCTGCTCGACCAGAATTTCGGAGGGGTCGGCAACGTTGCGGTGACATCGTCCTCGGTCCCGGCCACGATGCTTGCCGGGCCTGTCGTTCTCGATCGAGCGCAGGCCGCACTCAATTCGGGCCACCCGGACGAGGCGCTCAACCTCTACGAAACGGCGATCTCGAAAGTGCTTGATCCGGCCCAGCGTCGCACAGCGAGAATGGGTCGGGCCCGGGCGCTCTTCCGCGAACGAAGATACGAGGGCGCTGCGAAGGCCTACCGCGAACTTCTGCCGGATCTGGAAGCGCGGTTCTGGCTTGCTCGGAGTCTCGCGCGGAGTGGCGACGTCGATGGATCGCTCATCGAGTTCGCCAAAGTCGCACGGGGGAAGGACGAGGAACTCGCGAGCTGGGCGCTCTATTTTAAAGGGGACGCTTCACGAGGATCGCAAGGAGATGGCGGAGGCGATCGGCGCGTTCCGCGATGCCGCTCGCTACGAGCGTTTCCCCGAGCGTATGCGAAGCGCGCTTTGGCGCGAGGGCTGGGCCCAGTTCCGGACGAAGGCCTACGGCGATGCTCGGGAGACGTTCGCGACGCTCGTCAAGGCGACGAAGGATCCCCTGGCTGCGCTTCGGCCGATGTATTGGTCGGCGCGGGCGGCGCAACTCGGCGGGGATGCCGAAGTCGGACAGATGGAGATGGAGACGCTCGCGCGGGCCTTTCCTCTGACCTACTACGGGTGGCGGGCGCAGGAGCGGCTTTCCCTTGACGGCGCGGCGCTGGTGCTGACCGATCGCGGATTGGCCGAAGGAACCCGTCGCGTTGACGATGAAGCGATCGCGCGCGCGGCGCTTCTGATCGAGGCGGGGCTCGAGGATCTGGCGCGGGACGAGCTGCGCTTCGCGGCGCGGAAGGCGCGGGGCTTTGTCGATCGCACGCGTGTCGGAATTCTCTTGGCGCGGGTCGGGGACTATCACCGTGCGAATGAACTCGTCGTGACCGCCTACGCTGATTCGCTCGCCCGCGGCTTACAGCCGGGGCGCGAATCACTTTGGTGGCTGTCCTGGCCGCCGGCTTATCGCGAAATGATTCAAGATGCGTTTCCCAAGGACGCCTCGATCGAGCCCGAACTCGTTTGGGCGATCATGCGCGAGGAGAGTCACTATCAGGTCGAGGCCCGCTCCGCGGTGGGTGCGCTCGGCCTCCTGCAGCTGATGCCGACGACGGCTGCTCAGCTCGCGCAGGAGCGGGGCATGGCCGACTTCGAAGCGGAGCATCTTTTCGAGCCGCGCACGAACATCACGCTCGGGACGGCTTACCTCGATCAGCTGGCGACGCGTTTCGACGGCCGCATGTCCGCTGCGATCGGGAGCTACAACGCCGGCCCTCGTCGGGTTTCGAGCTGGCTTGCCGAGGACGAGGCGCGCGCTCTCGAAGACGATGTCTGGGTCGAAAACATCCCTTACGACCAAACGCGCTCCTACGTGAAGCGGGTCCTTCGTAGTCTGCACGTCTATAAGCGCTTCTATCGATAGACGATCGACGGATTGCAGCGCGGGCTGCATGGCCTCCGGCGCCGGAGCTGTCTACCCTGTCAGACCCTATCCGAGCAGGAGTGCGTTATGAGCGCGATGACCTACGAAGAAGCTGTCCAGCGGATCACCGGCCCCGGAAGTCCGTTCGAGTTGGTCGATGAGGACGTCAACGGCATCACGATGCCCGTCTTCAAGAACCGCTTTCGCTCGCTTCGCGAAGTGCTCGAGAAGTCGGTCGAGTACGGTGACGCGGAGCTCGCCGTCTGGGACAACGGCGAGCGCTGGACCTTCGCGGGCCACGAACGCATCGTCGCGTCGGTCGCCGCCGCCCTCGCCGAGAAACACGGAATCGGCAAGGGTAGCCGTGTCGCTATTCTCGCCGCGAACTGCCCCGAGTGGATTCTGGTCGCTTGGGGAACGATCGTGTTAGGTGGGACCGTCGTCGCCATGAACGGCTGGTGGCAGGGCGATGAAATTCGATATGGCATCGAACTCGGTGAACCCGATCTGCTCTTCGTGGATCGCGGGCGGCTGGCCCGGATTGAGGGCTTGGATCTGGAGGTCGAGACCGTTGTCTTCGAAGAGCGTTTCGCAGCCTATGCTTCGCATGATCTAGAGGCCGCGCTTCCGGATACGGAGATCGCCGAAGACGATTGCGCCGCACTCATGTTCACGAGCGGAACGACGGGACGACCGAAGGGCGCCATGATGTCCCATCGGAACTTCATCGCGTTCCTGCAGATGAACATGTGCAATGGCGGCGTTAAGTACATGATGAATCCTCCGACGCCGGAGCAGGCCGCGCTACCGCCCCTCGTTGGAATCAATTCGAACCCGCTCTTTCACGTGTCGGGCTTTCAGTCCGGAGCGCTGATGGGGCCGGCGACGGGCATGAAAACGGTTTGGACCACAGGCCGCTTCGATCCGGAAAAAATCCTGCGCCTGACGCTCGAAGAGGGCATCACGCGCTGGGGAGGGATCACAACTCAGCTTTGGCGACTGATCGAAGACCCGTCTTTTGAGCCGGAAAAATTCCGCCAGGTTCGCTCTATGGGCGGCGGGGGCTCGGCCTTCTCTCCCGACCTCCAGCGATCTCTGCGCGAAAAACTCCCGCAAGCCAGCCAAGACTTCAACGTCGGCTATGGGCTCACCGAATGCAGCGGTCTCTGCACGATGGCCGTCGGCGCGCTGCTCGAAGAGCATATGGATACCGCCGGGCGGGTCATTCCCGGCAACGATGTCGCGATCTTCGACGATGACGGAAAGCGTCTGCCTGAAGGGGGCGACGGCAATATCTGCGTGCGTGGCCCGAACGTGATGCTCGGCTATTGGCGGAACGAGGAGGCGACGAAGGAATCGTTCTTCGCCGACGGATGGCTTCGCACGGGAGACATCGGTCAGATGCGCGAGGGGTTGCTCTTTCTGGCCTCACGCAAGCGAGACATGATCATTCGCGGCGGCGAGAATATCTATCCGCTCGAGATCGAAAACAGGATCGATGATCATCCGGATGTCGAAGAAGTCGCCGTCGTCGGCGTCGACCATCGGGAGCTCGGGCAAGAGGTCAAGGCGATCGTGGTTCCCCGGGCGGGGTCGACGTTAGGCGAGCAGGAGTTGAAAGATTTCGTGGCGGAGACGCTCGCGTACTACAAGGTTCCGACCTACGTGGAGTTTCGGAGTGAGACCTTGCCGCGGAACGCGACGGGGAAGGTGCTCAAGGCGGTTCTGACCGGCGACGCTGAGAACACGTTTGAAGAGTAGGGGCTTGGCAAGGCGACAATGGCTCGGCTGGGCTTTTCGGCTCGTCGCGCTCTGGATCTCGCTCGCAAGCGTGATGTTCGTTCTTGAAGTCGCGCTTCGAACGATTCCGAGTTTGCAAGAACTCGATTCGCCGATGCCGATCTATTTCCCGGCTTACCTTACGGAGCTCGATCAAGACATCACTCGAGCGCAACACGCGGTCGCCTCCGTACACCCGCTGGGCTTTAACGACGTGATCTATCCCCAGGCGAAACCGCCGGGTGAATTTCGGATCGCGCTCGTGGGAGACTCATTCGTCGGGGGCGATGGACTGGCGGACGATTCGATGCGCTGGGGGCGGAAGCTCGAAGCGCGGATGAACGCACGCTACGAGAACGCGAAAATTCTGCAGTGGGGGCAGGATGGCTGGTCGACGAAAGATCAGCTTGCGCATCTCAAGGCGCACGTATCGGACTACGGGATTGATGCGATCGTGATTGGCTGGGTCATCAATGATCCCGACTTGGATCGATTCAAGCAGCAATACCTCCCGACGCGTAAGGTCCTGAAGGCGCTGCAATACAAGCGGCTCTTTCCCGAAGCGACGAAATGGGTGACGGACTACCTGGGCAATGTCATTCATCCCTGGCTCGGCTGGGGCTATGGCCTATGGGAGCAACGACTCTTTGAGCCTGAGAACCTTGCTGAGTATGAGTTGCTGTTGAGAGAGTTGGATGCGCTGCTGGTCGAGAAGGGCGTGCCCTATGTCGTGGCGCTGACCCCGAGTGATGGCGGAACGAGACACGACGCGCTCTACGCGAAGGTCAAGCCGATCTTTGCACGGCTCGGAATCGAGACCCTCGATTTGCTCCCGGCGATTCGAGCCTCCCTCGGCGGCGAACCCAGCCGCGCGTATTGGGCGAATCTCGTCGACCCCCATCCGGGTGATCCGGTCACCGAGGTGTACGCCGAAGAGGTTGCGAAGATGCTCTACGTCGCGTGCTCCGCGAGCGCCGGCCAGCTTCGGGGATGCGACTTTGATTCGAAGAGGCGTTCGATGTGGGCCGCGGAGTAGGGCCCCTCGCAAGCGCGCCGGATCCGGTATGTTCCCGGACCCAACTCTTATGCGCGGCCCGGTCGCGCGAAACCAAACTGGAGCAAACGAACGATGTCGAAGGGTCCCCTCGCTGGTGTCAAGGTTCTCGAAGTTGCGGGCATCGGCCCGGGCCCCTTCTGCTGCATGATGCTGGCGGACATGGGTGCGGAAGTGACGCGTCTTGATCGAGCCGGCTCCGTCAAGGATCCCCAGCCGGATCGACCCTCGGCAGACGTGCTCGCGCGTGGCCGACGCAGCGTCGGCGTTGATCTCAAGTCGCCCGAAGGTGTTGAGGCCGTCCTCAAGATGGTCGAGCAAGCCGACGTGATCGTCGAAGGCTTCCGCCCGGGCGTGATGGAACGTCTCGGCCTCGGCCCGGATGTTTGCCTCGCACGCAATCCCAAGATCGTCTTTGGTCGCATGACGGGTTGGGGACAAGAAGGGCCGATGGCGAACGCCGCCGGTCATGACATCAATTACATCGCGCTCGCCGGCGCGCTCGAAGGCATCGGCCGACAAGGCGACAAGCCGGTTCCGCCGCTCAACCTCGTCGGAGACTTCGGCGGCGGCGGCATGCTCCTCGCGTTCGGCATCGCTTGCGCCCTCACGGAGCGCGCGACTTCTGGCAAGGGGCAGGTGATCGACGCAGCGATGGTCGACGGCGCCTCGACGCTGATGGCTTTCTTCCACGGGATGAAGGCGATGGGCGGACATGGCGACGGCGGCCGCGGAACCAATATTCTCGATACCGGCGCACACTTCTACGAGACCTACGAAACGAGCGATGGCAAGTACATCTCGCTCGGGTCGATCGAGCCCCAGTTCTACGCGGAGCTGCTCGAGAAGCTCGGCCTCTCGGACGACGATCTGCCGCATCAGATGGATAAGTCGGGTTGGCCCCTGCTCAAGGCCCGCTTCGAGACGCTCTTCAAGACGCAGACGCGGGACCAGTGGTGCGCGCTCATGGAGGGGACGGATATCTGCTTCGCTCCGGTCCTGTCGATGGACGAAGTCGCGGAGCATCCGCACATCAAGGCGCGGGACACGTACGTTGACTTCGAGGGCATCGTGCAGCCCGCTCCGTCGCCGCGCTTCAGCCGCACCGAAACGGAGCTCGACCTTCCGCCTGCGCACCCGGGCCAGCACACAGAGGAGGTTCTGTCCTCGTATGGCTTCAGCGCCGACGAAATCGCGAAGCTGCGCGACGGCAAGGCAGTCGCGTAACGGGGTAGGGCGGCAGAGTCGCCCGAACGAGTCGCGACCACCCAAGGATCCGCATTCGCCCTCGGCCTACCGCGGGCGAATGCGATAGAGTCCCCGCGTCTGACTTCGCCCAGTCAGGACGCCTTGAGGGGGCCCCGTGAATCCGAAATTCGCACTCGTATTGATCGCTTCGTTGCTGGTTCTGATGTTTGGCCAGCGATTCCTTCATTCTGTACCCGCCGGCCATGTCGGTGTCGCGATTCTCTTCGGCGAGGTTCAGGAAGAGCCGTACCCGGAAGGCCTTCACTTCGTGAGCCCCTTCCTCTCCTGGGCCGACCTCGATGCGCGCCAGGACACGTTCAAAATTTCGCAGCTTGAGATGCCGACGCGGGATCAGCTGCTCTCGAAGGTGGACCTCTCGATTCAGTGGCGACTCGACCAGAGCCGCGCACCCATCATCTTCCGCGATACGGGTGACAAGGACCGGATCATCGCCGTCCATCTCCACCCGAAGACCCGCTCGCTGGTTCGCGAACTCGGAACGAAGATCGAGCGCGCAGAAGACCTCTTCAAGGACGAAGTCCGCGACGCTCTTGCGGTTGAGATCGAATCTGAGTTGAAGGCCTATGTGGCGACGAAGGGCATCCTCGTCGACTCCGTCCTGCTTCGAAATATCAACCTTCCTCCCGTGCTCGCAGACGCGATCGGCCGAAAGAAGGAACGCGAGCAAGAAGTCGAGCGCCAGCGCGCCGAACTCGAACGCGTGAAGCTCGAGCAGGAACAGCAGGTCGCGCAGGCAGAAGCGTCGCGACGTGGCGCGGAAGAAGATGCCAAGCGATTGCGCATTCTCGCGGACGCGAAGGCGTACGAAATCGCGACGATCAACAAGGCGGCCTCGGGCAACCCGGCCTACATCCAGCTCCAGAGTCTTGAAGCGCTCAAGAAGATGGCAGAGGACCCGGCGGCGAAGCTCTACTTCCTCGACTCGAACTCGTCTTCGCCGCTGCCGCTCATGCACCTCGGAGACGTCGCCGCCGGGAAGCGCTGAGGTCGGCATCCGCATCGACTGACGAATCAGCACCGGCCGGGGTCCACGAGGGAGGCGAACCTGGCCGCAGCGGGTGAGCCGATGAAAGTTGGCGTCCCGGAGCGTCCGCTCGTGCGGAAATCTTCGCGGAGAGTTGCGTCGTCCTGAAGGCGACGCCTCGTGTTTCGAGGGCGTCTCGGCCGGGCGATCGAGAGCTGAGCCGCGCGATTCAGAAGCGCGCAGGTTCAGGTGTAACGCCTCGTCTCATTGGAAATTCGGACGGGTGGGAAAATCTCCGGTGATCACCCAGATGGATGATTACCCCCTGCCAAATAGCAGGGTCCCCCGCTCTATGAATTCGGCTACTCATGAAGACCGAAAGGGTCCGATCAGAGCGGAAAAGGATTCGAGGGACGAGCGACGGTATCCGTGTAAATAGTTAATCCTGAAGCTTTTTTCTGGAAAATCGACCGTTAGTCGGAGTATCCTCGGCCGCCCTGTTCAAGCTCATCCGACTCATGCTGGAGCCTCCCCCCGATGCCCCTTCTCTCGACCCGTTTCCGTGCGACATCCTCGTCCCGCCTGTTTGATTCGTCTCTCGTAGTGAGACGGGCAACTCGCATCTCCATTTCTCTTATTGCGATTCTCGTCATTGCGGCCTGTGGCGGGAACCGCGAATCGACCGGGAGCTCGGGTGGCGGTGTGTCCTCACCGACCGGCGTGACCGCGGCGACGGCGACCGGGCCCGCGACGGCGACGGCTGGCGATCGATTCATGCTCGATGCGAGCCAGAGCACGGTCGCCTCGGGAACCGCGACGTATCGATGGACGCAGACGGCTCCGGCCGGAGCTTCGCAGACCTCGACGAGTGAACAGCCGACCTTCAACGCGCCGAACTCGATCGATGCGCTCGTATTCGATCTGACCGTGACGGATGAAGACGGCGGAACCGACACGACCTCGATTCAGGTGAACGTCGTCGAGGATACGACCGGGGCGTATTTCGTGAGCCAGACGGACGGCGACGACGCGACGGCGGATGGGTCGATTGCGATGCCGTATCAGACGATTCGTGCCGCGCTTGTTGCGTCGAACGGACTCGCTTTTCCGGCGGACCTTTATATCCAGGGCGTGCTCGACGCCAACCGCGATTGTGACGCGTCGGCTTCCGCGTTCTATGACGAAACCGCGGGCTTGCTCGTCGCGGAATTTGGCATCTCGGTCTACGGCGGCTTCGACGCGGATTGGCGGCGAGACCTAACAGATTGTCGTCCCGAGATTCGCGGCCGAACGGAGACGCTCGAGTTCCGCGACGTCAATGAACCGACGATGCTCTCAGGCGTTCGGATTCGCACGCTCATTCCGCGCACCCCCGGCGGCGCTCCGGACCTCGGCGCACTCGAGTCGCGGGTGGTCGAACTCTTCGGCGTGCGTGTGATCGGCGGCGGCGACAAGCTCACGATCGAGTTCGCTGACATCGACGTGGAAGACTGGGACCTCGGCTTCGTCGGCCCCGGCAGTGCCGCGGTCTTCGCCGACGGGATCGATCAGCTTGAGATCTTCGACAGCGTGATTCGCGCGGGCCGCAGCGGCGAAGGCGTATCCGGCGCCTCTGGCGTACCTCCTTTCAGCCGTGCGGGGAACGGGACGAATGGTGAGACGCGGAACACGACGGTGTCATCAGCCACATCCATCGTGCCCGCCACGGTCACGCCCGATGCGCCCGGCGGCGTGGCTTCGCTTTGCCCAGGGCCAGCCGCTTCGACAGACGGCGAACTCGGCGGACGGGCGGCTCTTGCCTACACGAGGCCTGTATTCGCACTCGCGCAGGAAGCGGGGGACGCACGAGGCTGTGCTCCGTCGGTGGCGGCCGCTGCCGCGGGACCGAACAGTCAGACCATCCCCTTTGGCGTGACGACGCCGATCTCAACCGAGGCGAGAGCCCAGAGCGGTCAAGACGGTTGTGATGGCGCGGCGGGTGCTTTTGGAAGCCTTCCGCCAGCCGGAGCGATCCTCAGCGTGGCCAGCACGATCCCCGAGTTTCGATCGCAGAATGGTCAGTCGGGGACCTGGGGAGCTCCGGGGATCGGCGGTGGAGGTGGCGGTTCGGCCGCTGTGCTTCGAGCCGTGAACGTAGCCGTAAGAGCCACCATTGGCAGCGGTGGAACCGGCGGCGCCGGTGGCTGCGGAGGGGCACCCGGTTTGGGCGGTGATGGCGCGAGTGCCTCGGCGGCAATCCTTTTGAACGAGACGAACGAAGTCACGGTTCGCTGCAACATTCTTGCGACCGGCGGCGGTGGTCGCGGTGGAAGCGGCGGTCTTGGACAGCTCGGCCAGGAGGGCGGCTTTGGCGGTGGCGGTGGGATCGATCGAAATATCGCGAACCTCTTCGCGGGCGATGGCGGCGACGGAGGCGACGGAGGCGAGGGCGGTGACGGTGCGGCCGGTCAGGGCGGCGACAGCTATGCGGTCGTGATCGCCGGGGCGATGGCAAGTGAACTCACCTACGAACGCAACGTGCTCGACCTTGGATCGGGGGGGCAAAGCGGTGACGGGACGAGCGTTGGACTCTCTGGGAGCCTCTTTCTCGGGACGAACCTACCGGCAAACTTCGACGTGATCCCCGCGGATGCGGGTGCACGACGCAACTTACCTGCAACGACAAGCCCGCCGACGGCGCCGAATTGTCCGGCGCGCTAGTGGGCTTTTCTCACCACCCGAACGGCGATGGAAGCCGAGCGAGTGCGACCTACAATCGTGGAATCTGAATCCACTCGACGTTATTTCCCCGATTTGGATGGGGATGCGAAGGAGATCGAGCAATGACCGATCAGAACAAGATGCAAATCATTCGAACCGACAAGCGGCGTGCCGGCCAGGGCATGACCGAATACATCATCATGGTGGCGTTGATCGCGATCGCCGCGATTGGGGTCTACGGCCTCTTCGGCGAGACCCTGCGCAATCAGGTGGGCGGGATGGCTCAGAGCCTCGCCGGTGAGACGAATACCGGGACGGCGGCGGCCGCCGCATCGGCGAACAATGCGGCCGATACCGCGCAGGAAAGCGTCGGCCTCGGCGACTACTCCGGCGGCGACTCGAACTAGGTCGCTGAGAGTACCCCCCAGCATGCTCTCTCGCGCCTTCAGCGTACGTGCCTTCGCGCGTGCTATGCGACCCCCTGCGCCCAAGCGCAAGGGCGAGTCGCGTGCACGCGCGAGTTCGCGTTCAAGAAGAGCTGAGAAACGCGCTGCGCGAGAGGGCGGTCAAGCGATGGTGCTCATCGTCTTGATGCTGCCCGTCGTTTTGGTCGCGGGCTACATGGTCTTCGCGTCGGCGAAGCTCACGAGCGCGAAGATGGAAGTTCAGAACGCAGCGGATGCCGCTGCATTCAGTGTTTCAACCCTTGAAGCGCGCGATCTGAACTTCATGGCGTATACGAACCGCGCCATGGTCGCGAACGATATCGGGATCGCGCAGCTCGTCGGGCTGATGTCCTGGGCCGATTCGCTCGCGAGCGTGCGAGGACAGCTCAACACGATCAACCGGAATACCTGCCCTCGACTCGGCTTCCCGGGCTCGATCGTCTGCTCGACGTTTTTCGGTGCGCTTGAGACCTACTACGGACTCTTGGGTCGCGGCGCGAAGACAGTCATTCGGACCATCGGTCGCCTCGGCGTGTCGGGGATCAACCTCGTCAACCAACGCGTGTATGGCAACGCGCAGTTCGCCTACCACGGGGTCACGGTTTATCTCCTCAGTACGAATCTGGTAGGCGGCGGACTCGGCGGCGCCCTCGCCAACGTCACCCCAGGCGAGGAGCCGATCGTTCTCAAGGCGATCGCCGACAACGCTCCCGGAGCGCGCCTATCACCCGTCGGCACGATCGCCCTCGCCGGACATCTCCTCTACTACGCCGGAGACTTCTTTCCGGGTCTGCTCGGGCGGATCAACGAGACCCCCTTCTTAAAGACCTACAATCCAACTTCAACCGCTCCGGGAGACACCGAGGGTTTTCAGACCTTCGCCGCGATCCAGCGCGAATCCCGCGACGAGTTTTTGCAGAGTCGCGGCAACGCCTTCCCAGGCGGGCCCGGACGGGCCCCCTCCAGAGAACAGGAAGCGATTCGGCAGCCCCTCGACTGTCCGTTCCCGAGTCCCTTTGATGTGATTCCCTGCGGACGACTCGTCTTCCCGGTCGGTTACGACTTCGGTCAGCCGGTGGGCCGAATCGGCTTCGATCTCGTGCTGAGTATCGATTTCGGAATCGAGTTTGGAACGGGCGGGAGCGAGCTCCGCTATCGCCGCAACGCCTCCGGCAATCAGTTTTATCACTCGGCCATCGATCGTTCCCGAGCGAGCGTCGATATCGGCGCCTACGCGCTGATTCCGATCCCGGCTCCGCTCAATGTCGCGGGCTGTCCGCTCGTTCTCTTCAATCCGCTGATCTTCTTTGATCGACAGGGCGATTGCATCCTCGCCCCCGCGGCACCTCTCGTGAACGAGTTCTTCCTGGCGTTCGGCATGGCGCAAGATGGGGGAAGACGTCCCCGCTACAACATTCGCCGCCGTCAGCTCTTTACGAGTGGTCGGGCGGACTTCGATCGCGACTTCTACAACGGCTCGGCGAATGACTTTCCAAATGGTCCCTTCTTCGGCAGCGAAGACAACCTCCCGATTCAGGGCGTGGGTGTGAACATCTTCCCGCAACCGGCGCCGCCTGGTGAACGCTACACCGACGGCGAAGTCAAGCTGACTCGATACGACGGGCTGCCAAAGCATACGAACGTTACGAATCCCGTCGAGACGCCGGAAGAGGCGATCGGATTCAAGGCGCCTTTCTATCTGGTGGGCGTCGTCAAGACGATCAACCCCGAACAAGAAGGCTTGTTGGGAACGATCTCCTCACGTTATGCGACGGTGGGCCCACCGGGTTATGTGAACGAGCCCGACCGTCCCGAGTTCGGCCGCTTGGCGAATGCCGATGGAGACGTGGGGCCGCAGCTCCTCGATCGATCGACGGATCTTGAAGGCGCCGCAAACCAGGTCGCGGCGATCGCGAAGTCAGAGGTCTACTTTGCGCGACCGAATTCGAATCGCTTCTTCGCCCGAGCGGATGGCCGAACCGAATTCGGAAACGCGTTCAGCCCCTATTGGCAGGCGCGGCTGGTCAAAACGTCGGATCTCGATCGCTCACTCGGCTTGCTCGGGCAGCAGGGCGTGCCTTGGTTCCCGCAAGTGACCGCGATCTTTCAGAACGTGTTTGGCGCGCTGGGCTTCGGACCGGGGGCGACTGCGCCGTGATCGAATCCAAGCGACTTGAAGCGGGGACGCGCAGGAACCGGCGTCGCGCCGGTCAGGCGATGACCGAGTTCGCTGTTGCCGGTGGCGTGATCCTGACCGCCGTTTTCCTGGCGTTTCCGTTCCTGGCTCGGATTGGCGACATGCGGCACACGGCGATCCAGATGGCGCGCTACGAAGCGTGGGAGTACACGGTCTGGTCCGAGACCGGAGCGGGGGGACCCAGCCGGGCCTACCTCGAGTCGGGCCGAACACTTCCTCAGCAAGTGCGCACGAGCGTTCGTGGCGATGCGGATCAGCGTTTCCTGGGCGATGGATTCGACTCGTTGGGGGGCGGCGTCGGTCAGGGCCAGCGCGAGCTGACGAAGCGTTTCTGGATCGATGAAGCCGGCATCTCGCTCTATGCGGATGCTGATCAGGGGAGACCGATCACAGGCGTCGGTGAATGTGATCGCGATGGCTATTTCTGCGACTCGAATACGCCGGAGCCGACGGGCTTTCTCGGCTTCATCTTCGATGCTGTGGATCTGGTGAGCGATGCGATTCAAAGCTTCACGCCCCTCGATCCCTTTTCGAAGCTGAACGGCGAGGGCTATCAGCGCGCCGAAGTACTCCTGCCCATCGCCTACCCGACGAGTCCGTACCTGATGCCAACGGATGACAATGGCAATCCGGCGCCGCCGGACATCACGATCACCGCACAGGCCGGAGTGCTTTCGGATAACTGGGCCGCTGCGGGTCGCGAAGACAATCAGACCCAGGTCCGCGGTCTCGTGCCGACGGCACTGCTCGGCAGCGACGCCTTCCGTCGGGTTCAGGGCGTCGCGGGAACCGTGGCTTTCGGATTTGGCTTTCCGCTTCTGGGAGAGAGCGATCGCGGCATCTTCGAAATTCCAAGCCCGGGATCGCCGGTTCGGAATCCCTTCCTCGAATTCGGTCGCGTCGCCGATGACGCCGTTCATCCGGATTGGGTGTCCGGTGACGATCGTCGCCTCGAATGCGGTCAACCGAACAGTGCCAAGGTCTGTCGATTCCTCCCCACCGGATTCACGGGGTCGCCGTGATGGGACGCATGAATCGACTTGGGTCGACCGACCGCAGACCTGTTTTTGCTCGATGGGTGGGGCTCGTTCTGTCGCTGGTTTTCGTGACGGCGCTCTTCGTTTCGCTCCCGGCCCAGGCGCGCGAACCCAACTTCCCCGCTCCGCCTAACGCGACGGTTGCGTGGGTCGGGCAGGAGATGCAGTGGGGTGGCGTCGATATGGCTGCGCGCCGCTTCGAAACGAAGTCGAGCGTCGAAAAGGTGCTCGAGTTCTACAAGAAGCGATGGCGTCGCGGTAAGGGCGGAGACGTCGGATATCGCGAAGCCGAGTTCGATGGATGGGAAATCCTTTCGAGACTCGAAGATGACTACATGCTGACGGTTCAGGTTCAGAAGACCGACTCGGGTGGCGCCTGGGGATATCTCGGCATGAGCAATCTTCCGGAAGTCGCCCTTGCGGATAAGCCGCCGAAGCCCGCCGACAGCTTCCCCTCCATGAAGGGCAGCATCGTTCAGAACGACCTGCGCAGTCATGATCCGGGCCAGAAGGGGCGTGTGCTCGCGCTCGAGAATGAGTTCTCGATTGAGGGGAACGTGACCTTCTATCGCAATCATTTCAAAGCCGACGGCTGGAACCCGCAAGTCGATCATCCCATGGGCCCGAGCCATGTCCTGACCTACGCCAAGCGCGGAGAGCAGGTGAAGATTGTCGTTCAGCCTGGCCGCGTTGGGAAAACTTCGATCGTTGTGAATGAGGTGGACTACCGATGATGCTTCGTGAGCGCCCCGTAAACGCCCAGCGAGACAAGCGTCGGCTGGGACAGTCGATGGTCGAATTCTTCGTCGTGACGACGTTCGGAGTGATCGGGATCATCGCGCTTTCCGACGATCTTGCGGATCTGGCGAACGCAGTCCGGCAGAACTATCAGGGCTACGCCTTCGTCGTTTCGCTGTCGGAGTACCCAGATCAATACACGGATGATCCACTGCGGGATCCGCTCGCCGAACAGGGCATCAACCTCGACGAGTTGGAGCGCTTGTCCGGGGTGCTCAATGACGCGAGTCCGATCGATGACATCGATGATCTCGTTGATTTTCAACCTTCGGACATCGTGGACAGCGCGACGGATGGTCTGACGGACATCCTGAACGTCGACTTCGGCGATCTGGTGAGTGAACTCTTTTAAGGCGAGTTCGCACCACCGTATCCGGTGAGCGACTCGTGATTGTGGCTGTAGAGGTGAAGCGGTGTTGCTTCACGGTAGAGGTGAGTAATGGCTGAGAGTAAAGGTCTGGGCGGATGGGCGAATCGTCCAACCGCGATGATCATCGCGGCGGTGGTCTTCGGGATCTTCGCGGCAGTGTTGGCGGGCTTCTATATCAAGCTCCGCGGCGACGCGTATCTGCGAAGTCTGGAGGGCCGAGAAGAAGTCGAGCGCTCCGTCGTTGTGGCGTCGCAAGATCTGCCGCGCGGGACGGTTGTGGACGCGCGCTACTTCTCGGTGCGAACCGTGAACGAGAGCATGTTGCATCGCGATGCGATCGCGCCTTCTTCCTTTGAGGCGATCAAGGGGCGGGTGCTCGTGGAAGACATGCGCGGTGGAACGCCTCTGCTCGATTCGTTCCTCGAGGACAGCTTTCCCGTGAGCTTCTCCGACACGCTTGAGCCCGGTCGTCGCGCGATCACGATTCAGGTCGATGAACTCAATTCGATTGGGGGGCTCGCGCGGGCCGGTGACACGATCGACGTCTACGTTCTGATTTCGCCCGCTGTCGGCGCCGTGGGAAACGGTGTGACACCGCAGGGTTTGGGTGACCTCGATCTGGCGGACCTCGCTTCGAACGTGGTGATGCCGGTCTTGCAGGGCGTCGAAGTCCTCGCGGCCGGTGAAGAGGTGCTTCAGGATTACCAGGAGAAGCTCGCATTTCGACGCGAAGCGCCGACGACCCGGTACTCCAACGTGACGATCGACGTGAGCTCGCGCGAAGGCGCTTTGATCTCCCAGGCGATCGACCAGGGCGACTTGATCACGATGCTTCGCAATCGCGAGGACGAGACGAAGGCGGACTTTGCCTCGGTCGGGATTTCGGACCTTTTCGCGAATGCTCAGCTGCTCGCGATTCAGGCGCGGGAAGAACGCAAGAAGGCGCTTGAGCAGGGCTTCGTCGTCGACGAGGACGGAACGGTTCGACTGGCGACCGGCGAAGTGGTCGAAGGCGCCGTCGTGAACGAGGGTGGCTTCATCGTGGGTCCGGATGGGCAGGTCTTTACACCCGACGGACAGGTGATCGAGGGAGCGACGGTCGACGAGAACGGAAACGTCGTCGCTCCGAATGGAGAGATCCTCGTGGCTAGCGAGATCTCGGTCGGTCCGGACGGGAAGGTGCGAAAGCTCGACGGAACCCAGATTGCCGGGCTCTCCGGAGAATCGATCGCCGACTCGGACGTCGCGACGGTCGTCGCCGGCCTAACAGAATTGATCAACGAATCGCGCGGGGTTTCGTTCCTCGCCGGTGGCAACAGCAAGGACGGCATCGCGGAAGTCAGTGAACTTCCGGTGCTCGAGTAGAGGGTGCGCGTCGCGCACGCGTTGTTCGTCACTGAGACGAGACAGGACAAGATGATGATGAATTCAGTTCGAAAACGAAGCAACCGCGCCGTGATGGCGGGTCTGCTCGCGTTCTCGCTCCTCGTAGGCCTCGCCGAACCGGGCGCTTCTTTCGCGCGCGGCATCGAGAAGATGACGCTGTACGTGGGCGAAGTGAAAGTACTCGCGATCAAGAAGGTCGATCGCGTCGCCGTCGGTAACGGCAGTCTGCTCAGCACGTCGATTACGGAAAACGGTCAGCTGATCCTGCTCGCCGAAGGGCAGGGCGATACGGGACTGCATATCTGGCATCGCGACGGCAGCGAGCGGGACATTCAGCTCTACATCCAACCCTCGAATGCCAACCGCTCGGCCAGCGAAATCATGAGCCTACTGACGACCGTCGACGGCGTGAGCGTGCGTGAGATCGGTGGGAACAGCGTGATGGAGGGGGAGTACGATCCGCGCTTCAAGGCCGTGATCGACGTCATTCTGGAACGCTACCCGGATGTGGTGAACCTAACGCGTCCGCTCGAAGTGACCCAGGACAAGATGGTCTACTTCCATGTCTCGATCACCGAGTTCAATACGCGTGACCTCTCGAGCCTCGGGATTCAGTGGCAGACGAGCATCAACGGTCCGAGCGCCGGTGTCGGCGCGGGGATTCGCGGGAGTAGCAACGTGAGTCGAGCCGATCGCGGGGCCGCGATCCAGGGCGCGACGGGCGCGGACGGGCTCGCGCCCGGCGGCATTCCCCTCGACATCCTGAACGCAGCGACCTTCCCGGCCTACGGCTTCTTCGGACTCGCGACCTCGATTGCTTCCGCGATCAACTTCGCGGTTTCCGACGGTCGCGCGCTGGTTCTGGCGGAGCCGCGACTGGCTACGCGAAGCGGCGGCTCGGCGGAATTTCTTGTCGGCGGTGAGATCCCGATTCAGACGACGAGCGGACTCGGCAACACGAACATCGAGTTCAAGGAGTTCGGGATCCTGCTGAACATCGAGCCTGTGGTCGATGCCTTCGGAAACGTGCAATCGAAGATCGAAGCGGAAGTCAGCTCGATTGACGACGGCTTCGCCCTCGCCGACGGAACGCCGGCGTTCCGAACGCGAAAGGCTTCCACTGAGATCAGCATGCGCGAAGGGGACACCCTCGTGATCTCAGGCCTCGTCGACCGCCAGCTGAGTCAGTCCGTCAGCGGCATCGCAGGGTTCTCGAAAATTCCTGTGCTCGGCAAGCTCTTCGAGTCGGAGGATTTCGAGAATCGAGTGTCCGAGCTCGTCATCTTCGTGACGCCGACAGTGATCGATGCCTACTCGAAGAAGAATATCGAGGCGCTCGAGCGACATGAAGCCTTGATCAAGCGATTCGAAACCGAGAGCGAGCGAGAGCACCTCTTCGACTAATTCGTCAAATTCGACCAATTCGGCTTGAGCTGCCGCAAGGCCTGGCTGTTCGCGTCACGACGCGGGAGAAAACGATGTTCGATGTAATCATCGATTCGGGCAAGGGAACGCCGGACAAGATCCGTTGCGCGGGGAGCACCTGCACGATCGGAAAGGCGCGAACCAATCTCGTGCAGTTGAAGGGGCTCCGCGTCGCCGGCGTGCATGCCGAGCTTCAGCAGCGTACGGATGGGATCTTCCTGATCGATCGCGGAAGTGGCTCCGGGACGAAGGTCAACGGTAAGCGGATCGACGGGGAATACGGCCCGGTTCGGTCGCAGGACTCGATCGAGATCGGTTCGCATAAGCTGACCGCCGGCTTGATGGAATCTCCCGAGGCGAAGCGCGCTTCCGCCGCGCCCGCTGCAGAGCCGGTTCCGTCTCCAGCTGCCGCAGAGCCCGCGGCAGCGCCTGCCGCACACGATGACGACGAGGGCGAAGTGCTGATGACGACGGTCGTCGGCGTTCGACCGCGCATTCGATCGGAGTACAAGCCCGAGGACACGGTCATCCGCGAGTCGCGCTTCCTTTGGCGCAACCGTGTTCATGCCCGTCTGCTCGAGGTCATGGACCTGCGTCGCCTCGACGTCGGCGGGATGAGCGAAGACGAACTTCGCGATCACGTGGGGGCGATGATTCACGAGGTGATCAGCGAGCTCTCCGTCGATATGCCGCCGGATGTGGATCAAGACACGCTGCATAAGGAAGTGCTCGACGAGGCAGTCGGTCTCGGCCCGCTCGAAGGATTGCTCGACGATCCCGAAGTGTCGGAAATCATGCTGAACCGATTCGATGACATTTACATCGAGCGATCCGGCAAGCTCGGCCGCTCCTCCGTCACGTTCTCGAGTGACGACGCCGTGATGTCCGCGATCGAGCGAATCGTTTCGCCCCTCGGTCGACGCATCGACGAGAGTTCGCCCATGGTCGATGCGCGTCTCAAGGACGGTTCCCGCGTCAACGCGATCATTCCACCGCTCGCGCTCCGCGGCCCTTGCATCACGATCCGAAAATTCGCTGAGAAGAAACTGACGGACAAGGACCTGCTTGGCTACGGCTCGATCAACCAAGCGATGGTCGACGTGCTGAAGGTCGCCGTTCGGGAACGCCGCAACATCGTGATTTCCGGCGGTACGGGCTCCGGAAAGACGACGCTTCTCAATATCATGTCGAACTTCATTCCGGAGGATGAGCGGATCATCACGGTGGAGGATGCGGCGGAGCTCAAGCTCGTTCAGCCGCATATCGTTTCGCTCGAAGCGCGGCCGCCGAACCTTGAAGGTCGCGGCCAGGTGACGATTCGAGACCTCGTGAAGAACTGCCTGCGAATGCGTCCCGACCGCATCGTTGTTGGCGAGTGTCGTGGCGGCGAAGCGCTCGACATGCTGCAGGCGATGAATACGGGCCACGATGGCTCGCTCACGACCGCCCACGCGAATTCCTCGCGCGATGCGCTCTCGCGACTTGAGGTGATGGTGTTGATGGCCGGGATGGATCTGCCGATCTCGGCGATTCGAGAGCAGATGGCGAGCGCGGTCAACATGATCGTTCAGCAGTCTCGCTTCGCGGACGGCAGTCGGCGGGTCACGCAGATCACCGAAGTGACCGGCGTCGAGAACGGCATCATTCAGCTCCAGGACATTTTCCAGTACCGACAGACGGGCTTCGATGAAAACGGGAAGGTCGTCGGCGAATACAAGCCGACCGGTCGCGTGCCCATCTTCTACGAGGAACTCCGCGAGCGGGGAATCGACGTCGACTTCTCGATCTTCGAGGAGGGGGCCGCATGAGCAACATCGTTCTCGTCCTGGCCGTTGTCTGCATCTTCGCGGCGATTGCCCTCATCGGGTATCTGCTTGCCTCGATCGCGCGGCAAGCGGTGGACTCCTATCAGTCCTCGTTTACAGAGGCGGCCGCGCGCAACAGCGCGGACATGTTCCTCTTCATCGATCCCCAGCGTCTCTTCTACATGAACGTCGTCGCGATGGTGCTCGTTCCGCTCGTGGTGCTCGTGCTGACGGGAGACTTTCTGGCGACGGTTGTGTCGTTCGGCATCTTCCTCGTCCTTCCGCCCTTCATCTATCGTCGCATGCGCGCCCAGCGTCTCGCGGAGTTCGAGCGGCAGCTTCCGGACGGACTCACGATGATTGCGGGCGGTCTTCGGGCGGGCGCGTCCTTGATGATTGCGATCGATGCGCTCGTTAAAGAGCAGCCGGCGCCCATCAGTCAGGAGTTTGAGCTCTTCCTTCGGCAGCAGCGAGTCGGTTCAGATTTCGGGCAAGCCCTCGCCGAGATGGAAGAGCGTGTACCGATCGATGACTTCAAGATGGTGTCCGCGGCAATGCGGATTTCACGAGAGGTGGGGGGCAATCTGGCCGAGACCCTCGAAACCCTCGCCGAAACGCTGCGTCGTAAGTCGACCATGGAGGGGAAGATCGAGAGTTTGACGGCGCAGGGCCGCCTGCAGGCGATCGTGATGGCTTCGCTTCCGATCTTCCTGGCCTTCATCCTGAATTTCCTTGAGCCGGAAGCGATGTCGAAGCTCTTTACCGAGCCGATCGGTTGGGTCGTCCTCGGCTTCATCGTCGTGTGGGAAACCCTCGGCTTCCTGTTCATCCAGAAGATCGTTTCAATCGACGTCTGATTCGAATCAGGCCCGAACTTTCAAGCGCAAACAAGGTCGATCATGGAAACCTTTCTCAGCTTCGTATCTCAGAGCAGTCTGGGGCTCGCATCGACGGGCACCGGCCTGGCGGTTGCGCTCGTGATTCTGGGGACGTGGATCCTTTACGTTCGGATCCCCGAGGAGAACCGGGACTTCAAGGATCCGCTGAGCCCTCGGCTCAAGTTCATCTGGCCGGTGATCCGTGTCGTCGAGTACTACCTCTGCACGAACTTCCCGAACGAGTTCCTCGAGCGGGTGGACCAGCAACTACAGAAGACGGGCGTTTCGTACTTGCTGAGCGCCGAGCAGTTTATTGCGCTTCGAATCGTTCTCTCGGCCGGCGCGCCGCTCGTGATGTGGATGTGTCTCCGCACACTCGAGATAGACCAGCCTGTGCTGATCGTGATCGCGCCGCTTGCCGGCTTTGCGCTTCCACTGCTCTGGCTCCGCGATACACGGGAACGCCGCATTCGCGAAGTCGCGCTGGCGATGCCGGTCTTCCTCGACTTCATCACGATGGCCGTTGAGGCGGGTCTGAATCTCTCAGGTGCGATGCAGCAGGGCGTTGATAACGGTCCGAAGGGTGCTTTGCGGACCGAGTTCAACATCGTCCTGCGTGATATTCGCTCAGGCCTAACGCGAGCGGATGCACTGCGACGGATGGGCGAACGCCTCGAGATGCCAGAAGTGACGGGCTTTATTAGCGCCGTGATTCAGGCGGAGCGATTGGGCTCGAGCATGGCGACGGTGCTGCGTCTGCAGGCGGATCAGCGCCGCAACGAGCGCTTTCAGCGCGCGGAAAAAATGGCGATGGAAGCTCCGGTCAAGTTGGTCTTCCCGCTCATCATCTTCATCTTTCCCGTGACCTTCGTGATTCTCGGCTTCCCCATCGTGATGCGCTTCATGTCTGAGGGCACGTTTTGAAGACGGGCGAAATCTGCCGAGACTCGGAATCCGTTCTTTTCGCGCGGGCGGCCAAGCCGCAGGGTGCGTTTGAGCGGATGCGCGGCCTGCTAGGACGCGACGGACTCGATCAGGACGAGGCGCTTCTGATCGAACCCTGCAGTTCGGTGCATACCCTCGGCATGTCTTTCCCGATCGATTTGGCATTCCTCGATCGGCGTGGCCAGGTGCGTAAGACCGTGCGATCGCTTCGCCCGGGACGAATGGCCGGATGCTTCGGTGCGCGATCGACGCTCGAAATGCAGTCTGGCAGCATCGACCGGCTCCGGCTCGAAAAGGGCGATACGCTGATCTGGCGTGACGGCGAGACGAACGCCGCATCGCCGGGAGCGAAATCATGACGACGCGGTCGCGTTTGCGAGCAGCCTCTTTTCTGATGGCGGGGCTTCTCTGTCTTCAGGCGGGATGTGCGACGGTGCTCGAGCGCGTGACTGGCCGCGGCGACGGGCCGGGGGCGATCTCTGCGCGCTACGAAGAAAGTGTGCGTGCTTATGCGGAAGGGGACTTTGAAGCAGCGGCGGCGGGCTTCGAAGAGATCGTGACCCATGTCCCTGCGAACGCGGAAGCGTGGTATCGCCTCGGCAATTCCTACGGTCGTATCGATCGACCTCGAGATGCCGCGACCGCCTACGAACAAGCGGTCGTGCGAGATCCCCAGCACGCCCGCGCCTGGTACAACCTATCGATCGTGCGAACGCGGATGGCCGCGAATAGCTTTCTTGAAATGAGTCGCAGCCTGCCGCCGGGCGATCCACTCCGCGAGATTGCTCTCGAGATGGCGGATGCCTTGCTCGATTCTCTTGAAGGTCCGGCGCGCGGCCGGTTCGAAGAAGCTGTGCGCGACGTCTCGTCGGACCACACCCCCACCGACAACATCTCGCCCGAGAACGCCTTGCCCGAAACGGGTGCTGCTGTGGCGCCGGCTGAGCCGTCGGCCGTTTCGAAAGACGTTCAAGGAGAGGAAGCCTCCCCATGAAGCCCGAGCGGCGAAGTGGGCAATCGAGCATCGAGTTTCTCCTCGTTGTTCCGCTCGTGCTCGCGCTGCTCTTGCTCACATTCGAGTTTGCCTTGCTGTACCGGGCAAAGCTCACGCTCAATCTGGCGACCTTCGAGGCGACGCGGGCCGCAGCGGTGGGGAACGCGAGCTTCGAATCGATTCAAGAAGGCTTCTCGCGAAGCATGGCCGCGCTCTACATCGACGCGAGTCGGTTCGCTGGGCCGGGAGGGACCGTCGGCGCTGTGGTGGGGGAGGTCACGGGCCTTGAACCCCGCGCACAGGTCGTCGATGCGGGGCGAGCCGCTGTTCCTTGGGGCGGCGGCGGAACGACGACGGGAAACGTGAACGGCTCGGACTCGATCTGCGTGGTGCGGATCAATCCGCCCGAGGAGGCGTTCGGAAGTTACGGGGGCCCCGCCAACGAAATTCCGCATTCGAACTTGATGTATCGCGATGAAGTGGCCACGACCGGGGCGGGCGCGCTGTCGATTCAGGATGCGAATCTGCTGCAACTTCGAGTGGTGTATTGTCACCCGATGATCGTGCCCGTGGCCAGCACTGTGATTCGAAGCGCGATGCTCGGACTGACGGATTCCGATCTGTTGGGGACGCCCGATGCGGCGACGGCGCAAGCGCCAGCAGGGCTCTCCGCGTTCCGAAGACAATGCCTCCTGCGGGGGCGCTTTCCGCTCGTTTCGGAGTCCATCATGAGGATGCAGTCGAACGCGATTCAAGATCCGGAACTCAGCGGAAACTGTGACGGATAGTCGTGCCGAATCGAATCGATGAGCTTCTGGACGGGCTCCGCGGAGCGCGTCGCGAGCACAATCTCGGCGAACTGGGTCAGGGGGCGGTTGGGGTCGTCGACCGTGTGTTTGATGCGCGGCTCGGCCGAGTCGTGGCGCGCAAGACGCTGAGATCTGAGTTGCTGGCGGACGAGAATGCGGTCCGCACCTTCGTCAACGAAGCAAAGATTCTCGGACAACTCGACCATGGTGCGGTGATCCCGATCTTCGACGCCTATGTGAACGAGGACGGTGCACCGGTCTATACGATGCGGGAGATCGCCGGGGTGAGCTTGACCCGCGCGCTTCAGATGAAGCGCTCCACCGGGGTGTGCACGCCGATTTCGCTCGACCGAACCCTTAAGATCATCAGCCAGCTCTGCGATGCGATGTCCCATGCTCATGACCGGGGCGTGCTTCATCTCGACCTCAAGCCCGAGAACATCATCGTGCTGCCACACGATCAGGTCGTACTCGTCGATTGGGGTGCGGCACGGCTCTACGACGTGGAGAAGGCGGCGGAGAGACTCACAGACACGGATGATCTGGGACGCTTTCTGACCCTCGAAGAGGACGAAGAGCTGCTCGTCGGGACGCCTCGTTACATGTCGCCGGAGCAAACGATCGAGCGGCGTTCGGATCTTCGCCCCGCTTCGGATGTGTTTTCGTTAGGCGTGATCTTCTATCAGATGCTGACGGGACAACTTCCGTTTCAGGCGACTAACCTCGAAGAGATCATGCGCGAGGTTCGCATGACGCGTCCGCCGGAGCCGCGGGAGGTCGACCTCGGGATCCACGGTCGCTTGAACTCGATCGTGATGCGAATGCTCGCGAAGGATGTTTCAGACCGGTACGGATCGATGGAGGAAGTCCTGCTCGACCTTGAGGAGTTCCGCTCCACGGCCGCAGAGTTCCCCATCGCGGAATTCGCGGCAGGGGAAACGCTATTCGCCGAAGGAGACGATGGGGACTATGCCGGAGTGGTGGTTTCCGGCGAAGTGGAGATCTGGACGACGGCGGACGGCGAGCGACAGGTACTCGGGCGCGTTGTCGAAGGGGAAGCGCTCGGCGAACTCGCACTCCTCCGAGACGCGAACCGTTCAGCGAGTGCAACGGCACTCTCCGACACGCGAATCCGCATGATCTCCGGCGAAGCGCTGATGTCCGAAGTCGAGAAGCTGAGTCCGTGGATTCTCGCCATCCTGAGTGGTGTCGTTGAGCGCTTTGTGGATCGCTCCGATCGGTTGGTCGAACTCTTGCGCGGAAGCGATGGAGACGACTCGGCCGATCCGAAGTAGTTGGGGTAGCGTCTCTCTACGCGCATCGGCCCCAATTCGATCGGCTTCGAAGGGATGGCCGAGGCCAGGGAAAAGAGGAACCGGTCCTTGTACACGTTTGCTGATCCGATCAATCATGCGAACCGACATGGCGCCGACCTGACGGCCGCGGTTTGTGGTGACGTCCGGCTTTCGTTTTCGGATTTCGCCACTCGCTGTCGCCGCCTGGGCGGGGCCCTCGATACCCTCGGAATCGAACGCGGTGAGCGCGTCGCGATCTGGGCCGACAACAGCCATCAATATCTTGAGGTCTACGCGGGCGTTCCCGCCAACGGCCGCGTCGTCGTCCCGCTTAACACACGACATGCGGAGCCGGAGCTCGTCTACGCGCTCAAGGATTCCGGTGCGCGGATCCTGCTAACCGACCGCGATCCCGGAAAGTTGGCGGACTGCGTCGACCGGGTGATCACGATCCCGGATGGCTACGAAGAACTGCTCGCGGCGGCGGCGGAAGTCGAGCTGGGGCAGGGCGTCGTCGAAACCGATC
>Ga0316209_1000944_pt1 | contig 37467 bp, 30 predicted proteins | sample 6monopyrite_MG_FD_204945 | JGI IMG/M metagenome (GOLD analysis project Ga0316209, IMG submission 204945) | Microbial mat bacterial communities from mineral coupon in-situ incubated in ocean water Damariscotta River, Maine, United States -... | ecosystem: Environmental > Aquatic > Marine >...
CGGAACTTGGAAGTTGGCCATTGTTTGGGCCGCTGATCCGCGCAGCCGGCACGCTGTTCATCAACCGCAGCCGCCGTTCCGATGTCATCCCGGCAATCGAAAAAGTAAAGAGTCGTCTAGCGCTGGGCAATGGTGTTGTGTTCTTCCCGGAAGGCACAAGTTCTTCTGGCGGCAAGTTGTTGAATTTTAAATCGAGCTTATTTGAAGTTGCATTGCAAACCGGCCTCCCAGTTCACGTGGCCTGTTTGCATTACGACACCCATAGCGAAAAACATCCAACGGAGTTACGCGTTTGTTGGTGGGGCGACATGGGTTTTGCTGGTCATTTCTATTACCTGCTGACTATGCCGGGCGTGCGGGTCAGAGTTCGCTTTGCAACCGAGCCGGTTAAGGCCGAAAATCGAAAAGAACTGGCTCAAGCCGCCAGAGTGCGTATGGAGGAGTTGTTCGAACCTATGCACACTTGGACCCGCGTGAACCCAAGTGAAGACTCGGGGATCCCGACTTAAGGCAGTCTCATGAAGCGCCGCCTGCTGCTTTTCTATTTGGCTCTTCTGGTTGCTTCGAATCTGTACCGAACCTTTAGCGACGAAGGTCCAACGCCTGGCTATGGCGAACAAATTGCCACGCTAAAAGTTTATGACCAAGGAACGCGTGGAGAAGATGCAGTGCGCTTGGTCTATCGACTGCACACGCCAGAGGTCAGCCCAACCCTGGAGGACTTATTAGATACCGATGAATATACAACTCTAGTTCTATTGCACGGAAGTCCTGGCAGCATGCAAGACTTCGACGATTTTGCGCAAAGAATCCCACCGCACTTTCGAGTTCTCGTTCCAGACATGCCGGGTTTCGGCAATTCTTGGGCACGCCTCCCTGATTACAGCCCGGCCGCGCACGCTGACTATCTTGCCCAACTTCTCGAAAAGCAGGCCATCCACGAAGTGCATTTGGTGGGCTTTAGCATGGGGAGCGCCGTGGCTTTGGAGTTTGCCCATCGCTATCCAGCGACAGTTAAGTCGCTAACTTTTGCTGGTGGGGTAGGCGTCCAAGAACTGGAACTGTTTGGCTCGTATGCTTTAAATCATGCTGTGCACGCGGTGCAGCTGGCCGGCATCACTGCCGCCGAGTGGCTGCTCCCTCATTTTGGGAAGCTTGACCGATGGCCTCTAAATAGTGCTTACGCGCGAAATTTTTACGATTTGGATCAGCGCCCATATCGCGAGTGGCTGCAGCAGCTTGAGTCACCCATGTTGCTACTGCACGGCGTGGACGACTTCTTGGTCCCGATAGAAGCGGCGCGTGAACATCATCGCTTGGTGGCGCAAAGCGAATTGGAAGTGTACGACGGCAGCCATTTTCTTCTTTGGACCCGACCGGATGAAATCGCACAACGCATCGGCGAATTTGTCGATCGAGTGGTTGCAGAGGATGCACCGACCTTAGCGACCGCACAGCCGAATCGAGTTGCCGATGCCGCGCTCGACTTTGATCCATCCAGTGCTCCTCCTTTTAACGGCCCCGCCTTATGGTTCGCACTATTCATGCTGGCGATGGCGACCTTAATCTCGGAGGACCTAACCTGCATCGCGACCGGATTATTGGTTGCGCAAGGACGCCTTGGCCTCCTTGCAGGTAGCGCGGCATGTTTCTTTGGCATCCTCCTTGGCGATGTCCTGCTTTTCCTCGCCGGCCGCGCGCTCGGCCGACGCGCGCTTAATCGCATCCCTCTTCGTTGGATGCTAACCCCAAACACTGTCGACCGCGCCTCCGCATGGTTCCGACGTAGCGGTGCTTGGGTGATTTTCGCTTCTCGCTTTATGCCTGGCTTGCGCTTGCCGACTTATTTTGCAGCAGGAGTTCTGAAAACTAAATTCACTTGGTTCCTTCTTTACTTCACGATTGCGGGTGTCGTGTGGACTCCCGCGCTAGTGTGGATTTCTAGCCGCTTAGGTATAGGCGCAGAAGCCCTGCTTGCACGCTTTCAAGAACACGCGACGTGGATTCTCCTCGGTTTACTTCTGCTTGCCTTTGTGATGGTCAAGCTCATCGTTCCGATGTTCAGTTTCCGCGGTCGCCGTGGTTTGGTCGGCTCTGTCCGACGCCTGCGCCACTGGGAGTATTGGCCTCGATGGCGCCTTTATCTGCCGGTCGTGCCAACCATTTTGCGTGCGGCATGGGAGCATCGGAGTCTGCGTATTGTGACCGCGGTGAATCCTGTCATGGAAGGAGGCGGTTTGATTGGCGAATCAAAATCAAAGGTTTTCCATGCGCTGCAAGGCAGTCACGTGCCAAGTTTCCTTGCTTTGTCGAGCAACTCAAATGCGGAAGAAAGGGCATCGGCGGTTGATGCTTGGATGAATGAAGCGGGAGTTGAATTCCCGATTATTTTGAAACCGGATTGTGCGGAACGTGGTCGTGGCGTGCGCAAAATCCAAAGTACGGAAGAGGCGAGAGCTTGGTGTGAGGAATTCCCGGCATCAGCTCTTGCTCAGGAATTTGTGGAAGGCTTAGAGTTCGGCATCTCTTGCAAACGCATGCCGGGTGACTCCGAATTGCGCATCGTCGCGGTGGGGGCGAAAGTGCCACCAACGGTGATTGGCGATGGTGTTCACCATTTAGAACACTTGGTGTTGGCTCATCCGCGGCATGTGGCTCAAGCCGAGGCGATTCTCGGCGCCAATGGGGATCGGCTTTACGACATCCCATTGCCCGGGGAAGTGGTTGAAGTCAATCCACTTGGTACGCATGCACGCGGTGCCACCTTCATCGAGCGCCAAGATTTGTGCACGGCCGAGTTGGAGAAATCGATACAGGAGATTTGTCGTCGCATCCCAGGATTTCACCTTGGGCGTTTTGATTTACGAGTTCCGAATGTGGAAGACCTCAAGGCCGGCCGCAACCTGAGTATCTTGGAGCTGAACGGCTTAACCGGCGAACCCGCGCATCTGTACGACCCTAAGCGATCCGCCAAGGAGGCACGCATCATCCTGCGCCAACACTGGCAAGATGCATATGCCATCGCGGCGCGCAATGCTGGGCAAGGCGCACCCGCTGCAAGCTACCGTGAATTGTGGAAGCTGTGCCGCCAAAGCCGTTAGCGTCGACGCTATTCTCTGCACATGACTGTGACTGTTTGGTTTAACCCAGCTTGCTCGAAGTGCCGTGGCGTAAAAGCATTGCTTGAAGAGCGCGGCATCGAAGCGCATTACCGGCTTTACCTGGAGCAATCCCCGAGCGTCGAGGAGATTGAAGGTCTCCTTTCAAAGCTCGGCGACCCAGAAGCAAAGCAGATTTTGCGCAGTAAAGACACTGCCTTCGCGGAACAAAATTTGGCCGATGCCGCACCGGCTGAAAGAATCGCTGCCGCTTGCGCCACTCCATCGTTGATAAACCGCCCCATCGTTGTTTGTGGTGACCGCGCCATCGTCGCCCGCCCGCCAGAGCTAGCCCTGGAAATTCTTTGAGTAAAGCTCGCTTCATAACGATCCCAACGAGTCACTATTGCGAAAAAGCGCGGTGGGCGATGGACCTTGTGAACTTTGACTATGAAGAAGAAATGCATATGCCGGTGTTTCATATGCGCTATGCGAAGAAGGCTGGCGGTAAACCCACTGTGCCAGTGTTGGTGACTGCAGAAAAAACGTATAGCGACTCCATGGACATTCTTCGGTTCCTCGACCAGAGAAATCCAGAGGCCGGTCTGTTCCCGAAAGACCCTGAGCTTCGTCAACAAGTGGAGAACTTCGTCGTTCTCTGTAATGAAGTTCTTGGCACCCATGCGCGACGGATTATTTACTCCTACCTGCTTTTGGAAAAAGACGCCTTCTTTAACGCATTCCCTGCGCAGTGCCCTCGCGGTGAAGTGCGCGGCTTGCGTTTTGCTTTCCCATTGTTCCGCTGGCTAGTGCGACGTGGCTACCGTATCAATCCGGATTCCGTGCAACGCTCTTGCGTGAAAGTGAATGAAGTCTTCGCCAAGGTTGAGCAGCTGCTGTCCGAAAACGGTGATTACCTTTTTGGCAATACGCTTTCGGCCGCGGATATCGCCTTTGCCTGCACTTCGGTTCCAGTCGTTGTGCCGGGTGACTATTTCGTCAAGCTACCGAGCCTGGAAGGATTTCCTCCTGAAGGCCAAGCGCTTATCAACAGTTTTCGTGATTCACCCGCAGGGCTTTATGCACAGAAGCTCTTCCGCGAAGACCGACCCTAGCCACCTCGCGACCCGCGACGTGACTAAGAAGATGCGTTATGCTCTTACGCACATGCATATGAAACTACTTTGTATTCTTTCCCTCCTTCTTCTCGGGCTTGCAAGCTGCACCGATAAAGAACAATCTTTTGAGGACCGCATGGCCTCTCTCGCGGACACGAGATTCGAGGCGGGCGCCTATTGGGATGACTTCGATGAACTGACGGAAAGGGTCCGCAGCGTAGTGGAAGAGCAGAGCGGCCAGTCGTTAAGTAATCTAAAGTACCGGATTGCCGATCGGGAACAGTTATCCGAAGCGCTCCGGAACAATTTAAGTCTTCAGTCAAAAGCTCTTGGCCCGCAGCTTTATGAAGTGCTCGCGCAAGTTGATTCGCTTAGCTATGCGCTCATGGGGATCTACGATATTTCAACCGGGGAAATTTTGATTGGCAAGCCCAACTTCCCGATGTTTGCGGCCATGTTTAAGGACGATGCCATCAATACAGCGGAAACCCTAACGGCGGTTCTTATTCACGAAAGCGCTCATGCAGTGGCTGACAATAGATGGGGTCTTGAGGTCGCAATGGAGGAACTTGAATCGCTGGAAGAAATCACCGGGTACTCGGCAGTGATTGAAGGCTATGCCCAATATCTTGCACGGGATTATGCTCCGTTATTGAACGTAGAGGATGCTTTCGAAAAGTTCACCTGGATGATCAGCGCAATCCCGGAAGATATTGAAGGCGCCGAGAGACTCGTTCTGCAAGCGACGACTGCGAATATGGCGTTTCAATACTATGAGGGTGAGGCTTTCGTGCGCGCGATTGTGGAAGCTTCCGACGAAGATGCCATTGGTGGTTTGTTTATAGATCCTCCTATTGGGTCGGCCATTATTTCCAACCCAGCTTGGTACTTGGACCCCAGTTTGGTAGAGAAAAGCGATTTGGATTTAGTCGCAATCACCAATTTATTCGAGGAATTCTATGCGGGTGAAGGCACCACCCCCAATCAATCGGAGCTTAATGATGCGACCCTGCGTGCTGCTCTAGCGCCGCTCTCCGAGAAGGAAATAGATGCCTACATGAGCTACATACTTGGCCACCGCGTTGGAGCCATACCCAAGGGACAATCCGGCGCGATGACGGTTTTAATTCTTTACGACACGCGGTCTACCCAGGATGCCGTCGCGTTGATTGGGTTATCAAAACAATTATTAGAGATGCGCGATGACCTTTTCAAGGAAGGCCCAACCCGCATTGTTAAATCCGAATACACCGATTATTCCGTTGCCGGATGGTCTGGACATTCCGCGGAAAAAACCGTTTCGGCGGGCGGCGCGGAAACTGAGGTTACAACCCTCAGCTTGCATCGTGGAGCTGTTGTGGTTGAAATCTCTTTTATCGAAGTGGATTTCGAAAAAGAAAATCTTGAAGACTACTTAGAGCAAGCCAACCTGGTGCTCGACGCGGATTCTCAAGACTAATTCAGCGCTTCCTTAAAGGCTAACTCGGTCCGGACCCTTTAGGTCGAACTTGCGCCGGCGCACAATGAAGTGATCGCCGTGTATCCGCCGTTTGCGGAAACCCAGTAAGTGGAAAATTTCAACCGTTGCCCAGCGCGCAACTTTTAGGTTCACCCGAATTGCGCCGGGCTCGTTTTTCACCCTGGAAACGCCCGGAAGCCAATGCACGATGTGGTCTAAACGAAGGCGTCGCATCCATCGGGAAAGGGTTAGCCAAGCGGGTGCAATATCGAGAGCGAGGAAGAATCCGTCGTCGCCCTTGCCCTGATAAAGCGGCAACAAAATACGCGAGCGGTAAAAGGTCTTGATTTCACCCTGGGCGTGATCTTCGGCAACTACTTCACCTTTGCTGACTCGCCTGAAGTTGCGATAACCAGGTCGCATGTGGAAGCCATCGTCCTCTTGAATGGCGTGGCGGTAACGAATGCCAAGCCATTGTGGTAATTCACCCCGGCTCTTACGCAAAACTGCTGTAGCGTGCCGGGTTTCAGCGAGTGTTTCGTCGCTTAGGCAACCCGCTCCGATAAGTCCGCGCCAGACAGCAGCTTCATGAAAGTCGACAGCTGATTTTGAATGATGCTCGCCGCCTTCAAAACCCATAGTAATGAAACCAAGGTTGTTCAAATGCTCCAGCAAAGCGCCTTCTAGTTGCTCTTCCAATCCCAAGATAACCGGTACTGGAAAACTGCGCGCAAAACGTCGGTTGCGAATGGTGTCGCCGATGCATGCAAAAGGCTCTCCTTCTGCCGACGAAGTGTGCAGATCTAAAAAGTAAATCTCACCGCGATGAGTACCAACGACATTGCGCATGGTGTCGAGTAACTCGCGTTGCTCAAGAGTTTCTGCGCAGCCATCCTCGAGCGTGGAGATTTGCTCCATGCGCTCCGGCGACCACGCGCGATTCAAATCGCGATCGAGGTAGCGCGTCTTGGCTTCGAGTGCGCGCAAGTTGCCGGCGAGGCCGACCAAAGTACCGCGCATTTCGGGTTGCGTTTTGCGCAAGGTTTCAAACACACGCTGAAGCGCATGCACACCAGCAGGTTCGTTGCCATGAATGCCGCCGAGGCATAACATCAGCGGGCCATCTTCTTGACCGTCGTAACGACCAAGAACTCTTGGGTAGCGGTTCACGGCCGCAGCTGTTGAGATTCCAGAATCCACATTCCTGTCCTAGGACCATTAAGGATCTTCAGTTTCATCGCCAAATTGGGGCTAATCCTTGAGTTTGCTCTCAAGCAGCCGGGCGGCAATGCCCATGAGGATGTCTTCCGTGACCATGCCAACCAAACGGTTGTCGGCGTCCACCACGGGTAGACAGGATATCTTCTCACGACGCATCAGGGCGATGGCATCGAGGGTACGAGTCTCGGGCGTGACGCGGATGGGGTCCTTGTCCATGACTTCCGCGACGGGAATTTGAGTATTCGTTTCACCACGACCAAACGCAAAGCGCATTAGCACCCGGTGGGTTAACAAGCCCACGAGATTGTGGCCATCGTCCTCTACCGGGATATGACGCAAGTGCCACCAATCCATCATGTTGGCGGCTAGGTCGACGAGCTCGGTTTCGCGCACAGTGAACAGATCGGTGTTCATAAGGGAAGAAATGCGCTCGTACTGATCGCGCCAAGAAACGGAGGTTTCGCAAACTTCAGCAAGCGGCCATTCGTGCAACGGCGCACCGGTCTCCTGGTTTTTAATCGAGGAGTGGACTAGGGCAGTTAAGGTCTCCTTCACTGTGGCTGTTTTGCGCATTTTTGCAGCGGAAACTAACTGCCAGCGGGCGCCGGTTCGTTCGGCAACCACGCGTTCTTGGATGACGTTGATGTAACGATCAATATCGTCTCCATCAATGCCAACGCTTTGCAAGCCTCGGCGCGCAATCGGAATCAGAACGGCAAGAATCAAATCGTGAGTCGGATAGGTGCGGCCATCCACCCAAGTAAGTTGTGCGTCCAAACCCAAGCGCGCTGCGGCCAAGAGATTGTTTTTGCAATCATCGAACTCCATCAATTCGCGGGGGTCACCAATCTCATCGGCCACACCCTTCATGAGGCCAAGCCAGAATGCAGAGTTTGCAACCTCGTCCAAAACCGATGGGCCAGCTGGAAGCAAGCGGTTTTCAATACGCAGGTGGGGCTTGCCATCGGAGATGCCATAGCACGCGCGGTTCCAGCGATAAACGGTTCCCGTGTGCATGCGTAGGGCATCTAACTTTGGTGGGCGCCCAGCTTCCAGCGCGGCAAAGGGATCTTCGTATTCCTCGGCACCAATCAAGGTGCGGAAGCGAGCGATGTCCTCGCGGTAAAGTTCGGTGACCGAATCCTTCACCCAAGAGGCGCCGAAGCTAACTCGAGGTTGCATTTTGCGATGATGCACTTCGGTGCGTCGGGTGTCGACCGATTGCTGGAATAGGGCCAATCGCGTTTCGCGCCATAGGCGTTTTGAAAACAACAAGGGGGAGTTCACCGCACAGGACATGACTGGCGCGGCGACCAGTTGCGCAATGTTGTAATGCTTTGGGAACTCATCGGCAGGGACTTGTAGGTGAACTTGATAAGAAGTGTTACAGGCCTCCAGCATGATGGTGTCGTGGGTTAAACGAAGGTCATCAATGCCCTTAATGCGCAAACGAAAAGCGCCGCCACGAAGTTTTGCCAAGGCATCGTTCAGCGCGAAGTAGCGCGGATTGGCGGTCATGTTGTCGAGGGTCATGTCCTCGATTTCTAGAGTAGGCAATATGCCGACTAACACGACATCGCCCCCGGCTTCTTTTGCCGCGACGCGCGCTTTATCGACTAGCTCATTGTTTTGCGTTTCTAACTTGCGCAAGCAATCGCCCTTAAAGTCGAGGGGATCTAAATTGCATTCCAGGTTGAACTGGGCAAGCTCCGGTGTGAAGTGTGGGTCGTCCAGAGTTTCCAAAAGACGCGCACCGAGGTTCGCCGGACGCATGCCGCGGTCGACCAAAAACATTTCTTGCTCAGCACCAATGCGCTGACGATCGCTCTCTAAAGCCCCGTCCTTCAGCATTTGCTCCAAAGCCTGCAAGTCCCGCAGCAATGCCTTGGTAAAGAAGCGCAACTGATCTTCGTCGCGGTAAGAAGTGACGTTGAATTCACCCATTGCGGCCTATCCTAGCGTGGGAATTGGCTGTGGGTGAGGAATCCGGTGGAACAAGTTGTGGGAAGCCATATACTGGGACTGTGGCAAAGAAGATTCCAGATAGTCCTTCGCGCTCGGCGTACCTCAATATTGTGATTGCGTGGGATCACCTGCATGGTGATTTTGGCAAGCTGTTCCGCGAGAACGGATTAACTCCAACGGTATTCAATGCCATGCGCATTTTGATTCAAGGTCCGAAAGAGGGTATGCGGATTGGCGAAGTTGGCGATGGCTTGATTCAGCGCGTTCCCGACATCACCCGCTTGCTTGACCGCATGGAGCGCGATGGTTTCGTGACTCGTTTACGCAATACCGATGACCGGCGCGCGGTGACGGTGCAATTAACTGAGGAAGGTCGGCTGAAGTGTGAAAGCATGTACGCCTCTGTCAGCAAAATGCACAGCACGCAATTGCAACACATGAGCGACCGCGAACTCACAACGCTTGCGAAGCTGCTTGAGAAAACGACAGAAGGTTAGGCAAACGCTAGGACGACTTCTTTTTGCGTTTGCGTCGGCGCATGGATCCTGGGAGCCACCACAGGTAAACCCCGCTTAGCCACAGGAAGAACACCACAATTCCTGCAGGCAAGAAGAGGAGGTATTTGACTTGCGGATGGAACCAGCTGCCATCGTGCAAGCTCTCGATGAGATCGGAGCGCCGCGGAGCTACCTGCAGCAATGCGCCCGAGACACTATCTAGCTGCACTTCCACTCCACTTTTGCAGCGGACTTTGATGACGCCTCGGTCGGGGCGAATATCTAGGCGGTCGACGTCTTCCCAGCCGTCGACCTCAGCTTCGGGCACCGCTCGGACGGCAATCAGCATTTGCTCAAAACTCAGCGCCGGGGTCGTGGATGCGCCACTCAAGGTTGGGGGCTGAATCCAACCCCACTGCTTCTTCATTTGCAGGAGTAGGCCACTCACGATGACCACCAGAAATGGAATCGCAACCAGAATCGCGCCGAGGCGATGCCAGCGTCGTGCAAGTCGAGGGAGAACTGCCATGAACGGGTTTGAGACTATCTTCCCGAACTCTAGGTGTCGATGCTATCCAGACACGTCTACTCAAAGTCCTGGCGCTTGTAGGTAAAAGCAAAATCGAGTGAATCCCATCCCCTAAGGTGAGAAATGCCGGTAAGGTCGCACAGGAACGTTGATCCCCCGGTCAGCACCCCTAGTTCTCCAATGCTTCCCTGTGAGTAAGCCCCCCCTAATTCAATCTCGTGATCCCCTCGGCCAACGCCTTCAAGAAGAGTGGTGCACCACCTCTGAGGCCTACCAGGCTTTTCTAAATGTTCCAACGCGTGAGCGATTTCAGCACTTAGGTGTGCTATTTGAGCAACTTTGCCCCTGGATTGAGCGTGCTATTCGAGGCGTCACCATTCGCCACTTCATCATTTTGCCGACGGAGATGGCAGTCGCACGATTGTTTGCCAAGACCTGCCGCCGAGAAAACCTGCCGAAATCGCATGTCCTCTACCAAATCTGGGTGGAATCGTCGATTCTGCGCGACGTAGCCAATCCCAAAGATGAGCTAGGTGCCACGAATGGAGCTGCTGGCGAGCCTGGGGCCCGATTGCAGCAGCGTTTCAATCGCCTGCCCTACGCCGATCGCGCTCTACTCTACCTCTATATGGTGGAAAGATGCAGCGTCCGCGAAGTTTCCGGCTACACCGGAATCCCTCAGGCTTATGCCATGGAGAATTTGGGTCGCATTTGGGCCCAGGTGGAGGAGGGGCTAGAGGATTACGACCTTCCAAATGGCTGGAAAACCCCAGTCTTGGATACTGGCGGGTGTGTGCGTGAAGAGCGGGAAGGTGATATTTGAGCGAGTTCTTTCACGGAATAACGCTGTTCTGTTCCAATTTTTGGGGTAACTTTGGGTGTGCCTGTGAGCAGAGAAGTTCCCCCACTGTCTTCTTAAAACAACGCAATCCCATTGTCGCCCGCGCTTATCCACTCGTTATCCGCAGGATTTCCACTCAAGGACCCCAGAGGCAGGGAACTATATTGCACTTCGAGGCCGTTTCAGGCATGCTGAAATCTTCGCAAATACTTGAAACTTCAGCTGTTACCGTCCTACACAGTTAATATAGCCTTTGCTGAAGACACATGACCTTCGCCCCCCTAAAAACCGAACAACTCGAAAGCTTCGCCGCCAGGCTGCAGGCTTTCGCGGAGGAATTCGGTCATGAACAGCTCCTCGGATTCAGTCAGCGTCTCGGAACCCTAAATACCCGAGAACGCGATCGCCTCTCTACGGACTTGATGGCTTGCTATGCAACCCGCGAATCCAACGAAGCATTCGCTTTGCTTTACGAATTGAATCAAGAAGGTGTGTTGCGTTTGATTTACCATCATTTGCGTCGCAGTTTCTTTGCCGTTGATGCACATGACATCCTCCAAGAAGTTTTCTTCAACATCTACCGATACCCGAAGAACTTCAATCCCACCAAGCCGTCTGCTTTCCGCAACTGGACTCATTCCATCGTGCGGAACACGACCTTGAAGCACAGTCGAAAGGCACAGCGCAATCATGTGTTGTCTTTGACTGGTCCGGAGCGCGATGGCGAATCCGACATGCCAAATCTCGAGCCGGAAGACGTCGATGGACGGACTCCGCTTCAGGAAACGCAAGCTCGCGAGACCAATGAAGAATTGGTTGGCGCCTGGATGCTCTACCTCCACTTCTACCAAGAGGCCTATCGCTGCTTAACTCCTCGTGAGAAGCGCGCGCTTTACTTGGTCGAGGTCGATGACATGCCTTACAAAGAGGCTGCGGCAAAGTTGGAAGTGCGTGTTGAAAACTTAAAGATGCGCATCTTCCGTGCGCGTCGCAAGATTTTCACCATCATGAAGCGTAAGTTTGCCGCTGGCGAAGCCGCTTCCGATTGTGATGTCGTTCGCAAGGTGCGCGTGGAAAGCGCCGACGCCGGCCGGGCAACTGCGGCACAGGTTCGTATGCATGCCCCGGCTCCGGCAGTCGAGAAATCGGCTTCTTTGCAGAAGACGCGCTTCACTAGTTTGAAGCCAAAAGCAAATGCTGAAATGGAGGGGGGAGCGTGAGTTTCCATAAGCCGGAATCCAACCACAGTGCCTACGCAGGCTTTCACGATGCCATCCGCAACGTGCATGCTTCGCCACGCCTGATTTGCGCCGGTTTCCAGCGAGAACTAAGTGCTCTCCTAGACGGCCAAGTTCCTGAGCGCCATGCGCGCCGGACCATGGCCCACCTCGAGGCCTGCCAAGATTGTGGAGAGTTCTTCCACGCGATTCGTTTGCAGGCCCTTGCTCACCGTGACCTCGCCGTGCCAGGCTCTTTGTCGCGCCGCCTTCGCCGCCTTCCTGGCAAGGATCTTTTCCGTGGACTTACGGATTCTGAAATCGTGCGCCGCTTGGCAACCACTCTTTATGAGTTGGGGAAAGCTTATGCGCTGGCCGGCACCGATGGCGAATACCTCATGCGGATTGCAGAGGAGCCGGTCGAGATCGATTCCTTTGAATCCGGAGAGGCTGCGGAAGCTGCTCAGATTGCTGAGGAAAGTGGCGCCTGCAGTTCGCGCTTTGCACACCTTGTTGGCGAAACCGAAGGCCACCTGGAGAAGGCGCGTGCCTTCCTTGAAGAAGCTTTGAGCTTGAAGCCTCGTTTTGCAGAGGCTCGCATCTACCTTGGCTTTGTTTATCAAGCCGAAAAGAATCCAGATAGGGCGGAGGCCGAGTTTTTGGAAGTTTTCCTGAACACCGACCGCCTTTTGAATCGCGCCCATGCTGCCATCCAGCTTGGCATGATTCACGATCGCACCAAGAATCACTTGCGCGCGATTCGCTACTACCGGTGGGTCGTTTCAAGCGGCCTGCTTGATCATCAGCCCGAATTTGCTTTCGTGCTGTACAACATCGCGGTGGAGCACCTTTCCCTCGACCAACCGCGGAAGGCCTTGCCTTTACTAGGCCTCATCCGCAACGAGTATGGCGATCTATGGCCAATGGTTATGGAATGGCTTCATGGTTCTCCAGAACTACTTGAAGCATTGCAATCCGACCAAGCCTGCCGAAGCCACCTGGAACAACTCGAACCGGCGTTTTTCGCCGCTTAATGAATACCATGAATTACAGGACTAACACCTACCAGAAACAAAAGTCGGGATTGCTAACCGGGCTTCTGGGAGCATTGTCCATCCTTGCCGTATGCACTTTTATGAGTGCACAGGAGCCGGGTGGCACCGGATCTGGTGACGGTGACCACGGGGACAATCCAGTTGTCGGCAGTTTGCCGATTGAAGTAGACACCGAACTCGACGCTATGTTTGGTGAAGATCCGAGGGTCGGCGTGGTTTACGCCAACGCTCCAATTCTCGCCGTCGTCGGTGGCTCAGAGCTCGAAAGCATGATTCTCGATGCCTTCGGTTCGCCAAATGGTTTCGTAAACCGAAGTGGTGATTTCACCATTTTGGGCCTACGTAATACTGGCACCATTTTGGTTAATCGCGAAGATTGCCGCAGCCAAGCCGTTTGTATGAAGCAATGGTTTCCCGAGGAATACTTGGGTGGCCGCGTGACGATGGTTTCCAACATCGGAACTTTTGGTTCCTCTATCGGAGCCGAAGCGAAAGAGCTTCCACTGAAGTTTTTGGCTACTTCGACAGCACCTATGGTAGATGCCTTGATTACCGCCACCAGCGCAGGCACTATGGGCGCTACGACCACCGTTCATGTAGTCATTGTGGGTGAAGTCGTCACCATCAACTATCTGCCATAGAGTCCAATGGATCCGAAGATTGTGGTTCCACAAGGGGACCTCGGGGGAATAGCTCCCGAGGTCCTTCTTCATTCTCTCGCCAACCAAGAGTTGCGGGGGCAATGCCGTCCCGTGGTTCTTGGCCACCTGAAGGCATTACGCACCATCGCCCAGAACCTCGGCATCGAAATTGAACTCCAGCCAACCGAAAACGCAAAGGCTGGTTTTGAAGTTTCGGTAGGCGATGCCGTTCCCGTTTTGGAACTTGAAAATCCGGTCCCCAATGACCCACCCGGCCGGCCGGCTGCCAGCTTTGGCATGGCAAGCGTTGAAGGTGTATTGCGGGCGGCAAGCCTTTGCCTAGAGGGTTCTGCAGACGCCATGGTGACTCCTCCTATTCACAAGGAAAGCGTGCACATGGCGGGCTATCCATTCGAAGGGCAAACTCAAATGATTGGCGAGGCTTGCCGCTCTCGTCGGTATGGCATGTTGGCATGCGCGGGCAATCTTCGTGTTCTGGTAGCAACCCGCCACATGTCTCTGCGCGATGCACTAGAGCGCCTAGATCCTCAGTTTGTGGCCAAGCAAATCCGGATTGCCCATGAGGCCGCTCGCGAAACTTTAGGCATTGCCAATCCTAGGGTTGTGCTTGCCGGGCTAAATCCACATGCGAGCGAAGGCGGCGTATTTGGCGACGAAGAAAGCAAGATCCTCGAGCCTGCGATTGCAATGGCCAAGGAAGAGTGGGGTTTTGAAACTGCAGGCCCAGCGGTTCCCGATGTGGTCTTTGCCGAAGGCGTCCGTGGCGACTGGGATGTCGTGGTGGCGCTCTATCACGATCAGGCATTCCTTCCCCTGAAGATGCTCCCAAGAGAGTCTTCCTACACCGTGTTTGTCGGCGGTGCAGTCCTGCGAACCAGCCCCATGCACGGTGCTGCTTATGACATCGCACGCGCTGGAAAGGCCGACTCGCGCCCATTTGCCTATTCGCTTGAGCAAGCCATTGTGCTGGCGAAGAAGAGGATGGCTGCTCAGGCCGTCGTTTAGAAAAGCCCACCTCGCTGGGTTTTGACGGCGACCTGTACCAGCCTGAAATTTTCTGGGATGGCCGCGCAGGAGAAGAATTTGTGGATCCTCAAACTGGGCCCTAGTAACTCCCGTCGGAGGCGCACTTAAGAGTCAGGCGCTTATTCCAATTCAGTCGGCCGTCGAAATGGGCCAGCGTCTAGCATCGAATGTTCCGACATAGCTGATTTGGCGGCCTTCAAAACTCCGAGCTTACGAAATGCATGGTTGCGCGACCGCTTCTTTCACAACGGAACGGTGGTGTCGCTCGAACAGGTGGGTAATGTTTACTTAAATGGTGGCGGTTTGTTCCGTGGCAACCTTGACCCACTGTTGCAAAAACTCAGCCAAGTCCCTGGCATTGATATGGATCACATCATGGACTTCGTAGAAAATGGTTTGACGGATCCACGAGTTGCAAACCAAACCTTTCCGTTTGACCGCCCAAGGCTGTGGAGTGAAGATCATGTCTTTGGTGAAAACCGATATGGGCAAGCATCGGATTCAACGGCAGGTGTAGCTCCGGTGATTGTTGCGCCGCAACCGATCTGGAGTGGTGAGGACGGAGTTCGTTTTGGCTTGGCAAATGCGCAAGGCGGCGGCATCGGGCATTTCGCTTTGTCGCGGAATCGAGGGAGTGGCTTTATCTTGGGCGCGCCATCGAACTTGGCACTTCCTTTCTTGATGGAACTTACGGTCACTCTGCCAGGGCTCGGCGATGACGATGGCATGTGGAGTGTGAAATTGGATTTTCCAAACAGTCCAAACCTTATCGGCCAAACCTTATCGGCCAAACATTCCATGCTCAATTTTGGATTGAAGAACCATTAAACCCAGGAACGCCCCCCGCGGTAACGAAGGGCGTCAGTGTGGTAATTGGGTAGGCTAATCGCCTTTGGCTCGCAGCATTACATGCGGTCCAGGTAGCGCTCCAGCTCCCAAGGATGGACCATTGCAATGTACTCATGCCATTCCGTGCGCTTTGCGTGCACGAACTGAGTGAAGGCGTGCTCGCCAAGGGCGTTCTTCAACACAGAGTTCTTCTCTAGCTGATCTACGGCCTCGCCAAGGTTTGCAGGCAAGCTCTTAATCTTAAGGCGTGCACGCTCGCGCTGACTCATGGTGTACACGTTTCCAGTCACCGGCTTTGGTGGCATGGTTTTATTTTTCACGCCATCTAGGCCGGCCGCCAACATGACTGCGAAGGCCAAGTATGGGTTGCAGCTCGGATCGGGCATGCGTAATTCGCAACGGGTTCCAATCCCACGACGTGCTGGCACGCGAACCAGTGGAGAACGGTTGCGCATGGACCATGCAAGGTGGGTTGGAGCTTCGTAACCAGGGACCAAACGTTTGTAGCTGTTCACCGTTGGGTTGGTGACAGCACAAAGCGCGCGACCATGTTCCAGCAAGCCACCAACGTAGTAGCGCATGAGATCAGAAACCCCTTCATCGTCGTCGCCTTCCTTAAAGAAGACATTGGTGCTGCCCTCGAACAAGGACATGTGCACGTGCATGCCGGATCCGTTTTCGCCAAAAATTGGCTTCGGCATAAAGGTAGCGTGCAGACCCATGTCGCGCGCAATCTTGCGCACTACAAACCGAAACACGGAAAGGCGGTCAGCGGTAGCCAAGGCACTTCCGTATTTAAAGTCAATCTCGTGTTGACCAGCGGCGACTTCGTGGTGCGCGGCTTCAATTTCAAACCCAAGTTGCTCAAGAGCAATGGTGATTTCGCGGCGACACTTTTCACCGAGGTCGGTGGGTGCAAGGTCAAAGTAACCCGCGGAGTCGTGAGTGATGGTGGTCGCGCTTCCATCCGCCGCACGTTGGAATAAAAAGAACTCAGCTTCTGGGCCGGCGTTCATTTCATATCCCATTTCGGCAGCTTCCGCACAAACTCTCTTCAGGATGCCACGTGGACATCCAGGGAAAGGTAGGCCACCGGGGAGGTAGACGTCGCAAATGATGTGTGCAACCAATCCGTGATTGCTGTGTGCCTGACTTTCACTTGGCCAAGGGTCTACGCGGTAGGTTGCGTAGTCAGGGTCCAACAACATGTCGGATTCCTCAATGCGAGTGAAACCCTCAATGGAAGAGCCGTCAAACATGATCTCGCCATCGAGAGCTTTCTCAAACTGGCTTGCTGGAACCTCAACGTTCTTGTTGGTGCCGGCGATATCGGTGAACTGCAAGCGCAGAAACCGCACGTTGTACTTCTTCATGTGTGCGAGGATTTCTCCGCGGGACATTTCAGAAGAGATGGCAAAGCAAGCCTCGCGGGCTTGATCGAGGTTTTCCATGGTAAGCGTGGTCATGACAGGGTTTCCAAAGGGGAGACACGGGAGATGTAGACGTGAGAAGAATAGCGAAAATCCAAAAGTGATGCTGAAAAATTGCACAATTTGCATAAAAGAGGCCTCAGGTCTGCGGAAATCACCTGGAAACATCCGGAATACGGTCAAAAACTAGCGTTTTGCGCGCCCTGGCGCTAACCAGCATCTCCGATTAGCATCTGAATGACCCCATGGGCCGAACCCTTGCTGAAGCTGCGCTCCCAACACCACCTCGTCGTCGTCCTCTTCGTTGCCCCATCCCTGTTTGCGCAGGAGCCCGGCACCTATCAGCCGCCCGCCAAGCCGCTTCCGTCTAACGCGCAAGAAGCAAGCCCTGCAGCGGCTGAAGCCATAGCTGATTTTCGTGTACCGGACGGCATCAGCATTCATTTGGTTGCGGCGGAACCCTTGTTGGCGAACCCAGTCGCGATGGAGGTCGATGCCAAGGGCCGGATTTATATCGCGGAAACCTTTCGCCAGGAAACCGAAGGCGTGCCCGACAACCGCACTTTTCCGGAGTGGTTGCAAGATGATTTGCGATTGCAAACGGTAGAGGAGCGTGCAGCGATGACCTTGCGCCACCACCCTGAGTTTGCAACAGAGTGGACCGACCGCGATGATCGCATTCGGCTTCTGCAAGATTTAGATGGAGATGGTGTCGCCGAGAGCTCCAAAATTTTCGCCCATGGCTTTAGCGAACTGGTCGATGGCACCGGCGCCGGTTTGCTCGCGCGCGGCAACGATGTTTATTTCACCTGCATTCCTAAGCTTTGGAAGCTAACCGATGCGGATGGCGACGGCGTTGCGGAAAGCGGAACCGCGTTGCACGATGGTTATGGAGTGCGCGTTGCTTTTCGTGGACATGACATGCACGGGTTAATTTTAGGCCCAATGCGCAAACTCTATTTCAGCATTGGCGACCGTGGTTATCACGTACAAACCCAAGAAGGTGAGTGGCTTTCGGAGCCAGGGCGTGGTGCTGTTTTCCGTTGCGATCTAGATGGCAGCAATTTGGAAGTGTTCGCACACGGTTTACGCAACCCGCAAGAGCTAGCCTTCGATGATTTCGGAAACCTGTTCACGGTAGACAACAATTGCGATGCCGGCGATCGCGCACGTCTAGTGCATGTACTCGAGCAAGGAGATTGCGGATGGCGGATGAACTTCCAATACCTCTCCGACCGCGGCCCTTGGATGAGTGAAAGTTGGTGGAAGCCGGCAGCGGAAGTTCCCAGTCATCCAGCCTTTTTGAATGCACCGGTGGCAAATATTTCCAGTGGTCCATCGGGGCTTGCGGCTTATCCTGGCGTTGGTCTTGGCTCGGAAATGAAGGGAAGCTTTTTCCTATGTGATTTTCTAGGTGGGAGCAGCTACAGCGGAATCCGACGCTTTACCATGAAGCGAAGCGGTGCAAGCTTTGCCCTGGATGAAGACGAGGAATATTGGTGGGGCGTGTTGGCGACCGATGTTTGCTTTGAACCCGGAGGCTCCATGTTAGTTAGTGATTGGGTCCGCGGATGGATTGGCGAAGGCTATGGCCGTATTTATCGCGCAACCGATGCAAATGCAGATACCGCTTTAATGAGCGCAACAGCCGCGTTGTTGGGGGAGGGTTTTTCCGAACGAGAGGAAACGTTCTTACTTTCCTTATTGAGTCACCCCGACAGGCGTGTGCGTTTGGAAGCACAGTGGGAGCTTGCGGATCGCCAGGCTGCAGACGCGTTGGTTTCGATTGCGTCTAATCAAGAGGCGACACAACTCTCTCGCGTTCATGCGCTGTGGGGGATTGGCATGTTGCTGGAGCCTTCTGTGGAAATCGTAACGGCGGTTAACGAAATCGCGAAAGATGCAGACGCTGAAGTGCGTGCACAAGCCATCAAAGTCATCCGGCGTCTGAAAAAGGATTTGCCAGCCGATGACCTCCAAACTTTACTTTCGGACGCATCTTTGCATGTACGATTGGAAGCGGTGTTGCTCGCCGCCGGGAATCCGGAACTGATTTTCTCGGCCTTGGATGAAGTCGGCTCTAAAGATCGTGCCTTGGTTCAGGCGGCGGCTTGGGCACTTGCACAGAAGGGGACGCAAGACAGCACGTACCCGGCTGGGTGGGAAGCAAACCCAGTTCTGCGCAAGGTGGCCGTCTTAGCTTTGCGCCGCAACAAAGATTTTTCTGGCCTAGAAAAGTTTTTGAACGATGCAGACCCAGCGATTGCGAACGAGGCAGCATGCGCAATTTATGATTTAGGTGGAGTTTCTCCACAACTCGCCGGACGTTTGGCTGAAGCATCGTCGTTGCCTAAACCAATGGCGCGTCGTGCAGCCGCCATGTGCAATCGCATCGGTGGCGCAAAAGAGGCCCGCCTCCTTTATGCCTTTGTGTCTGATCCTAAAGCCGACGCCACCTTGCGCAAGGAGGTTGAGAAGTACATCCGCAATTGGGATCGCCCCGACGAATTCGACATCGTGCTAAATGAGTCTCAGGAATTTGGCCCACGGGTTTCGGATTGGTTTGTGGGGAAAGAGTTAGCCTTTTCAACCGCGATAGAAGTCGACGCCGTTGAGCGCGGGCGCCAAGTTTTTTCCGGACACGCCTTAGCGGCTTGCACTAAGTGTCATTCCTTACGTGGAGTGACTCCAGCAGGGCAAATCAATGCTGCCGGGCCCGACCTGTCTTTGATCGGCCTGGTGCAAGACGAAGCGACTTTGCGTCAATCAATTTTGGAACCCAGCGCAAGCATTGCCAAGGGATTTGAATTTTTCGACGACAAGGGAGACGCGCTTTCCATGTCCCTAATGCCGGCGAACTTTTCAGACCTACTTAGTGAACAAGAGCTGCAAGATCTGGTGGCGTTTCTCGCAAAGCAAAAGCAACAACGCAACATTCTGGTGCACGTGGATTCTCGTGGCTATGAGCATGCGGTAGCAAAAGCGAATGATGCGGGCCTTTCTTTGGTAGAGAAAAGCTGGTTGGCCTGGGCCGAGAATGATTTGCGCTTTTCCGTCACCATTGATCGTGGCTATGCGCGCTTCAACGACGAAGAGCTGGCGAAGTTCGATGCGGTGTTTTTCTATACCACGGGTGAATTACCCATGGATGAAAAGCAAAAATCCGCGCTCCTCAATTTTGTGCGCGGCGGTGGAACTTTTGTTGGTTCCCATTGTGCGAGTGACACCTTCTATCAATGGCCGGAGTATGGCGAAATGCTTGGCGGTTACTTTGATGGTCATCCATGGCATCAGGAAGTGCGGCTAACGGTGGAAGACTCAAGTCATGCAGCCACGCGCGGCTTAACATCGGGGTTTGCATTTACCGATGAGATTTATCAATTCCGCGCGCCGTACGATCGCTCTCGCCTGAATGTTTTACTTACCCTGGACACTGCATCGGTTGCAATGGATATGGATGCTATTCATCGCGAAGATGGAGACTTTGCCTTGGCTTGGGAACGTCGCGAAGGAGATGGCGGAGTTTTCTATACCGCGCTCGGGCATCGTCCTGCTTTGTGGAAGGCGGCATGGTTTCGCGATTTGCTTGTGGAAGGAACGCTCGCCGCCTGCGATGGCCCTGCAGCACCAATGCCTGAACCTGAACCTGAACCTGAAACCCCCAAGCCCGAGTTGGAGGTTATCGAAGCCGAACCTTCGCAGGCTGAAGAGGCGACCGCGGCGAGCTTCCAACACGAATTCGCTCCGGGCATCGGCTTAAGCTTTGCGCCCATCACCGCGGAAGATGGAAAAACATATTGGATGTCTACCACCGAAGTTCCATGGGAACTCTATGACTTATTCTTTTTGCGCGAAGATGAGCAAGTGGAAATCGATGGCATCACGGGTCCTAGCCGTTCGGTGTTTCCAGTCACCCGCGGGTTCGGCCACGATGGAATCCCAGCATTAGGCATGACCCTTCATGCGGCCCAAGAGTTTTGCCGTTGGGCATCGCAAGAGCAGAATCGAACCTTCCGTCTTCCAAGTGAAGAAGAATGGCGTTTTGCTGCTGGTGATCCACCGCAACCTCATGAGTTCCCATCTTTGGCATGGTTTTCGGACAACGCAGACGATGTCCCGCACCAAGTTGCGGATCGCGAGCCGAATAAGTTTGGCCTGTACGACATGTTTGGCAATGTGTCCGAGTGGGTTGCAGGAGGTGAGAAGAAGGGAGTGGCTCTAGGCGGCAGTTACCTTTCCGACCTTGACCAAATCGGCCCGCAAGCCCGCAACGTCTACACGCTTTCTTGGCAACAACGCGATCCGCAGTTTCCCAAAAGCAGTTGGTGGATGTCAGATGGAGGTTTCGTTGGCTTCCGCATTGTTACCCTGGATGGACCGTTTTCCCAAAACTAAGACAGACCGATGACCCGTAAGCTCCCTAGACGTGAATTTCTAAAAACCACTGCAGCGGGCGTTGCGGCGTTGCCAATTTTAGGCGCAACTGCTTATGCCTCTGGCAAAGACACCTTGCGCGTAGGGCTAGTCGGATGTGGCGGTCGTGGAACCGGCGCCGCCTTCCAAGCGATTCAGGCTGATCCTGGTGTGGTCCTGTGGTCTATGGGCGATCTTTTTGCGGACCGCCTGACATCGAGCTTAGGTGGTCTTACCGAAAACCATGCGCAACGCGTTGATGTTCCTGCAGTGCGACAACACGTCGGTTTCGATGCTTATCAAAAAGTTGTCGAAGAAGTCGATGTGGTTTTGTTTGCCACACCACCAGTTTTTCGCCCCATGCACCTGGCCGCAGCCATCGAAGCCGGATGCCACGTATTCTGCGAGAAACCCATTGCGGTTGATGCACCCGGCGTTCGCGCGGTTCTGAAAACTGCGCAAATCGCGAAGAAGAAAGGGCTGTCGCTGGCATCGGGTTTTTGTTGGCGCGCGGCGAATGGACATCGCAGTCTTTACAATCGCATTCTGAATGAGAACGCGATTGGCGATGTGCGTCATGTTTACGCGACTTACTTGGCCGGCGGTGTTTGGTACAAAAAGCGTCAGGAGAAGTGGACCGATCTGGAATACCAATTACGCAACTGGTATTACTACAGCAACTTCTCTGGCGATCACATCGTCGAGCAGGCCATCCACTCGGTGGACAAGTTGATCTGGGCCAAGGGCGATGAAATGCCAGTCAGCGCTATCGCCATGGGTGGGCGGCAGGTTCGCACCGATGAAAAGTACGGCAACATCTTCGATCACTTTGGGGTAGTTTACGAATGGGCCGATGGCACCTATGGCCACCTGGTCACGCGCCAACAAAACGGCTGTCATTCAGAAAACTTAGATCGCATTGTTGGCTCTGAAGGCATCGCGAATATCGATGGTTGGGCGAATCGTTTTGAAGTGGAGGGCGCGCGCCCATGGAAGTACGACGGCCCCGGCAACGACATGTATCAAACCGAGCACGACGAGTTGTTCGCGAGCATCCGTGCTGGAGCCGCCATGAATCAAGGTGTCTCGATGGCGCAAAGCACTATGGCTGCCATCCTCGGGCGCATGTCTGCCTACACGGGACAACGCATCACCTGGGAACAAGCGATGACTTCCAAGCAAGACCTCACGCCAAAATCGTGGGAGTTCGGCACTGGGATTGACGTCGTTCAGGCCACGCCTGGCAAGACGAAGTTCGCTTAGCCGCGCCGCACCGGAGGCTGGCTTAGTCTTTGATTTCGACCCACTTGATTGCGCGTGGGTCGAAATAGGGTTCTTCTTCGAAGGGGTTTTCTTTGCCATCTTCGGCATACCCCATTTCGCTAAGGTCGGCGGTTTGCTTTTCTGAGAGCACAACATGCACATCTGGAATGTGCGAGCGCTCCACCATCAAACCAAGCCCCATAAGCTGATCCCACATTTGCTGACGCAACTCTGGTTTCTCAACCGCAAGGTTTTTGCGCTCAGCAGGATCAGCAATCAAGTCGTATAACCAGTACCGGTTTGCAGAAGCTTCAAACCAGGGGTCGGTGACCACCAGCTTGCTTTCGGGAAAACGTAAAGAGCGTAGAGGGCCGGCTGGGCCTGACAATGCACTTCCCATGGAGTCCGTTTCCGAAAAAGCGGGGCGGATTTCATCCGAGTCTTCCTTGCGAAAGAAGCCAAGCAAATCAGCACCTTGTAGTTCGTCTGTACCCTCTGGCCACTCCAAACCAGCAACTTCAAGCAAGGTAGGAAGTACATCGATGTGGCGCACCTGGTCATTATGAATGCCCGCCTTAAATCCAAGGCGTTCACCAAGCGCAGGGCTCCACGCGAACTGTAAAGGCACACGAATGAGCTCTTCATGTAAGGAATGCGCATGGCCTAAGTCGCCATGCTCCAAAAACTCTTCGCCATGATCGGAGCAGATAACCACTAATAGGTTGTCGTTGGCAGAAAGCTGCGCGGCTACAAAATCGCCAACCTGATCATCGAGGTACCGAATCTCTTCCGCATAAGAGAGACGCAAACTTTCGACATCCTCTTCGGTAAATCCTTCGCCTTGAGTCGAGCGGAATTTGCGTTCAGCGTCACCATCTAAAGAAGCCACCACTCCAGTGTGATTAAACAGCCCCTCGTATCCGGGAAGCGGGTCATAGGGATAGTGGGCATCGTTCAAATGCAGGTAAAGGAAAGAGGCCTGCTCGCCACCTTGCTGCAACCAAGTTTCACCTGCGGAAATGAAAGGTTCCGCGGCACTCTTGGTATCGACGGCGAAACTTTGAAACCCTTGCTCAAATCCAAACACCGGAGTGATATTCGGATTAGAACTAAACGCAGCGGTGCGATAACCAGCGGCGCCAAAAGCCTCGGCCATGGTGCGCTTTTGGCTAGAGAGAACCGCGCGTCGGGCGGTGGCACCGTGAAAGCCTGGCACCTGGCCGGTGATTAACGTTGCAATAGAAGGCTTGGTCCATGGTGCTTGAGTAATGGCCTGCGTGAATGCGGCACCTTTGCGGGCGAGGGCATCTAACTTGGGAGTGGTGTCCAATTCGGATCCGCCCCAGCCGACATGATCGAGACGCACGGTGTCGAGCAAGATGAAAAGCACGTCTGGCTTGGCGCTGGTGTCGGGGCGCTGCATCGCGACCATGAGCTTGGGCAGTAAAGCAAAAGCAACCAGAGCCCCCACAATTAGCGGCTTAGAAAAAATGTCGACCAAGCCGGCAAAGGGATCCCCTAAGGCACCGATAGAATTCGAACGCATAGCGACGACCACCAGCCCGAGCGCCAACCCGGCGGCGAGTAAAAGGCGTCGGCCGCCAAGATCGGAAGCCCACGTGAGCCAAAACAACAATCCATCGCCCACCTCGAACCAGCCCCCGGCCGAGGACATGGAGAATGCGCGCCAGCAAGCCGGCAAAGCCGAGGCGAGCGCAACTGCGGAGACCAGGAATAGCAATCGTCTCATGGATGTGCGTGAGTATATCCCCGACTTCAAGTATCCGAAGGAAACTGCCACAGTGGAATACGTGCAGGCCACACGGGAAGATGGCGCGGCGATCAATGATTTGTACAACCGGGCGTTCGACCAAAAGCGCAGCTTTGCGGATTATCAGTGGAAGTACTGGGAGAATCCTGCAGGTCCACCGTTCGGAATTTTGGCGCGCGAAAAGGAAAGCGGCAAGTACCTTTCCACTTCCACCGGCGTCCGCAAGCAAGTTTGGATTAACGGCAAAGAAGTTCCAGGGATTCTGACCTGCGAAACAAGCTCCGATCCAGATGCACGCGGTGGCGGGCGCCTATTCAAAAGCGTCATGCAAGGATTTGGTGTTGCGGTCAATGACGAGCAAGGAATCGTTTGGAGTTACGGCGGCCAGTCGAGTGACGATGCCATCAAAATCGGCAAGCGCTGGTTTGGTTTCCAAATTGTGGTGGAGCTAGTTTGTTGGGAAATCGTCCTCGGCCAAAAGTTGGCTTATCAAAGTCGTTTCGGCAACACCATTGGCGGCATGATTGGCGCTGTGGCCGACCCTCTTTTCCGCGCGCGTTGGAAGACTCCGGCAACCGGCCTGAACTTTAAGGAGGTCAAGCGTTTTGATTCGGATTACGATGCCCTGTGGGAACGCTTCCGCGATCAATACTCCGTGGTGTTCTGGCGCGATGCAGCGACTTTGAATTGGCGCTACATGGATAATCCGTTTTGGGACCATCGCGTGGTCGAGGCCCGCCGCGATGGCGAGTTAGTCGGCTATGTGGTGTGGCGCGAATGGGATGCCCAAGGCAATCGCATTGCAACGGTTCTCGATATGTGGCATGGCAACGATGAAACTACGGTTATCGGTTTACTCGATGAATCACGTCGTCTCGCCGCGCAGACGGGATGCGCTTTTTTGCGTTTCTCCATTAAAGAAAATGGAGTCGAGCAAAAAGCCTTCGAGGAGTTCCGTAACGGCCGACGCAGCCCGTATGAACGCGTCGACAAAATCATCTGCACGCCGATGCCAGGTTCGACTCCCTATGAACAAAGCGACGAAGCCTACGCAACTTTGGCCGCGGTAATGGATGGCAGTAATTGGTATTACTGCCAAGGCGATTGCGACTACCGAGACTAAAAATCCCGTTTACGGAAACCGAGGTAGGCCAATCCGTAAAACCATGCAATCATGCCGCCGAGCCACGCGGTCTCTAACCACGGGAAGATTCCTTGCTCGATGGGCAGGGTGACGTCTAGGTCGATGAGATTGTAAAGCGAGTAGTCCCAGAGCTTGTCGATCATGTAAACCGCTAGTTGCAAAAGCATGAATCCGAGTACGAGTAAACCGCCCTTGAGGCTGTGGCTGAATCGTGAAGAAAGCGCCGTGGCTGCGGTGAAGCAACAAAGCGTAAAGAGGAAGGTGTAAAGAGTTCCTTGAAGCAGTGGCGTGAAGGCCAGGCTTTCATCCACACGCGACGCGAGGCTTTTGCCGATGAGCGCCGCTGCAAAGAAAGGGATGAATAGCAAAACCGCGCCAGTGGACCAGCGGGTGAACAGAATGCGTGCACGTGAAATCGGGCGCGAAAGTAAAAGCTCCATAGTGCGATGGTCGACTTCACCCGCAATGATTCCGGAGCCCATTAATCCGCCTGCAGCAAGTCCAAACATGCCTGCGCCTTTAAAGAAATGTTGCACGGAGAAGTATGCCCAAAATCCTTGTTCATCAAATGCGCGCACGAACTGTTGCAGCGGCTCAATCGGAATCAGCTTAATAATTTCAGGAAAGTTGTCGCGCATCTCTGGCCAGTACAAAGTTCCGGCAATGAGGTTGATGAGCAGCAAGCCGAAGTACCCCATGACCAAGAAGCGTTGTTCGCGGGCGTAGTGGAGTGCGAGCATCATGCTTCCAACTCCGGCCCGTAAAGTGCTTCGAAGACTTCTTCTAAGCCACCGGAGGCATCGCGCAAACCGGCGATGGGCAGTGATTGGAGTAAAGCCATGGCGCTTTCCATGTTGCCCTTAAAGCTCATTCGCCAGCGGGAGCCTTCACCGGACCAAGTGATTCCCGGGGCAACGGGCAGCTGCTTGAGGTCATGCGGCTCGCGTAGGTGGACATGCAAGGTGTGACCCGCCTGCTCCAAAATCGTCTCCACGCGATCGCAGGCGAGAAGTTTTCCGTTGCGTAGGAAAGCAACCCGTTCACAAACGCGCTCAACACTGGCAAGGTCATGTGAGCTGAAGAAAACGGTACGTCCAGCCGCGGCTTCTTTTTGTAATTGGCGTTCTAGTAGGCGTCGGGCTTCTGGATCTAGACCCTCCATGGGCTCATCCAATAAAAGTATGGGCGCGCCGCTTGCAATCGCTTGCGTCAAAAGAAGTTTGCGCTTCATGCCATGACTCAATGCGCGCACCTTCACCTTGTGGGGGAGCTGATAAAGGTCGAGGAGTTGCTTCGCGCGCGCGTAATCAGCTTGTTTGTGCGCGGCTAAAGCGAAACGCACCATGCTCCATACTGAAAGCGAATCGTACATTGCGGTTTCGCTAGGTGCATAGCCGCACAGCTTGCGCGCGGCCAACGGATTGCGTCGAGCATCGATACCGCCCATTTGGATGTTTCCGGATTTTGGTTGCGCAATGCCAAGCAAGCATTTCAAGAAGGTTGTTTTGCCTGCACCATTCGGCCCAACGAAACCAAAAATTTCACCCCTTTCTACATGAAGAGAAACGCCACGCAGGACATCCTGCGTAGCGTAGCTCTTCGAAAGTTCTTGGGTGCGGATCACTGAGTGGGATTGTACGTCTCAGCGTCAACCTTGGTCGACTCCAAAACGAGCTTCCCATCAGAGACTCCCACACGCACTCCATCACATTCTTCGAGCTCCCCCTTAAGGAGTTTTTCGGAAAGCGGGTTCAGGATTTCCCGCTGAATGAGCCTGCGCAGCGGGCGAGCGCCAAAATCAGTGTCGTACCCACGTTCTGCAAGCCAGTTGCGCGCATCGTCAGTCACTTTAAGTTGCAACTGCGTGTTTTGCATGAGTCGCTCCCCGAGATCCTCGATTTGCAAATCAACAATTTTGGTGAGTGCTTCTTCAGACAAGGAGTCGAACACCAACACTTCATCGATGCGGTTAATGAACTCGGGGCGGAAATGCATTTTCAAATCCTGCATGTTGCGCAAGTTCGAAGTCATCACCAGTAAGGTGTTGCGGAAGTCGACCGTGCGTCCTTTGCTGTCCGTGAGTCGACCATCGTCAAGTACTTGGAGCAGAGTGTTGAACACATCGGGGTGTGCTTTTTCCACTTCGTCGAATAGGACGACGGCATAAGGGTGGCGTCGTACAAGTTCGGTTAACTGGCCGCCTTCGTCGTGACCGATGTAGCCGGGAGGCGCACCAATCAAACGTGCGACGGTGTGCTTCTCCTGGTATTCGGACATGTCCAAGCGCACCATGGCTTCTTCATCTCCAAACAGCTCTACCGCAATCGCTTTGCACAACTCGGTCTTACCCACGCCAGTCGGGCCTAGGAAAATGAAACTTCCAAGTGGGCGCCCTTCGTCTTGCAACCCTGCGCGTGCACGGCGAACGGTTTCTGCCACAGCGGTGACTGCAGCATCTTGTCCGATGACGTGTTGCTGAAGTAAAGATTCCAGCTTCAGCAAACGCTGACGCTCGGTTTCAATCATGCGATCCACGGGAATCCCGGTCCAGGTAGCAACTACCGCTGCAACCTCGCTCGGCCCAACTTCTTCACGCAAGATTGGGTTTTCTCCCTGCAACGATTTCAGCTTCGCCGCAGCTTCTTCCACCTTCTCTTCCAAGCTAGGGATCTCACCGAATTGGATGCGGCCGACTTCTTCTAGGTTGCCCTCTCGCTCTAACTGGTCAGCGCGGATACGTAGTTCTTCGATCTTGCCCATAGAATCCTTCATGGAATCCACCTGCTTCTTTTCGTTTTGCCAACGCGCGCGCAAGACCTGTGCACGTTCCTCCACTTCGGCCTTATCCACATCGAGAGCTTGAATCTTCGCTTTGGCATCGGCGCCACCTTCGGCTTCCAAACCAGCTTGCTCAATTTGAATCCGGCGTAAACGGCGCTCCATGGCATCTAACTCTGCCGGCATGGAATCCAATTCCAAACGTAAACGACTCATGGCTTCATCCATGGCATCGATGGCTTTGTCCGGCAGCTGACGGTCCGCGATATAGCGGTGCGATAAGTTCGCAGCCGAAACTAAGGCAGCGTCGGTGATCTTCACACCATGATGCACTTCATAGCGTTCCTGCAAGCCACGCAAAATCGCAATGGTTTCCGCGACGTCAGGCTCCTCCACCTTCACCGGCTGGAAGCGCCGCTCTAAAGCCGCATCCTTTTCGATGTGCTTGCGGTACTCTTCAAAAGTGGTTGCACCAATGCATCGCAACTCGCCTCGTGCCAAGGCAGGCTTGAGTAAGTTGGCCGCATCGACCGCACCTTCTGCGGCGCCGGCGCCGACCATGGTGTGCAGTTCATCAATGAACAGAATGATTCCGCCGTCCGCATCTTGCACTTCCTTCAACACGGCTTTCAGTCGTTCTTCAAACTCGCCGCGATATTTTGCACCAGCCAGCAGGGCACCTAGATCCAGAGACATCAGGCGCTTGTTCTCAAGGCCAGTCGGTACATCGCCGGACAAGATCCGTTGCGCGAGTCCTTCGACTACTGCAGTTTTTCCAACTCCGGGCTCGCCAACCAACACCGGATTGTTCTTGGTGCGACGCGAAAGGATTTGCATCACCCGACGCACTTCTTCGTCGCGACCAATCACTGGATCGAGCTTGCCTTCACGGGCGAGCTGAGTGAGATCTTGCGCATACTTGCCAAGCGCATCATCGCTGGCTTCAGGGGTGGCATCGGTGACGCGGCGGTCACCACGGATTTCCTTCAAAGCAGCACGGATCGATGATTGACTTGCTCCACTTTCCTGCAGTTCCTTGGCTAGGGGAGAGTCTGCGGAAACCAAAGCCATCAACAAGTGCTCGGTGGAAAGGAAGTCGTCGCCCTGGGCCTGACGGCAAGCATCGGCGGCTTGGAGTAAGAATCCTAGTTCTTTGGAGGCGAGGACATCGCCAGGCTGCACTTTGGGCAACTTCGCCAGGAATCGATTCGCCAAGGCTTCGGCCAGCAGAGGGCTAAGGTCGGTCTTGGCCAACAGTACAGGAACAAGCCCATTCTCTTGTTTTAGAAGAGCCAATAGGAGGTGAGCTGGCATGACCTCACGGTGCGAGAGGTCCCGAGTGAAGCGCTCAGCGTTGTGTAGCGCCTCTTGAGTTTTCTGAGTGAGAGATTCTGGATTCATGTCATTTTGGCCGACGGGGTTGACCGCCAACGTCCGATAACATGCAACGACTGTGCCGAAAAACATCTGCCAATATGACAGAATCCCGCCCGTAAACTGCTTTCATGCCCGAAATCAGCCTCGTCTTGCTTGGCCTTCTCAGCTTTCTTATTGCTGGGTTTGGGTTATTGCTCATCCCATTTAGCCTTCCTGGCAACTGGATCATTGCAGCGGCAGGACTGCTTGGGCCCACACTTGGCTTGGGATGGATCCCACTTTTTGTACTGCTCGCTGCGGCGGTCGTGGCGGAGATCCTTGAACTGCTCCTCGCCACCAAAACTGCTAAAAGGGCAGGAGCAGGGAAATCAGGGCAGTGGGGGGCGTTCTTCGGCGGAATCGTCGGCGCAATCTTTGCCACTCCCTTCATCCCTATTCCCATCCTTGGGACCCTGATTGGTGCCGCCGTGGGTGCTTTCACAGGCGCCGTGATGTTTGAAATCGTGTTCGCGAACCGTGAAAGCCGTCATCTCATGGGCGTTGGCTTTGGTGCATTCTTTGGCATTCTTCTCGGCAAAGGAGCCAAGATGGCCCTGGGCGTATTTCAAATAGTTTATTGGGGCTTTGCCGTATTTACTGAAATTTGGACTTAGGCTAATCAGTAGCCAACTGTTTTGGGATTAGGGCGTAGGCAAAGGGCCACGCAAACCCAGTGGCAGCGGTACAATCCGCTCGGATTTCCCTCCCCGGAAAATAGACACATGTTCAAGAAAACACTTTTCATCGCTTCGGTTTCGGCAGCCCTACTGTCGCCCATCTCCGCTCAAGAAGAGGGTACGCAGCCTGAAGCCGCACCAGCCTCGAACCCTGCACTAGATGCAGTTATCGAGCACGTTCCTGCCATCCTCGACCATTCTTGGAAGTCCTCTTTCAACGTTTCGGTCCATGAGGGTGAAAGCCAGTCGCTAGCCCTCACTGCTGGTGTCATGTTCCAAGACAAAAAGCACTTCTCTATCGAGCTGGACTTGACCGTCGAGGACGATTTCGAAGGCGAGAAAAAAATGACCTTCAGCATCCTCGCAGATGGCACCTTTCTTTACATGGACTCCCCAAGCATGGGTGAGATGACTCAAGGCATGGCAAATGGTCCAGTCAAAGTCGAGCTTGCACTCTTCGAAAAGATGATGGCTTCCCAAATGGGTGGTGGAATGGCACCTGAAGGCACACCGGATAAGAACGCTATGAAGGAAATGATTTCTGGCGCCCTAGAAGGTTTCGACTTTAAAGAAGAAGGCTCCGATGAAACCCTTCGTCGCTTTACTTTGAGTGGCGAAGAAATGAATGGTGCCATCTCGTTTGAGAAAAAGCACTGGTTCCTTTCCTCCGCAGAAGTGAACGTAGGTGAAGCCAAAACTGTCGTGAATGCAACCGAAAACGCAATGGTTGAAAGCTTCCCAGAAGGAACTTTCACCTTTACCGCGGCTGAAGGGCAAACCGTCATGGATCTCACCCCGATGCTCCAAATGAGTATGCCTCAGGAAGAGGTTGCCGACGACGACCTCGAGTTCTAGGACCCCCTGGACCTCAATCATCCGGCGGGTACCCTCACATGGGGTGCCCGCCCTTTTTAATGCAGCACTACGCTTCAAATGAAAATCCTCCTGACTAGCCTGTTACTTTTCGGCGCATGCGCCGCGCCTTCAGCGAATCCCAACCAAGCCCAAACGGGCATTTCCGGTGGGAACGTGAAGGCTCCAAGTATTCCGAATACTTATTCGGACTGGCTAGATACATTGACAAACCAGGAGCATGAAGCGAGCAAACCTTTTCAGGCAGGATTCACCGGTAAAGTCTTGGTGCATGTTCCTTCTGAAGACGTAAACGTAGAAATTCAGATTAGTGGCTCGATTGAATACTCCGACATGCGCCACTTCCGCGAAATCATTGATTTGCGTGTGGACCTAGGCGACCTCCCTGGTGACCTGCAAATGGGCCCGATGAATGTCAGGCTTCATATCAACGCAGACGGGGAGTCCATGCACATGGCGCCAGGCTTTAAGGATGACTGGCTGCTTCAAACCATCAAGCAAACCAACATGGGTTTGGAGAAGATGGTGTTTACTCTGGATCTCGACATCCTCGAAGAAATGCTTTCGGTTTACTGGGAGTATTTCGATAGTGAGGATATTGCGTTAAGTGGTTTGCTTCCCGAAGGCATGAGTACCGAAGAGTTCTTCAACAGGGGCATTAACCCGGCGGCGTGGGCGAGAATGTATATGTTGACTGCCGACCTAGAAAACTTCCGCGTGGATTCTGGCGAAGTGCAAGTTACCGCTAGGCTCAAGGACGAGTGGATGGATGGCATGATGCTCCCCGATCCGGGTGCTCGCGAGATGATGGAAAACATCTCTTATGAAATGTGCTTCGATCGCTACTCTGGAATTCCGACCAGCATGAGCATGGAGATGAGCGCCGAAGGCATGAGCATGGATTTCTCCATGGAGTTTCTAGACTTTAAAGTGGGGGACGGTTTATTTTCCTCCGACCACTTCCAGCATCAAAGCATGGAAGGTCGCACTCCGTTTCCAATCGATACCTTCATGCGTATGGGCTTAGGCTCCATGCAAGGCCAGATTCAGGAAGACGACGACGACATCCCCTTCTAACCACCCCATAACAATGATTTTCTCAACACTACTTCTGGCTTCCCCGTTTCTTATCCAGGAGCCGGGATTCTATATTCCCATCACGCACACTGACGAGGCAGCCGCTGCGGCTTACTCTTCGTGGACAACGACTCTTCCGAAGACTCTGAATTATCCGGTGCAAATGTATGTCGGGTTTGAGATGGGCATGACGGTTCCATCGGCGGACATGGACATGGCTTTTGTCGGCCACATAAATTCCTTGTCGGACAGTCCTGAGGCTTTGCGCATCTGGGGCGATTGGCAAGTTCAAATGGAACTCCCCGAGGAGTCTGTCAACTGGGAGGCCGAGTTTGCCGCAGGTGCGAATAAAGATGGCTTGCGCATGGTTTTCGAGGACGATGGCACGTTAGAAGAGGAAGCCGGAATTACTATTCCCGCAGGCTTTACCTTGTCCGCCGACCGTATTGGAAAAATTTCAGACCTATATCTAGGGGTCTTTGAATCCATGCCCTCCATTTATGGAGAGGAAATCATGGAGTTGTTCCGGTCACTTGCCGGGCCGGGTGAACTTATGCACCCATCCCTTTGGTCAAGATACATGACGCATACCGAAGGCTGGAGTGTGGTTGGATGGGGAGAGAAGGACGGGCGGGCCGCCATCGAGTTGGACTTTGATATTGAGGTCTTGAAGAGTGCCATGCAAGGAGCGCCGGCCCCTTTCGATTGGACAGTTTTCGAGGACCTGAAATATCACATGATTGTGGAGAAATCTTCAGGAGCGATTTTGGAGTGGAAGTTTGATATGGATCTTCCAGTGAACCTTGATCCGAACCAACCAGAGTTGAGCGGCCAAATGACCGTGAAAATGGAAATGAGAACCGTTCCTGTTTCCGAATCTGCTCCAACGATTGATCTCCCGACTGAGGGCGTGATGAACTTAGATCCACATTTTGATAACTACTACCCGATGATGGAAGTGATTATGGGAATGGCTGTGGAGCAAGCGAAGCAAGCGCAAGGCGAGCAAGAGTCCGAAGACGATTTCGAGTTCTAACGGCCGCTCGGCATGAGATTACCCCCCGCAATTCTTTCGGTTGGCATGCTTCTTGGTGGCATAAGCTGCCAAAGAAGTGAAGTTGAAATTCCAATTGCTTTCACAGGCGCGGAGGCCAAGCAAGCTTGCTTTGACTGGATTGCACAGCTACCTACAGATTTTGCATACCCTGCACAGTCCCGCCTCGAGATGGATTTTGATTTTACGACTCCCAGCAATAGCGAAGGGGACGACGTTCACTTTCGTTTGGTTTTAGATTTTCTAAGTCATAGCGCGGCTGATTTCCATATCTGGGGCTTCCTGCAAATCCATGGAGTCATTGATGGCGGCTACGGCAAAAGCATCATGCGTATTGAAATTCGGAGAAATGCAGATGGCTTGGAGGTTTTCTTTGACGACAAAGGTGCTCTCGCGAAAGAGTTCGATATCGAAATACCCGAGGCCTTTACGCTTTCAGCAGAAAACACCGCTGACTTTGGCCGGTGGCTCATTGAGTTGATTAGTGAAATAAATGCAATCCAAGGGCCAGAGTATGAGGCTCTCTATAGGAGCTACGCCTTACGAGGTGGCGGTGCAGGTTTGCACCCGTCGGCTTGGACTAGAATGATTCCATCTCTAGATACGGTGGACATTGTCGGCTGGGGGTCCTTGGAAAGCCGAAACCGGCTGCAGTTGTCTGTGAATGCGAATGCTCTAAGTCAAGTTTTCGAGAAAGAAGAGTCACCGATAGAGCTTGCTGAATTTAAAGATTTTTCGATCGAAGCTATTTTTGATCGCATCACTGGCGACACTTTAACTTATGACATTACTGGTACTTTTCCCATCAACGACGAAACAGAGAATGAGCTCGAGGCGGGTGTTTTGGAGATGAGGTTTAGTTTTGCCCGGGTTCCCGCAAAAAACAGAACTGGGCAAGCCTTGCCAACCGGAATGGATGCAGTCATGAACCTTGATGAGGAGTACGTCCTTTTCATGCCCCTGATAAAAAGTTACATGAAGCTGGAATTGTCAGGGCTTCGCCATCAGAAGGGCGATTTAGAAGCTGCCGACGATTTCTCGTTTTAGACGAAACGCTTAGCTTGTTGCGCTAGCCTGAATTTCAGGCTCCACTGCAGCCCACACTTTTTCCGCCACTTTGCGCCAAGTGAACTGGCTGGAGCGCGCGCGGCCGAGGGCGGACAACTCCTGACGTAACGGCCCGTCTTCTACCAAACGAAATAGTTGCTTGGCAATGGACTCATCATCAGCGGGGTCACAGTAGAGGGCAGCGTCGCCACAAACTTCGGGCAGGGAAGTGGTGTTGCTGCAAACTACCGGGCATCCGAGAAGCATGGCCTCCCCGGGTGGCAAGCCCCAACCTTCATAGAATGACGGGAATACGAAGCCGAGCGCATGTTCATAAAGAGACCGTAGTTCTGCATCGGAAACGCGACCTACGTGGAGAGCGTTTTCTGGGAGAGAGTCCACCCCATCTTGCCCTTCAAACACCTTTGGGTTAGCACCACCGGCAATGACCAAAGGGATTCGCACATCGGCCAACTTCATCGCACGCAAAATCGCCGCAAAGTTTTTGTTCGGATTCAAGCTGCTGACTGCGAGTAGAAAACCACCGTGCTGAAGCCCATGCTTTTGGATGATGGTGTTATCGGCATCGGCCCGCAAAACGTGTTCGTGCCCATCGCCAGTCACCTTAATGCGAGCGACTGGAGTGCCAAAGTATTTCTGAATTTCTAGTGCAGTGCTTTGTGATACCGCCAACAGAACCTTTGCCTTGCGCGCAGCTCGCGGAAGAATCCACTGGTAAATCCGATTGAACAAGGCGGTGTGCGTTTCCGGACGCGCAATCGGTTGCAGGTCATGAATCACAACCGCCATGTTTTTATGTCGCGTTGGTGCAGTGTTTTTGAAGTTCAACAAAAATCCTTTCGCTGCCATCGGCAAAATCAGTTGTTCCCAAAGGTGAGAGCGCAACGGGCCCTTGACCTTGAGGTGCAAATTCTTGTACTCCGGCATGTCTTCCGGTTGAGTTGGAGTTAACAACACAAACCGATACGCCTTAGGGTCAATGCTTCCATCTTCCAACATGGCATCGATCTCGCGCAAAACTTCCCGCCCCCACCGCTGCAGACCAGTGAGCGGTTCGGTGAGGAACCGCGCATTGATGAACACTGGAATCGGCTTTGGCACAGTGCCTACTCCTGGTCAGGGGGTGCCGCCGCCAAAATGCGATCCTGCATTTCGCGGACGGCCTGGTCGAGTCCGGAGTAAATCGAACGGCATAGAATTGCGTAGCCGATATTCAGTTCTTCCACCCATGGCAGCTGCGCAATCGGCAACACGTTTTCATAATCCAATCCATGACCAGCATTCACTCGCAAGCCAAGTTCGTGTGCATAGTTGGCCGCGGTTTCTAAACGCTTCAATTCGTTCTCACGATTTTGCCCACGCGCGTTAGCGTAAGAGCCGGTGTGCAGTTCCACAAAGTCAGCGCCCGAGCGAGCAGCACATTCGATGGCATCGGGAATTGGGTCGATGAAAATGCTGACTTCAATCCCGGCGCTGTGCAGGCGATCCATTTCTTCGGTCAAGCTTTGCTCATACTGCGCGACATTCAAACCACCTTCCGTGGTGAGTTCTTCGCGCTTCTCAGGGACCACGCAAATCTGATCCGGCTTTAACTCTAAAGCGAAGTCGAGCATTTCCTCGGTCCACGCCATCTCAAGGTTGAGGAGCGTCTTCACCGTCTCTTTCAGAATGCGCACATCGCGATCTTGAATGTGGCGCCGATCCTCGCGCAAATGCACGGTGATACCGTTGGCGCCGGCAAGTTCGCAGATACCTGCAGCCAGAACCGGGTCCGGGTCCTGGGAGAGGCGGGCTTGCCGCAAAGTAGCGACATGATCAATGTTCACGTGGAGTCGTGGCATGGCGCGCGTATTCTACGCCTTCCATGCTGCGTATCACTGCCGGAGAGTTTCGCGGCCGTCGGCTGAAGGTGCCGAAGGTTGAAGCGACCCGCCCCCTCGTCGAGCGGGCGCGAGAAGGATTGTTCAATCACCTGCAGGAGCTGGTGGACGATGCCGTGGTTTGGGATGTCTACGCTGGCAGTGGAATCCTTGGCTTTGAGGCTCTTTCTCGTGGTGCGAGGGCCGTTTTGGCAGTGGAATACAGCCGCCAGGCCGCTCTGCAGATTGAAGAAAACGCAGAGCTTTTACGTGTGCAAGATGCCCACCGGTGCCTTCGCGGCGATGCTTACCGCCTACCCAAGATGAAAGGGCTCGGTCCAGCACCAGATTTAGTGTTTTTCGACCCTCCCTACGATGACTTCCGCAAGGGCGGCAGCCGACGTGAAAAGGTGTGGCAGTTGTTTTTGGACTTAACCGAGTTAACCACTCCGGGTGGATGCGTCGTCGTCCATACACCACGCGGTATCCTGGTAGAGCGCGAGACCGCAGCACTTCCAGGCTTGGAGCGCCGCGACTACAGTAATACCTCTCTTTACTGGTGGCATAAACCTCAATCATGAAACGCGGCATTCAGGCACAGCTTTGGAACGGACGCAAGTTCGTATCCGGTTGGATGACATGGAAAGCCGGTTGTTTCGACCAGGTTTGCTTTGAAGCGCCAACGCGTAAGCAAAAAGCGGGCCTGCACGACCTCGGCATGAGCCGGGTGATGCCAGGCTTCGTCGACACTTTGCTCCACGGCTTCGCAGGTGTTGATTGCGGTGAAGGTTCGGTGAAAGACTTGCAACGCATGAGCCGTGCTCTTGCAGCAAGCGGAGTGACTACGGCTCTCGCAGGTTTTTATCCGTTGTCGCATGCCAAGTTGCGTGCGGCTTCGAAGCGCTGGGGGAAGTGGAAATCGGATCGCGGAACTGCGCGCACCCGATTCACCGGATGGCACATAGAAGGCCCATTCCTTGCTCCGAAAATGCGTGGTGCACTTCCACGTAAAGACATACTGAAGCCGAGCGAGGTCCACGCCAAGAAGCTGCTCAAAGCATGCGATGGCTGGCTAAAACTATGCACTTTGGCGCCCGAACTGAAGGG
>Ga0316209_1000945_pt1 | contig 37428 bp, 36 predicted proteins | sample 6monopyrite_MG_FD_204945 | JGI IMG/M metagenome (GOLD analysis project Ga0316209, IMG submission 204945) | Microbial mat bacterial communities from mineral coupon in-situ incubated in ocean water Damariscotta River, Maine, United States -... | ecosystem: Environmental > Aquatic > Marine >...
ATCCCGCTCCTTCAACTGAAATACAAATGAAATTTCATCTAAATATACAATACTATCGGCAACCTCGACCTCTTGTCCGTCAGGCCTTTTAAATTTATTTTTTGAGTAAGTAAACTCTTTAAAGAAAAAGTACTCATTCAGTTTATTTATATCGTCTTCAAAGCTCATCTATTATATTGAACCGCTATAATGGAAATTTAAAACAACAAAGTAGTTACTTATTTTTCTGCTAATTTGGAGATTCCTTTATTCTACAGCATTCATCTTCAATGCCTCTATTCAGAGTCTCAAGTGTTGTCACCAAAAAATCGACATCTACTTTCGAGATCACTATGCGTTGTCCTTCTTTATATGTAGTGTCACCAGATTTATCAATATACTTAGAATCGACAATACCTTCGCTGTGGGCAAGTAAATGACGTTTTTGATATAGTATATTCAGCATTCTAATTTCATCTTCAGATAACCAGGCTTGAAACCCTTTATTAATAGCATCTTCCCAAAGCTTGCTACTTTGTTCCAACCGTTGAAATGCGTTGAAGGGAGCTTTTCCAAAAGGTTCATACATGCCTTCACAGTATTTTTGAAATGCAACAACACCATCAGAAATACATGTTTCGATTAAAGATCTACAAGTTAGCTCCGCCTCATCCTTTCCTACGGATTCGTTAAGCGCCATTCTAACGATATCTACGCTTTCCATTTTTGCTCTAATCTTACGTAATGAGTCAGAAAAAGTTTGGGTCACTGAATTATGCCCACAAGCAGGGCAAAAATACGCACTTCCAATAACTGCAAAACGTGAAGAGCAAGATTCGCATTTAATTTCTAGCTGCATCACTTCCGCAGCTTTAGATGGGATAGTATGAGTTCGTTTGGTTTGGCCCTCAACTTTCATTGACATAGAAATGAAACTATTTTTAGGCTGCCTTCTATTAAATTTCTGCGCACCAGATCTTAATGCGTTACCTATCGTTCCTTTAACAACAGCTAGCGCCTCAGCCTTTGCATGCTCGACTTGCTCGATAGTAAACCAGTTCTTAGCTGGTTCTTCATGCCGACAGAGAGGACACCACACCGCTTCGTCTTTGAAAACATTTGACCAGTCTTCTCCATTAACCTTGAATATGAATTCGCACTCTGCTGAGGGACACTGTTTGTCTACATAACCTTTTTCATCTGAACTAATAGGAACAGATACTGATTTCCTATTCATTTTCTCCATTTCTTTTATTAGGTCTTCAAACATTTGTATCCCTTACATTTGATGTAATAAACAGTCATTAACACAGGTGTGTAATACAATGATTTAGGGCAGCGCCCTGACAGCGCGAGTTTCGATTGGTGGATGTGCCACCAAAGATAAAACAAGAACCAGCACATGAAGTGCCGCCAGGAATGCTAATTTGGGTTTTACAACCCAGTTTCGAGCAACTGAAGTTTTTTTTCCTCTCATCAATGTATCCTCCTCCTTCGTCACATTCGAAGTTTGATGTGCTGAATTGCACTTTTGATTTGGCATTGAATCAAGACGCTGCTCCAGAGTTTGCGCTCTCCTAAACCATACTTATCGAGCCATATATTACACAATTAGCAATTATAAACACATGTTTTTATATTGATAAGGCATAGTTAAACGCTTAAGTGAGAATATCCATTTAATTGTAATTATCGTAATATTTAATCGTTTGGAAAAATAAAAGCACTCTCTTCCGCTCTCTAAATTCGGCTTAATTAAAGGCTTTTCAATGCAAAACTGATTTAAACAACCACAGAAACAAACGGAATAATAAAATCGAAAAGGCAGTAACAAATCGAATCCCATTAAGTCTGACCGGATAGGGACCGGACGGGGTGGGTCTATTTAATAAAAGGTGGAACTAGGAAAGTAACTTGATGATTTGTAGGGAAAAATGGTGGGCCCTCCCCGACTTGAACGGGGGACCTGCCGATTATGAGTCGGATGCTCTAACCAACTGAGCTAAGGGCCCTAAATAGATAGCTATTGTGCCTAGCGAGAAACGAATCGGCCAAGCGGAACGAGAGTTTACGGAAAAACGAACTGCCAATCAATAGCTAGCCAGCTAAAAAGGGGCAGATTCTTAATATTTAGGCTTTTTGTGTTAGTTCGACAATTATCCTCTGACATTGGCCAAATTTCGTCTAAGCTTAATATTACTCCAAGGACGTTTCTCTCTTTCATTTATGGCGGATCCAAATAGTGAAATCTCTAATCTCATAAGCCGATATCTGGCTAATCCTTTACTGCCGCTCGAATTACCGCTAATTAATGAACGACTCACAAATGAGAATGCCTCCGTTCTCGATTTCAAAAACTTGTATTATCGCGATCCGCTACTATCGACTGTTTTAGTTGAACTTGCATGGAACAAAACCAAGACCAAGGCGAATCATCCTTTTGCCGGCGACCATGCAATGAGTACGCTTGGTTTAGAAGACGCGAAGTCCTATTTCTCCAAATTGCCCTGCAATGACGCTCAATTGTTGACCGATGAACTTAGGTTTATTATGAGCAGTAGTTTACTGGCGGCTGAACTAGCGAAAAACCTTTGTCATAACCCGCAAAAATCCAATCAGCTTTATTGGACTAGCATGGCTCATCAAATTCCCGATTTAATCTTATGGTATTTGAAACCCAAGGTGATGTGGCGAATTCAATACCGGCAAATCAAATTGGCTAAAAAATTGCCTATTTTCGAACAAGCCAAACTTGGTTTCGAGCTCGCTCATTGGCGCCAGAGTATCGCCCGTAAATGGCATATGAGTGAATTAAACCAGCTGACTTACAGCAAAAAATTACCCGATAACCGTAAACAATTACTTTCCTACTCCAAAATTGGCTACAACGTGAGAATCAGCTGTCTCAAGCAATGGCACCATAGCGATAGCTGGCAAATACTAACCGCCAATTGGTTAGCTCGCGCAATTTTAGTACCTTGGCTAGCCAATAGTTACCAGCATTACTTTCTGATAGCAAAACAAGCATTTGGCTCAGCCGATAAAAAAATGTCGCAACAAGTATCTGATGCTATCCGAACAACCAGCGAACACCTAAACGATAGTGTTTTGTTTGTTCCGGCAACTAATTTTTTATTTCGAAAGAGCTTACCTGACTACCCGGACTGGCTAAATGCGGCTCCAAAAAAACCGGTTAAGCGCGATCAAAAATTTGTGCAACAAGCTGGCGAATTAAAACAATCCAGCAATCAAATGGCAATTCAAAAGTTATTGATGGAGTTAAAAACTTCACCACAGACATTTGTTAATTCTAATCAGCTTTTTAGAACCGTATTGACCCTTTGCATTGAGCGGCTGGGATTTTCTCGAGCGTGTTTGCTGGTGGTCGATTGGAAAAATAAACAGGTGTCCACCAGCCTGTTTTTGCAACAAGAGGGGCAACAAAAAATAAAAATTGCTTTTGACTTCAAACAAAAGACGCCGCTCAACAAATTCTTAATTGAACAAGGTTTTCTATTATTTGATATCAGTAAATATTCTAAAATTTGGCATAAACTGCCAAAAGAAATTGTAGAGCAACAAGTAAAAAACTTCGTTCTATTTTCTTTGAAACCAAAAACCCAAGTTCAAGCGTTGATCTATTTGGATAAGAAGGGACAAAAACCACCAACACCGAAAACAATTAGCATTGCAAAATTAATATTGAACGCCACCCACCGCGTCTTCGAATTGAATAGCAAAGATTAGGATAGTTAAGATTAGAATAGCAAAGATTAGCTCCTAATAGAAATTAATTCTGTTAATCTTGACAATTCTCCTCGCCGACTCCTGTGAAAATATTTGCATTAAATTCGACTGAGACGATTAGCCAATAGAATTTTCAGTCGTTTAAGATATTCCTTAATATCTTCGAGTATCAAGTAGAGGGACGGTATAAGGAACAATGTAATCACCGTCGCAAAAACAATTCCAAAGCCAATCGAGATGGCCATCGGTATAATAAATTGCGCTTGTAAACTAGTCTCGAAATAAATCGGCAACACGCCAAAAAAAGTCGTCAACGAGGTTAGCAAAATCGCCCTAAATCGCTTAGTTCCCGACTGAACCACCGCCTCGGTCAAACCCATGCCTTGCTTACGAGCTTGGTTAATAAAATCGACCATAATTAAACTATCATTGACCACCACACCACTCAGCGCGATGATGCCGTACCACGAAAGCATGGTGAGAGAAAAACCCATGACCCAGTGTCCGACCACAGCGCCGATCACACCAAACGGTATTACCAGCATGATAACAAGCGGCTGTCCGTAAGAGCGCGTTGGTATTGCAATCAAACCGTAAATTAACAATAGCGCAGCAATTCCCGCGAAAAGAAATTGTTTAATTAAATCTTGTTGATCTTTGGCCGCTCCTTCAACACCGTAGCCGACGGTAGGATGGTCTTTTAAGATCTTAGGAATAGTGTCCTTATTGATTGCCATAAAAACTTTATCGGTTTCAACTACGGCAGGATTGATATCGGCTGAAATAGTAATAGAGCGTTTTTGATTGATACGAGTAATGCTTGAGAAACCCGTACCAATTTCAATATCTGCCACTTGATAAAAGGGCACTTCGTCGCCGCTTGGCGTTCTAATCCACATATTTTCTAAATCAGATATTGAGCGTCTTTCTGCTTTGGGATATCGAACCATAACCTTTAGCTCATCACGTCCACGTTGAATGCGTTGCGACTCTTCGCCATAAAACGCCTGCCTTACCTGGCGACCCAAATTAGTCAAAGTCAAACCCAGTACTTCTGCTTCAGGCTTAATTTTTAGCTGAATTTCCTGATTACCATTGCTAAAGGAATTGCGAATATCGAAGACTCCCTCAAAGCCCGCTAATTCAGTTTCTAATTCTTTAGCTGCCAAATCCAGTTCTGTGACATCGGGACCGACTAGTTGAAACTGTAGGGCTGCCCCGCCCCGAGCATTGGTACCTGCAAAAAATCGAATGTCTTTCGCCCCCGCTATTTCCCCGACTTTTTCTCGCCAAAGTTTTTCGATATCGAAAGCGCTCATTTCACGGTCTTCGGGTTTCGTCAATTCGACAAACAGACCCCCCGCTGTATCACCACGAGTAAAAACCATGGTATGGCGAATCATACTTTCGCCATTTTCTTGAAGATTTTCGTCTCCCACTGCCGATACCGCAGCGACAATCCGATCAAGCGCGGCATTTCTCTCACTGACTGAAGTACCGTTATTCATGGTTAAATTTCCTTGAATAAAATCGCTTGGAATATTAGGAAACATTTCGTTTTTAACTAGTCCGGCATTCATCAATCCCATCGATAGCATATATATCGCGACGAATATCGCCATGGTGATGTATCTTTTAGCGATCGCTTTTTCCACCATTGGTTTGTATTTATGTTCAATAAAATTTTCCAGCCAAATACGGAATTTCGCTTGAAACCGTTCAATGAAATTCGCATTGTTTGGATCAATGGGTTTATATTTCATATGTGCTAAATGGGCTGGTAAAATCCATTTTGATTCGATCAGTGAAAAAACCAAACAGGCCGTCACCACAATTGCGATCGCCCTAAAAAATGCCGCAAAACTCGCGTCAATCATTAACAGCGGTGTGAAAGCGGCTATAGTGGTCAGTACCCCAAAGGTCGCAGGTATAGAAACCCTATGGGCTCCTCGAATAACATTGTCGGTGGAATGACCGTGCTCTCGAATTTCTGTGTAAATGCTTTCGCCTATAACAATAGCATCGTCCACCACGATCCCCAGCACCATAATAAAGGCGAACAAGCTCAGCATATTAATTGAAACTGACCAATCACCAAGCAATGGCATGACAATAAACGCCCCTAGAAAACAAACGGGAATTCCCATCATTACCCAAAAAGCGATACGAATTCTTAGAAACATCGCTAAAACTAAAAAGACCAAAATAGCACCGGCAAACATATTGCCGAGCATCATTTCCAAACGCGCATTCAGATAAAAAGAAGAATCTCCCCAAATGCCTAGCTTGGCTCCTTCCGGTAAAGATTTACCTTTCTTTTCTACGTATTGCCGCACCGCTTCTGCGATGGCTAAGTCGTTTTGATCGCCCGTGGATTTAACCCGAATGCTGGTGGTCGGTTCGCCGTCAAATTGTGCGTATCCTTCGCTTTCTACAAAACCGTCAACAATATTGGCAACATCTCTAAGAATTAATCGGGTGCCATCTGGGTTTGTTCGCAAAACAAGATTACCGTATTCGATACCGGTATAGGCTTGTCCTTTAGTTCTCAATAAAATATCGCCACCGTCGGTTTTAATCGAACCACCCGGTAAATCGAGCGAGGAATTTCTGACAGCTCTGGATATTTCATCAAAGGTAAGAGCGTATTTTTTAAGTTGAAATTCCGATATTTCAATACTGATCTCGTAATCTCTATTACCAACAATTTCTGCAATATTGACCTCAGGAAGCGCCATGATTTCATCGCGGACCCTTTTTGCTAGTTCTTGCCTGTTTTTTCGGTCCATACTACCGTGCACCGATAACCACATTACGTCCCCTTGGAACTCAACTTTAGTCACCATTGGCTTTTCAGTTTGAGAGGGGAAAGTTGTAATCGCGTCAACTTGCATTTGAACTTCATCCAGCTTTTCAGACATCGAGTAACCAGACTGAAGTTCTAAAGTGACCTGTCCTCGTCCCTCAAAAGCGTTCGAAGTCATTCTCTTAATGCCTTCGATATTTTCGACCGCTTCTTCCAATTTTAGTATAACGGATTTTTCAACTTCCTCTGGGGCGGCTCCTAAGTGCGGCACCGAGATTGAAATCATATTCGGATTGAATTCAGGAAACATTTTTTTGTTGATGGTGAAATAAGAAAAGATCCCAACTGCAATAATACCCCACATTAACAAGTTGGCGGCAACTGGATTTCTTGCAAACCAAGCAATAACCCCCGTTAATTTTTGTCGGCCCATTACAATTTACCGCCTTCTCTTATTGCCGGCGTCTCTACTTTTTTCAAATCGCTGGTATTTTTTTTCTGGCCTTTGACCGGCTGCTCCCCTTTTGAGATTAGATCATTTGAAGGATCGTTTTTAGCCGCTACGCGGGTCGAATCGCTTTGCTGACCGTCTGCCTCTTCTGGCTTCACCTCATCATTTTGAATGGGGATCGGGTCGCCTTTTAATCGAAGACTCATACCGCTAACGGCGGTCGCCAATTTGGTTAAAACCACTTGGTCACCTTCAGCCAAACCAGAAGAAATATAAATGTTTTTATTATCGCCTCTCAAAATTTCGACGTCTGCTAGATTTAATTTTTTATCCTCTCCAACGAGGTAAATTTGATTGGCACCTCTAACCGCTTTACGTGGTATTGCAATCACATTGGCCATTTCCACACCAACAATTTTTGCTCGAACGAAAGTACCAATGCGAATCGGCGCAGACGATGATTGGCTAGTTAACAAACCATAAGGATCGACTATTTGAGCGACCACATAATTAACTCGGCTAGTGGCATCAACCACACCTTCTGAACGAGTAATATAGGTTAACCAAGTTGTAATCTTGCCGCCCTGAATACTTGAAAGCTCAACCTGGCTGCCTTTGCGTCCCGACTGCCCAATTGCAGGTATATCAATATAGGCAAGATCTTGCTCCTTAATCGGTAAACGGATTTCCGCATAATCAACGGCAAAAGTTGTCGCTAGTTGCGAGCCTGTAGTGACGTACTGACCAATATCGACCATTTTCGCTTTCAGCATGGCGTCATACGGTGCAATAATTTCGGTTCGGTCTAGTTTAATTTGAGCGCCTTTCACATCCGCTTCTGCCGCCTTAACATCAGCTTTCGCTTGTTGTAATTGAGGTTTTCTTAGTGCCAAAATCGGCGCATTTTTCTTTGAACGTCCGGTCAGACTCCATTCTTTTTCCGCTTGCTGTCCTCGGGCGACTTCTTCTATTAATTTAGCATTGGCTCCATCCAATCGAGCTTGTGCTTGCAACAATGCCACTTGGTAACTGATGGGATCAATTTTAAGAAGTCGTTCACCTTTTTTGAAAAATCCACCAGCAACGAACTTGTCAGAAACACTTTTAATTTGTCCCGACACTTCAGATACCAAGGTAGTTTCGGTACGCGGAGCGATGCTACCCTGAGATTCGATTTCAAAAATGATCGGCGCAGGAGAAACTTGTAAAACATCAACCAACGGCGCTTTGCTTTCAATCACCTTCTTTTGCGCTTCAGGAGCAAATGCACCCATTAAAGACTTGATCACAACCGCAATTAAAATGATCCCCACCGGGATCAGTATTTTTTTTGCACGGGAAGGATTTTGATTAATAACAGGACTGTTGGGATTATCAGAGATATTCATAAATTAACTTCCGAAGGTTACACCGCGACTAGCTATCTAACACGCTAACCACTTTGACAGATGGCGCTATTTTGAACGAATATTATTTAAATGTATCGAGGTAAAATGTAAATATTCACCTCGATTGTTACATTTAATGTCATTCTTTACGTTGGATAGTTTTCTGGGTAAATTCCGAGATATAACGATTAATTTAACTCACTATTTGGGATTGACTGTACGTAGAAGGCCACAGCTTCGTATATATATTTTGCGAGTCCTTTGCCGAACTGCTCAAAATAGTTTTCAAAGCGTTCATCTTGAGTATACATTTTTGCTAAGCCCAGTAATGCTCTAGGGCTAACATCCCAATAAAAACGTTGGTGCTGATGAAACTTGGCGACGGTATATTGTTTGACTTGATTTTTCATAGTATTAAAACTTTAATCTATGACGTTGGGTGAGGTGCAAGCGGAAATTTAAATAAAAGTACTAACGGTTCTGCAAGTTATAATACCATCAGTTACGACTCTGAAAACTACGGTTTGGTCAGTTACAGTACGGCGAAAAAAGAAATTAACACTCGAAGCCTTGAAAAATTGGTTTAGTCTTCCGCCAATTCAAAATGATTACCGCAATAGGGACAGTTTGCGCCTTTCTTATCACTTAAATCGATATAAACTCTTGGATGCATATCCCATGCGGGTGCCCCTTTTTGAGGACAACTAACTGGCATTGATCCCTTTTCCACTTTAATGGTCTTTTGCTCAGAAGCCATTTAAAACGCCTTGATATACTTGCCTGAAGAAGGCTTTATTCTAGCTGGGTTTATCCGTTATTGGAACCTCACTAGGAGAAAAAAAATGACATAAAGTTAGTCGATCTTCAATATTAGCGAACACCTCTCTCACGCACCAATTTGACTCAATTAAAGTTGCTAGCACCTGTTTGGTGCCTATTTCGAGCATTATTTCGCTAAATCAACGCCACAAACTACAAAAATAGGATTTCTATAGCTGGCACACATATTGAAATGTAAATAATCAACAAACAAGTTCAATACCCGTTATCAATGAAGATATGCCGCTCAATTAATTTATGGGAGTAACCCCTTTGTACTGGTTAACTGCAATAGTAAGACCTTTTAAACTCAATGATGTTTATGACCAACTGGTAGAAGAAGGTATCGGCGGCATGACAGTTACCGAGGTGAAAGGATTGGGTAGCCAACGCGCTAATACCGAAGTCTATCGAGGCAATAGCTATTCTCATGACTTTATTCCGAAGATGAAAATTGAAATAGCCGTCAGCGAAGACGCGCTTGAAAGAGTGATCGATACGATTGTTAATTCCGCTAAAACTGGTAAGCCCGGCGACGGTAAAATTTTTGTTTCTAAAATCCAGCAGGCCTATCGTATCCGCACCAATGAAATAGATCTCGATGCCATTTAGATTACCAAATGCCGCCACTTAACCGATAAAAAGAGAAAAAGATAATGACCGCCGATGTTTCGATCTTAGAGCAACACTACCTTCTTAACACCCTGTTTTTGCTTTTTTCGGGCGCCTTAGTCATGTGGATGGCTGCCGGTTTTTCAATGTTGGAAGCGGGCTTGGTTCGTAGCAAAAATACCACTGAAATCCTCACTAAAAATATATTATTGTACGCACTCGCCTGTATTGCTTACCAAATTATGGGATTTGATCTGATGTACCAAGACAATCAAGCCGGCGGCTGGCTGCCATCCTTTGGATTTGGCATTGAAGAAACGCTAATTGGTGCGAAACAACCCAAGGAAGTCGAATTCTTCTTTCAGGTGGTTTTTGTTGCTACTGCCATGTCGATTGTTTCCGGCGCTGTCGCAGAACGCATGAAACTTTCCGCGTTTTTAATCTTTGCGATTTTTATGACGGCAGTCATCTATCCAGTAGAAGGTTATTGGACTTGGGGAGCGGGATTTCTTGGCACCAGCGTTAAAAATGGCGGGTTGGGTTTTAGTGATTTTGCCGGTTCCGCCATTGTGCATATGGCCGGGGCAATGGCGGCACTTTCTGGCGTCATCTTACTGGGCCCAAGAAAAGGTCGATATACTAGCAAAGGCGCAAAAGCGATGCCCGGCGCAAATATGCCATTAGTTGCTTTAGGCACCTTTATTTTATGGATGGGATGGCTGGGCTTTAATGGTGGATCTCAATTAGCACTTAATTCTATTACCGATGCCAACGCCATAGGCAAAATATTTGTCAATACCAACGCGGCGGCGGCCGCTGGTGCATTGGTCGCTTATCTACTAAGCAATACACTTTATGGAAAAGCCGACCTTACTTTAATCGTCAATGGCGCACTTGCGGGTTTGGTCACCATTACCGCAGCACCCGACTCGCCAACGCCCACTTTGGCCATTTTGTTTGGTGCAATTGGCGCGACAGCGACGTTTTTTGCAATTAATTTTTTCGACAAAATAAGGATTGATGATCCGGTAGGCGCAATATCGGTGCACGGAGTCGCAGGCATTATCGGGATTTTATTAGTCCCAATCACTAAAGATGTTTCGCTGATTAGTCAGCTAATTGGTCTACTGGTTATCGGCAGTTGGGTATTTGGCAGCAGTTTACTTGTGTGGTTTGTGATAAAGAAAATATTTGGCATTCGCATTAGTGAGCAAGATGAATATGAAGGCGCTGATATTTCAGAATGCGGTATAGAGGCTTACCCAGAATTTGTCGGCGGAAAAAGCTAAAAGCTTAATCTATAAGCTTAACCCAATAGCTTTTGCCAAAGTATTTCTACTGATTTTCGTTGTTCATAAAACTGCTCAGACGCTAACAGTTTCTCGCCACCAACCAAGGTCAGCTGATTAATATAATTACGATAAACTCGAAATACTTTGATGAGCATCAAGCTATCGTCGTTATTGATTAGTCCAATTTGTTGCGCGTATTTAAAAGCGTCGACGGTATTACTCGGGACTATTTGTTTGCCATTGTTAGCTATGGTTTGATTGGCCGAAGCGCTTAAGATCAGATATTGTGCTAAAAATTCGATATCAACCAATCCACCAACACCTTGCTTTAAATCGAATTGTTGTTGATTACTTTGATCCAATTGTTGCCGCATTTTTTGACGCATTTCCACGACGTCCAGTTTCAACTTTTCGATATTTCTTTTGCTATGAATAACCTCAAAACGTATTACTTCAAATTTATTAGCGAGCGCTGTATCTCCCGCAACCACTCTCGCTCTGACTAACGCTTGATGCTCCCAAGTCCACGCATTCTCTTTTTGGTAACTTTCAAACGCGTCAATATGACTAACCAACAAACCAGAATTGCCAGAAGGCCGCAATCGCATATCCACTTCATACAATACGCCTAAACTGGTTCGGGTTGAAAGGAAATGGATCAATTTTTGCGCCAATCGGGTATAAAAACGACTGCTACTAATGGTTTTGTTTTGTCGTTGTTGATTGTTTGACGAGGTTAAACGGGTACGCCCGTCGAGGGGTTGATCGAACAAAAAAACTAAATCTAGATCAGAACTAAAACCGAGTTCATTGCCGCCCAGTTTTCCATAGGCAACTACGGCAAACCCGTTTGTTATTCGAGTCATATCGCAACTCTGGTTTTCATCCGATAAATCCTTTAATAACGCTTCGGGAATACCGTATTTCTGAGCCAGCGTTTGCCAACATAAGTCTAATGCCGTTTGAATAATAACCTGAGCCAACTGAGTTAAATAACGACTAATTTGAGAAATGCTGAGTTTTTCAGATAATAACGCCGCCGCAACTCTTAATTCATTAATTTGTTTGAAACGCCGAATAGCATCTAACATTTGTTCTTCGTCACTACTGTCTATACGTAATAAACTTTGCCTTAGTTCACTTTGTAAATCGCTGGTTTGCAGCGGCTCGTAAAGACTGTTTGGATAGAGAAGCTCGTCAAATAGAATAGGACATTCAGATAATCGCTGCACAATCCAATCACTTCCACTGACCAAATCGACCAAGTGTTGCAGGATTGGTAAATTTTCACTTAACAATTCTAAATAGGCGGTTCGTTTTAAAATCGCTTTTAAAATTTGCAGCAATCCGGTTAGTGTCTTTTGTGGATTGTCGACAAGCAAACAGACAGACAACAGGTTTGGGAAAAAAAGTTTTAGCCGCTTTGCCCCTCGTGCGGATAAATTTTTAACCAAGTTCGACCGGCGAAAATTAAATAGCTGCTCTAATAACTCAGCCGCACTGGATTCCGTCATAACGGGTATCTTAGCGTTCAACTGTTCCGCGGAAATATGGCCTTCCCACAAGGAAACAAAAAATTCGTCTTGTTGTTCTGCATGGACCCGTTCTTCGCCAAACAGTGCACTAAAATGTTGATTGGTTTTTTTGTGAATTAACTGCAAAGCCACGTAAAAATCTTGCCAATCACAAAATCCCATCACCTCGGCAATAACTTTCTGTTGGTCAACCTTGGTTGGTAATTGTTGGGTCTGTTTTTCTTCAAGTTCCTGGATACAATGTTCCAATCGACGCAAAAAGCGATAGTTTTCGGCAAGCTCGATGCTTGTACTTTCCGGCAATAATTTCACTTCGGCTAACAAGGGTAATACTTTTAATAGGTTTCGTTGTTGTAATCGTTTATCTCGACCGCCTTGAATCAGTTGCAGCGACTGAACCATAAATTCAATCTCTCGAATACCGCCAGCGCCTAATTTAATATTATCTTTCAACCCGCGACGTCTGACTTCACGTTGGATCATTTCTTTCATATTTCGAAGGGAGTCAATGACCCCGTAGTCGATATATCGTCTAAACGCGAATGGGGTGATGATTGCTTCCAGTTGAAGTTTTTCACTCGACAGGCCAGTAATAATTCGCGCTCTGACCATCGCAAATCGTTCCCAGCCTCGCCCTTGCTCATGATAATAATCTTCTGCCTGATCAACGGACATTACCAAGTTTCCTGAATCGCCATAGGGACGTAATCGCATATCCACTCGAAAAACAAATCCATCTTCGGTTCCTTCATTCAAGAGCTTGATCAGCAAGACGCCTACTTTCTGGAAAAAACGACTATTGCTGACCGACCTTTTTCCACCCTCAGTTTCACCGTCTGCTGAATAGAAAAATATAAGGTCGATATCCGAAGAAAAATTAAGTTCGTCGCCACCGAATTTTCCCATTGCCAAAATAAGTAAGTTTTGAGACGCTTCTTCTTTTGCCTCTAAAGACGAGAGCTTTACTTTTTCTTTTAAAGATGGATTATTCCGGCTTACCGGTTTACCGAAAATAACTTGTTGTTGTGAATAGCTCCATAAATAGGCGGTTTGCGTTAAACATTCAGCCAAGCAACTCATGCGAGCGCTCGACTGCTCAATCGTCATGTGGCCGGACAATTCTAGAATAGCAATCGATGCAGAATGCAACCGTCGTGACTTTCTAAGAAAAGCCATAATGGCTTGTTCGGATTGAAATTCAGCTAAGTACTCAGATTTTTGAGGAATATAGCCTTCATCAAGCACTAACTGAGAAACGAAAAGTTGAGTGGCTATTTGACTCGATAATTCGGTTGAAAAATCATCGGACGAATTTTCGAAATGCCAAATTAAGGGTGCAAGCAGCAATTGACATTGCGTTGTCACCACTTCAGCCACAAAGGGACTGATTGTCACCACTTGCTTCAACATCTGGAATAAATCATCGTCGACATTCGTTGAACTGGATGTCAGCGTCTTTTCGATGGCAGACTGTGCTTTTTTAATCAAACTGGATTGCATCTTGTATCTGTTTATTAATAGCCGATTGCAAATTGATACAAGCATAGTATATTAGTCAATGACTTTATGAAACCCGCGTTGAATGTGTAAAGCGGATGATACCTAAATTTAGTGGAGGCATTAAAAAATGGCTGTTTTTGAAATGGTTGCGATTATTGTAGTAGCTTCGTTACTTGCGGGCTTAGCGCGAGAGTGGATTAGGACGAGATCAACACCACCGATTGATTTGTCACCGGTAGAAAATCGACTTTCAACCTTAGAAGATTTGGAATCGCGTGTTCAAATTTTGGAAGCGATTGTTACTGACAAAGGCTATGATTTGAAAAAAGAAATTGAGGGGTTGTAGATTCGAATCCACTTCATTTGATTCGAAAAAAATCGTCTAACCGCAAACAGGACAATCCTCCTTTTTGCGGTAATTTATTTTTGAAAAGGATAAATCAAGCCCGTCCAATAGGGTTAATTGACCGACCGCCACTTTTCCTGCGTCAGTGATCACTTTAATCGCCTCAAGTGCCTGCATACTGCCGATTATTCCAACCACCGGTCCCACCACACCATTTTGCGAGCAACTCTGATCTGTAAAAGAATCTTCGTCATATAGGCAACGGTAACAGGGCGATTTTTGATCCATCATAAAGGTGGTTAATTGTCCTTCCCAACGAATCGCTGCTCCAGATACCAATGGCGTTTTATGTTGGTAACAAATTCGATTAACTAAAAATCGAGTTTCAAAATTATCGCAACAATCAACCACAACCGTTGCTTCGAAAATAACTTTTTCCGCCAACGTTAAGTCTAATCGTTTTCCAATGGCATCTATTCGAATATCTGGATTAATTGATAATAGTCTTTGTTTGGCAGATTCGACTTTACTTTGTCCGGTGGATTGGTGTTGATGAATAATCTGTCGTTGTAAATTTGAGCTGTCCACCACATCGTCATCAATAAGGGTTATTTTGGCAACTCCCGCCGCCGCTAGATACATGGCGACCGGCGATCCTAAGCCACCTAAACCAACAATGACAATACTAGCAATCGCCAACTTTTCTTGCCCAGCAATGTCGATTTGCGGCAGCATAATTTGACGAGAATATCTTAATAGCTGATCGTCCGTTAACATGGTTGATCGCCTCCCATTAAACTACCTGCAGAAAAAATACCTTGGCTTACCCGGTCCAAACCGGCCAAATCCTGATGGGTTTCTATTTCCCGGTATCCATTTTTAGCAAAAATGGCTCGAACCTGCTCACCTTGTTGAAAACCATGTTCAATCATTAATGCCGCATTATCCGAAAGATATTCTTTTGCCTGACCAATAATTAACCGAATATCGTGCAATCCTTCTCCGCCAGACACTAATGCACTACTCGGCTCAAAAACTAAATCCCCCAGCAATAAATGAGGGTCATTTTTTTCCACATAAGGAGGATTCGAAACAATTAAGTCGAATTTTTGGTCTGCGAATTTTTCGAACCAATGGCTCTGTAGCATCATCGCATTATTGATGGCATTGCGCTTAACATTTCGCAGTGCAAGTTGCACCGCTTGAGCTTGGTAGTCACTTCCGACTATTTGATCGCTTGGTCTTTCCGATGCAATTGCCAATGCGATTGCGCCGGTACCAGTCCCTAAATCAAGAATATTGTTTAACTTTTTCTTATTTTTAGACAAAAACTCTAAGGCTTTTTCGACTAACAATTCAGTTTCTGGTCGAGGGATTAAGGTAGACGGATTGGTCTCTAAGGTTAACGTCCAGAAATCCTTTGAGCCGGTGATGTAGGCAATTGGCTCGCCTTTTTTCCGTCGCGCAATTAATTTCTTAAATCGCGTTAACTGAGGTTCCGTCAAAAGATAGTCCGGCCAGGTTTTAAGCCAAGTAAAATCTTTATCTATCAAAAAACTTAAGAGATATCGAGCGTCGATACTTGACTGCTCTCCAGCTAACTCGTTTTTGGCATATTCAAGCGCATCTTCAATTTTCATCATTTACTCAATGGGGCTAAGTTTCGAGATTGAATATTGAATGGGATGACAAAGGCACAATGCAATTTTTTGATCATAATAAGCCGCCTCATTGATAAAAGCGATATGAGTGGTTTCGCCTTGATAATAAATATCTTCACCGTCAAAAGTTTTGAAAATAACATCCCCTTTTTCGATTTTAGGATAGGCTTTGCCAATCAAGTTGGGATGAACCACCGCACAGATATTTCCGTGAGCATCCAGCGGAAAATGAAGCTTGGAATAATAGCTCATAATTTCTAAATGGTCTGGAAGTTTTAAGCTAATTGATTGATTGTTTTTTTCGAAAAAATCGAAACAAGCAAGCACTGCTTTTTTCGTTTTTTCAAAACACGGGTATTCCAAACTGCCCTGCGCTATTGGTCCTATTTCGATGACAATGCCGCGCGGTGCGATAGATTCCAGAAAATGATGGTCTTGCATCAAATCGGTTTCAGAAGTAATCACAACATTGCCTAATTGCTGTTTTAAATAGGCCGCAAGCTGCAAATGAAAAGCGTCTAAACGAGTCAGCACTATGTTGGTTTGCATATTAGCTGTACTGGTATGTAGGTCGATTATGAAATCTAATTTCGACTGTCCTTTAGGGCCATACTTTGCATTGATTTCTTTGGCCCTTAGTTGTTCTCGATTAGTCGCCGATTGGTCATTGAGTTCAGAGAGTTGAAAACAGCGATTAAGATCTTTGTCCAAATAGCGCTTATTAGCTTTAATTGCTGCCGGATTCGCCAGAAGATAATGGAGCTCAAAGGCAGAAATCGATTTTTCGAATTCGGACATCTGCAAGTGGCGCACTAAATGGACCCCGGTCAATTCGTTACCATGAGTTCCGCCGACCAGCAGTACCGAAGAGATAAGTTGATTATTTTTAGTCGTATTAGTCATATACAGCCATATGTTCGCCTAACAAAGCATCATCTTAAATTCCAGCTCCCAGCTCCTAGCTGCTAGCTCTCTGCTACAAAAAACCTCAATTAACCTCAGACAAAGCCGCTAATTGATCTGCTTGATACTCGCTATTTAAAGGCGTTAATAGTTGGTTAATGTCACCCTGCATAATTTCATCGAGCTTATAAAGGGTTAAATTAATTCGATGGTCAGTCATTCTACCTTGGGGGAAATTATAGGTGCGAATTCTCTCAGAGCGATCACCACTTCCAACCAAGCTCTTTCGCTCTTCCGCTTGTTCATTATGAGCTTTTTCTTCTTGGGCCGATAACAATCGAGACTTTAAAACGCTTAACGCTTGTGCTTTATTTTTATGTTGTGAACGACCGTCCTGACACTCAACCACCATACCTGTTGGTAAATGGGTTACCCGAATTGCCGAATCGGTTTTATTTACGTGTTGGCCACCGGCGCCAGACGCTCGAAAGGTATCGATTCGCAGATCAGACGGATTAATATCGATTTCATCCAGCTCATCAGCTTCTGGCATGACCGCAACCGTACAAGCTGAGGTATGTACCCGGCCTTGTGATTCTGTTTCAGGAACTCGCTGTACTCGATGCACACCCGATTCAAATTTTAATTTTGAGTAAACATTATTACCAGAAACTTGACAAATAATTTCCTTGTAACCGCCTTGTTCACTGCGCGTTTCACTCATGACTTCAATTTGCCAACGGTTTTTTTCCGAATAGCGGCTATACATTCTAAATAAATCGCCGGCAAACAAAGCCGCCTCGTCACCACCAGTACCGGCTCGAATTTCTAAGAAGACATTTTTGCCATCGTTAGGATCTTTGGGTAATAATAGTTTTTGTAATTCGATTTCAAGAGGCGCAACTTGTTTCTTACACGCTTTGAAATCTTCTTCCGCCATTTCCCGCATATCTGCATCTGGATCTTTCATCATTTCTTCTGCGCTTGCGACGGACTCTATTAACTCTCGGTAATTTGCAAAGCAGACCACGACTTCTTCTAATTGAGAATATTCTTTCGAGAGTTCTCTGAACTTATTTTGATCGGAGATGATTTCAGGCTCGCCTAACAAATGCCCGACTTCCTCATGGCGTTCGCTAAGCATTTCTAATTTTCTGATAATCGAATCTTTCATAGTATTTTATCTTTAAGTAATGATTTATTGATTGATAACGACTGGTTAGTTACCAATGTGTTTTTATCGTTTTTGGTTGTTTTTTTCGGCCAGCCCAAACAATTCGCTTAGAACCTGCATTTTATTTTTATCCTCTTCCTCACCCGCTTTTCGGATCGACTGGCTGGGTTGATGCATAAATTTTTGCGCCAAGCGATTTGCCAATTCAACAATCACTTTTTCAGTGTCTGCAGTTAATTGGGAATCAGCGATTTCCAGTTTTGCCAACGCTCGGTTAATTTCATCGGTTTTGGTTTTTTCAAACTGTGCTCGGAAATCCTTTAACAAAGAAACAGCCGATAAAGATTGTAACCAGGTCAGGTATTTTTTGGCATGTAAATCGACAATTTGCTGTGCTTCTTTTGCCGCCGCTTCTCTAACCTTTAAATTTTCCTGAATAACACCTTGCATATCGTCCACTGTATAAAGGTAAATATCGTTTAGGTTGGCAACTTCTGGTTCGATATCGCGCGGCACCGCTAAATCGACCATAAACATAGAGCGATGTTTTCGTGCGACAATCGCTTTTTCAATTAAACCTTTACCTATAATCGGTACTGGGCTTGCGGTCGAGCTGATGATGATATCGGCTTTTTCTATCAATTCCGGTAACGCGCTTAAACTATGTGCTTGCCCTTTTACTAGCTTGTTATCAAATTGATTGGCCAATGCTTGCGCTCGTTCAACCGTGCGATTAGCGACGTTAAGGTTAACCACACCTTGCCGAACTAAGTGTTTGGCGGCAAGCTCAATGGTTTCTCCAGCGCCAATAAAAAGCGCATTGATTTGGCTAAAATCTGCGAAGATCCGTTTAGCGAGCGTGATCGCTGCATAAGCGACTGAAACCGCACTTTCGCCAATTTGAGTATCGGTTCTGACTTGTTTGGCGAGAGTGAATGTCTGTTGGAATAATCGATTTAGATAAAAGCCAATTGTGCCCGCGTGGTTGGCATAACCGTAAGCGTCCTTAACCTGACCTAAAATTTGTGGTTCGCCCAAAACCATGGAATCTAACCCACAGGACATCGACATCAGATGTTCGACCGCTGGCAAACCATTATGCTGATAATAATGTGATTCGATTTCTTCTTTTTCTAATTGATGATATTGCGCCAACCACGTAAGAATTTTCTGTTGGTCGTCTGTCTGAACAGCGGCTTGAGTATCCAGCTCAGATCGCACTTCTGCTTTCTCTCCGGCTTGCTCTCCGGCTTGCTCTTCGGGTTGCTCTTCGGGTTGCTCTTCGGGTTGCTCTTCGGGTTGTTCACTGCGATAAATGATTTCCATGCGGTTACAAGTGGAAACGATCACCACTTCATCGAGCAATGCTTCATTTTTTAAAGACAACAAGGCTTTATCGATATTGTTAGGCGCAATCGCAACTTTCTCACGCACTGAAACAGGCGCAGTTTTATGGTTAATTCCTATGATAGAAACGGGCATAATAAAAGACGCTAATGATTGAACGAGATGAAAGATTGCTGGTCTATGGGGCTGCTAGGATAAACATCCGAGCAACAGGCAGGGCAAAATCGATTAGAATTAATCAAAGAATTTGGCGATAATCGCGCTTTAAGATGAATATTTCTAGGGCCCAAAATTGAAACATGCCTATTTTTAATGTTTGAAGAAGCAAAAGTGCTTAAATCGGCTATAAAATGAAGCAGATTTATCTTGGCCGCAATTCTATCCTGTATCGGCTATAAATTATAGCAGACAGGCTGATATTTATGTTGATAAGCTACTCAAGCATCAGATCTGGTAATTTGTACAAACAACGAATATCATAGTCTTAACTAAGTTCCGGTTGTTTCGGAACGATTAAAACGAGAGTTAGAATAATCCATAATGAAATTAACTAATTTGAGCAAGATTGCTTGTATCTTCTTCGCACTAACCCTTATCAGTAGCTGCGCTAATAATAGCGCCGGTAATCAACCATATAAAACTCCGCAAAAAAGCCACCAGTTGGCCGATATTTCGCAATTAAGCGCGAGGGAAAAAGCAGACCTGTATGAGGCTATTATTGCTGCTGACCTTGCCGCCGCTAATGGAGAGTACGATCTTGCCACCAGTTATTACTTAGTTGCAGCAAGGTTATCCAAAAGCATCGACCTTATCCAACTTAGCGTCCAAGCCGCCGAAGAATCCGAAGATAGTTTAGCGATCTTGCAAGCCGCCGATATGTGGTTAGAAATTGAGCCTAATAATATCGACGCAATCGCATTAAAAATAGTGGGCACATTAGCACTTCAAGACATCGAGCAGGCAGTGGCCTTTACTGAACGTTTTTTTAAGCTGCAAAGTGATGCGACTAAACGCGCAAAACGACTCGACCAAATGACTCTCGCTCAATCGCTACCAGTAACCAATGCGTATTTCTTACGATTAACCGAAAAATATCCTCAAGCTATTTCAGTGATATATGCCAGAGCGTCATTTTTTGCAAGAGCTGCAAAACATACCCAAAACCCAGCCTCTATCCTTCAGCAAGCGTTTGTTCAGCTAGAAAAAGCGCTGGCAATAAAAGACGACTTTATTATTGCAGTCGAACTAAAAACTCGCATGCTTTATCAATCTAGACAAGACGAAAAGGCCGAAGCATTATTAAGAAAGTTGCATGCAGAACACCCTAAATCTAGAGATATTAGTCAATTGTTGGGGCAATTATTGTACGATCTTCGCAAATACGATTTATCCAAACAGCATTACTTGGGATGGCTAAAAAGCGATCCAGATGATACTGAAGCACGTTTTTTCCTAGCGGCGTCCTATTTTGCCACTTCAAATTTTGAAGCCAGCTTAAAGCAATACCAAAAAATTCTGGGTTCCGACTACAAACCTCAACTGGTCTATTTCTTCTGCGGAAATTCCGCTAGTCAAATTAAGCGATACGCACAAGCGATTGCTTGTTATGAACTGGTTGAACAAGGAAAGTATCTTACCCGTTCGAAAATTGAACTGGCCAAAATATACGCCTTAACGGGTAAAATCGATGACGCTCTTGCAACCGTTCGTAACCCTCGTTTTGCGACTGATGAAAATACCCAAATTCAGTTGATCAATGTTGAAATCGAAATCTTAGACCAACATGTCGATAATCAATCCGCCAGAAAGCGGTTAAATTCCGCACTAGAAAACTACCCAAATAATGTCAGTTTGTTATTTAAGAAAATAAAAATCGAAGGTTTATCAGATAAACCTGAACAACTTGTGGTTTTATTACAAAAAGCAGAAGCGCAAATCACCGATCCTAAAAAGAACCACCAGTTCAATCTATCGGTGGCCGGTTTACTAAGAAATAACAATCACTATCAACAGGCCGTCGACTGGCTTAATCGAGCGTTGTTAAAAAGACCAGACGATAAAGACTACCTCTATTCGCGAGCGCTTTATAAAGAACCTTTGGGCTTGTTTGATGAAATGATCAGTGATTTTAAACACTTACTCAGCTTAGATCCGCAAAATGTCAATATTAAAAATGCCTTAGGTTACACATTAGTCGACGTCGATCAAGAAATTGACTATGCCGCACAGTTAATCGAGCAAGCCTATCAAGCCATGCCAAACAATGCCGCAGTGATCGACAGTAAAGGTTGGTTAGCTTATAAACGAGGCGCTTTTGAACAGGCTCTCAACTTCCTAAATAAGGCTTTCAAAATATCGCCGAGCGCCGAAGTGGCGACTCACATCGGGGAAGTTTATTGGGCCGCGGGCGATAAAAATAAGGCCAAACAATCCTGGCAAAAAGCAAAATCGATAGATAGCGAAAATTATTTGCTTTTGACCACTTTAGAAAAATATAAAATTGAGTTATAGCGCCCAAATTCTATTCTTAACCACGGCGAATCCATTGCGTTTTAGGTCGACAATAATGCACCTTAATATTAGGCTGCACTATTGGTTATTGGCCTTATTATTAGTATTGTCAGGATGTGCCAGTAATCGACCCGACATTACAATCGATCCTGCTCGAGGTGTGCCACTGAGTGAACTAAACCACTGGCAACTTAAAGCGCGGGTCGCCATTAAAACGCCAGAAGAAAATGTCACCGCGAGTCTCAACTGGCAGAAAAATGGTCCATTATTTGATTTTTATCTCTCCGGTGCTTTCGGTGTCACCATTGCGCACTTAGTGCAAGATGATGTTCATGCGACACTGGAAATTCCCGATTCAGAAAAATTATTCCACACTAATGCGGAACAATTGCTACAGCAAACCTTAGGTTGGCAGTTTCCCATCGACGCGCTGTCTTACTGGGTAAAGGGATTGCCCTCTCATCAAGCTGGCGAGCAAGTTAGTTATGATGAACAGGGCAGAATCAACCAAATTACCCTAAATCAATGGCAGATCGAGTTTTCTAAGTATCGCAAGTTCCAAGGATATTTGTTACCCAAGATGATCCAAGCTAAGCACCCGCAACTCAGTATTAAAGTCGTTGCAAAAAAATGGCTATTTTTAGAATAATCCAGAGACGCGGCCTATTCAGATGAATCAGCAAACAATCATTCAACCTTTAAGCAACAAAACCGCTGGTCGCACGGAGCAAGAGACGTCCTCTTGGCCCTGCCCGGCAAAGCTCAACCTCTTTTTACATTTTGTTGGCCAAAGACCAGACGGTTATCATTTACTACAAAGTTATTTTCAATTGCTCGATTTTGGCGATGAATTGCAAATCACACCAACTGACGATGAATTAATCACCTTTAGCTGCGATATGAGCGAGCTGAACGGCAGTAATAATTTAGTGGTCGAAGCGGCCCGATTATTACAGCAACAAACTCAATCAACAAAAGGTGCCAAGCTGCATTTGATTAAACGATTGCCCGTTGGCGGCGGCGTTGGTGGCGGCAGTTCTGATTGCGCGACTACCTTGGTAGCATTAAATCATTTGTGGCAAACAAAACTCTCTGTCCAACAATTGGCCGAATTGGGTTTATCATTAGGCGCTGATGTGCCAATTTTTGTACGGGGTCATAGCGCATTTGTTGAAGGCATCGGTGAGAAAATAACCCCTCATCCAATGCCGGAGGCTTACTTTTTAGTCGTTCAACCAAAATGCTCGATTGCCACCAGCGAAATTTTTTCAAATCCACTGTTGACAAGAAATAGTAAAGCCATCACAATACGCGACCTCAAATCACTGGGCTTACCTTTTGATGGTTTTAACACGATGCAGTCATTGGTCGTCGATAATAATCAAGAAGTAAGAATAGCGCTTGATTGGTTAAAAAATCATTCAAGTCACGCCAGAATGACAGGGTCAGGAAGTAGTTTGTTTTCTGTCTTTGACAATCGGCAAGAAGCTAGTAGAATAGCCGCCCTATGTGATCCGAGTTGGCTGACATTTGTCGCTCGGGGAGTCAATCAATCAAGATTGCAGCAAAATTTAAGCGATATAGACATTTAGTCGATAAAGCTTAACTTTTCAACTAATCGGTCGATTGAGAATACATTGCTGGGATGTCGCCAAGCGGTTAAGGCAACAGGTTTTGATCCTGTCATTCGTAGGTTCGATCCCTACCATCCCAGCCATTTTCTTTTTGCATTGAAATGATATTCAATTTTTTAATACTTCGCCCTTTCGACGTAATGAACCTAATAAAAATTGCCCTTTTGATGTATTATTCCTACTTATTTTCCAAACAAAAAAAACAATTGGGGATTAACCATGTCTGAACTCATGCTTTTTAGTGGCAATGCAACGCCAGAACTTGCCGTAAAAGTAGCTAATTATTTAGGTTGCGAGCTTGGTAAAGCAAAAGTCTCTCGTTTTAGTGATGGTGAAGTTAATACTGAAATTCTGGAAAATGTCCGTGGAATGGATGTTTTTATCGTGCAATCAACTTGTGCCCCAACTAACGAAAGCTTGATGGAACTGGTGATAATGGCAGATGCATTGCATCGCGCGTCTGCAGGCCGAATTACTGCCGTTGTGCCTTATTTTGGATACGCAAGACAAGATAGACGAGTTCGAAGCGCACGGGTTCCTATTAGCGCTAAAGTGGTCGCCGATATGATGGCCGTGGTTGGAATTAACCGAGTATTAACTGTCGATTTACATGCCGATCAAATTCAGGGATTTTTCGACATTCCCGTTGATAATGTTTACGCCACGCCTATTTTAATCGAGCACATTCAAGCCAATGCCACTGGTGATGAAATTGTCGTATCGCCAGATGTTGGTGGCGTGGTAAGAGCAAGAGCCGTAGCAAAACGATTAAACGATTCAGAATTAGCCATTATCGATAAACGTCGTCCAGAAGCGAATAAAGCCGAAGTTATGCATATAATCGGGGATGTGGAAGGACGAGACTGTATTATTGTTGACGATATGGTAGATACGGCTGGTACTTTATGTACAGCAGCAAGTGCGCTGAAAGCTAACGGTGCAAAGAGCGTTTCAGCCTATTCAACCCACGCAGTATTGTCTGGCAAGGCCATCGACAACATTAAAAACTCCGATTTAGATCAATTAGTGGTCACCGATACCATTCCACTTTCTAAAGAAGCTAGTGAATGCGAGCGAATTTCAGTATTGAGTTTATCTGAATTGCTTGGAGAATCAATTAAACGAATAAATGAAGAAGCATCTTTAAGTTCTATGTTTATGGAATAAATAAGAGTTTAGAGTTTAGAGTTTAGAGTTTAGAGAATCATGAGGCTTTGCTTAGTTAAGCGAGGCCTTTTTTGAATTAACAAGCGCAAAAATCTGGGTAAATCGCTAAATATTCGGCCAAAAAGGCATTTTTACCATTAACTCCCCTCTCAATCACATTTGCCGATTGCCTTCCCCCTTTATCTGTCTTATAATTCGCCGCCCAATTTTGAAGCCTGATGGCAACAAGCTGTGGGAATACTACTCCGAACTGGTCGCGGTCGGGGTTTAAAAACATAATTTTTTGGAGAAATAAAATGAGTGATTCATTTGTAGTAAATGTTGAACTTCGAGATGATCTGGGGAAAGGTGCGAGCCGCCGCCTACGACGTCTAGAAGACAAAATACCGGCCATCGTTTACGGTGCTGGAAAAAAACCACAACCACTTTCATTAGTCCACAAGGACATAACCAAACACCTTGAAGATGAAGCGTTTTACTCGCACATCTTAACTTTGAAAGCCGGTAGTAAAACCGAAAAAGTCATCTTAAAGGACTTACAACGTCACCCTTTCAAGCCTAGAATCACTCATGTGGATTTTATGCGTATTAGCGCAAATGAAAAACTTCATACCAGTGTGCCTCTTCACTTTATCAACGAAGACATTTGTCCTGGCGTTAAAGAAGGCGGCGTAGTCAACCACAGTTATACAACGGTTGAAGTGTCTTGTTTGCCTAAGAACTTACCTGAGTACCTAGAAATTGATATGGCTGAAATGGAGATGGATTCGATTCTTCACTTAACAGACATCAAACTTCCTAAAGGTGTCGAAATCGTCGAATTAACGCACGGTGACGACCACGACCAAGCTATCGCGACCATTCATAAAGCTCGAGCAGCTGTATCAACTGATGCAGAAGAAGGCGAAGCTGAAGAAGGCGAAGGCGCAGCTGAAGACGCTGCTGAGTAATATAAGTCATTAACCGGTAATATTATTACCGGTTAGTCAAAGACTAATATCACTATGGCAGGTATCAAACTCATTGTAGGGCTTGGCAATCCAGGCCCTCAATACTCTCAAACCCGGCACAATGCGGGCGCTTGGTATGTTAATGCTTTAGCGAACGACTATTCAATTCCACTCCAATTAGAAACTAAATTCTTTGGCCACGTTGGTCGAGGAGCAATTGGTGGTAACGATTGTCGATTAATTATTCCCAACACCTATATGAACGAAAGCGGCAAAGCCGTCGGCGCCATCGCCACTTTCTATAAAATACTACCGGATGAAATCTTAGTCGCTCATGATGAGCTCGACATCGATCCGGGCACCATCAAATTAAAAAAGTCTGGCGGCCACGGTGGCCATAACGGATTAAGAGATATTATAAGCAGCCTTGCTAACAGCCGAGATTTTTACCGGCTCAGAATAGGCATTGGCCACCCGGGTAATAAAAACCAAGTGACTAATTATGTACTTGGTAAAGCGGCCCCCAATGAGCAAAGAGCCATTGAAGAAAGCATTGATGAAGCATTAAGACAGTCGCCGGATATCGTTTCCGGCCAACACGATAAAGTCATGCAAAGTATGCATGGCTTTAAAGCAAATTTATAAACACACAAAATAGAAATCATCTATCACAGAGGCACAGAGGCACAGAGGCACAGAGTTCACAGAGTTAAACAGTTTGAAAGACTGTTAATCGCGTAATATTCTCCGTGCTCACTGTGCCTCTGTGGTGAAATTTCTTGACCTTAATTTTTTAAAGATTATTGGAGAATCCTTATGGGGTTTAAATGCGGTATCGTCGGCCTACCCAACGTCGGCAAATCGACATTATTCAACGCTCTAACCGATGCCGGTATCGATGCGCAGAACTATCCGTTTTGTACCATCGAGCCGAATACGGGCATTGTGCCAATGCCGGATCCACGTTTGGACGCACTAGCCGAAATCGTCAAACCGGAGCGTGTTTTACCGACCACCATGGAATTTGTCGATATTGCAGGGTTAGTCAAAGGAGCTTCCAAAGGGGAAGGATTAGGCAATCAGTTTTTAGGAAATATCCGCGAGACCGATGCAATAGCGCATGTTGTCCGATGTTTTGAAAACGACGATGTCATTCATGTGGAAAATAAAATTGACCCGCTTGATGATATAGAAGTGATTAACACCGAGTTAGCACTTGCTGACCTAGAGTCGGTTGAAAAACAGCTGCTTCGAAATACCAAAATCGCAAAAAGCGGCGATAAAGATGCCAAAGCGTTAGTTGAATTACTAGAGCGATTTAAAACCTTGTTAGACGATGGTTTACCCATTCGCGCTGGCGATTGGGACAAAGACGAGCTAAAAACCATCAAAGGCATGCAAATGATTACTAGCAAGCCCACTATGTACATTGCTAATGTCAGTGAAGATGGATTTGAGAATAATCCCTTTCTTGATCAAGTCGCTGAATTAGCTAAAAAAGAAAACGCAGTAGTCGTTTCTATTTGCGCCTCAATGGAATCTGAAATTGCTGGCCTAGAAGCCGATGAACAAGTCGAATTCTTAGAAGAAATGGGATTAGATGAGCCGGGGCTTAACCGTGTAATTCGTTCAGGATATGAATTGCTTCACCTACAAACCTATTTTACCGCCGGTGTTAAAGAAGTGAGAGCATGGACCGTAAAAGTAGACGCCACCGCTCCGCAAGCAGCTGGTGTAATCCACGGCGATTTCGAAAAAGGCTTTATAAGAGCTGAAGTAATATCTTACGATGACTTTATCGAGTTTAAAGGCGAAGCTGGCGCTAAAGAAGCCGGTAAATGGCGTTTAGAAGGAAAAGATTACGCGGTGAAAGATGGCGATGTGATGCATTTTAGGTTTAATGTATAAAAGAAAGCCACGGGATTCGAGCGACCAGCGACGGGTAGTAAATAGGTAATTTTAAAGAAATTTGTTAAGAAAAATGATTTCGTTGATGCAATTAGAATTACATCGACCTAATTCCAACAAATTATTAACAAATACCCCTACAATCAGTTGACAAACCCGCCGCTAAACTGGAAAATACGCGCCTCTTGAGTCTTGACCAAAGTCTTCAAGTGTTCTGGTTCAAAAGACTAGAAAGGTCAGAAAAGACTGAAAAATCACCAATTATGGCAAGGTAGCTCAGCTGGTTAGAGCACATCACTCATAATGATGGGGTCGGTGGTTCAACTCCACTCCTTGCTACCAAATCCCTTTAAAATCAGTAGGTTACAAGAGCTGGTAAAGGACATCATAATTCTCACACATTACTGTGTGAGAATTGTGTGAGTCTTACCCCGCTCCTACGCGAATATCCCAGAACAATCCCCCACGAAAGTTGCAACCATGCACGTAGCGAACGGCCAATTTCGTCTAATACTTGTCCCCGATCGCATGGTGTGAGATTATCCGCTCCGTACTCACAAAAGGAGCATAGACAATGAGGGCAATCATAATAATATTAACAATCGCTACACTAGTTTCGTGCGCGGTAATTAAAGTACCGGTGCCGACGGGTGGAAGTAAAGCAGATGGAACGATAGAAATGTCCTTCTCTTATGGCGGTTTTGAAAAGCCAAAAGTTAACTGGGACGAAGCACTTGCCACCGCAAAAAACCGGTGTGCTGTTTGGGGATATACGGGAGCAGAAGCTTTCGGTGGTTCAGAAACGACTTGTATGAGTCATTCAATTCAGTATGGCTGTAATGCGTGGAGAGTTAAAACTTTATATCAATGCACAGGCCAAATAAACTAGGCAAGAAAAAACCGGCTAGTTGCCGGTTTTTTCTTTATTCAATCGTGGTATCCATTTATAGTTTCTGAGCTTCTTACTACCATAAACTGCCCCAACAATCGTTAGGAACGAATACCTCCACCACTCGGGGAAAGAGTCGATTAACAGGAACCCTTGCTGTGCAGCAGCTTGAATATTTTCGGTAGGGATGAACGCCATAATGTACGGAAAACCGATTAGCAAAAGAATAAATTCATCCTTCCAGCCTGAGTTGTCCATACCCCTATTTATACGCTCAATCTCAGCAGTGGTTTGGGCTTCTTTAATCTTTGCCTTACTCTCGCTTCGACCCTTCCACCAAGAGACAAGACCCGAAACTACTGTGGTCGCTATAACTGACATTACGATTCCTTTTTGATTTGGTCGCTAGGTTCTTTTTGGTTTTTCAACAATTGGCCTAGAGATGTAAAAATTTGTTCAGGACTGATTTCAGCTCCTTCGATGCCAAGAGCCTTTACAACTTCGGTAAGGATGGCATTTAACTGCTCGACCTTACTTTGAAGCGCAACGCGTTCGTTGTCAGACTTAGCAATTATCTTAAGACGAGCACGAATGGAGGCAGCTTTGTTCTTTAAATTCTCTGAAGATGGTGACATTTCTAAATCGCTTCCATGTAAGGTCTAATAATATTTTGAACTCGGCAAATTTTAGCTGCCTCCCAAATCTCATTAATATTTGTTTTCTTGGATTTCAGACCATCTTTAAGTGCTTCAATTGCTACATCAAGGCCTATTTTATGACGGTATTTAAAACAATCTGCGATGGTCTTTGCCACTGAGTATACTTTGAGGATTACCCCGTGGGACATATGCTCTTCTATTCCAAATTTATGTGTTTTTTCTGAAAAGATCACATGCCGAGTTGGTGGATATTTGATCTTCGGTACACGTTGTCCACGTTGGATAGCAATCCAGACTTGATGAGGGTTTTCTGTAGTAAGTTCGTGAAATTGAAGAGCTGACAGAAGGGTTACAACCGCATTAGGGGCTTGTACGCTTATGTCCTCGAAGCTTTCAAACTCGGACACATTCCGATTATTTGATTCGTAAACTCCTGGTTTAATGCAGGTTAGAATTCCTTCTTTTGCCATATCAGCAAGAATGTTTCGAGAAACATTGGTAGACTCCAGATCCTTTATAGTCACTACCGATTTACGTGCTAGAATTTTGTCTACCAGCTTAAAAGCTTGTTTTCGTACCGGCTCGACAGCTTTCTTATTCATACCTTTAGTCTTATGCATTATGTCTACATATGTTGATATGTGTATACGTTTCGCATATATTACATTGATCGACATGCAAAGATCAAATAAATAATAACTATTCGATGAGACTGACTGGAATATTTGATTTAGCTAATTAACTTAATAGCTCTGGACTTCATAGACTTGGGTATCGTCGAATCATTAAATTTTATCTTAATTGTTTGATTTACTCTTTAAGGCCCGTTTTTTTGCTGGCCGAAATATCATTCTAAGGGCTTAAGATGATTGGTAACTGACCTACAAACCTTTTGCTATTTGGCAGGTCCGATCCTAAAATTCTCTTGGCGCACGAGCGGCACTAATTACACTGGGAAAATAACTTGAAATGATAGAGAACAGTATTTTATAGTAAAATACACGTGACCCCTTTTTTGCCTTTTTTGAGTGGTCAAAACTCAGGCGATATTACACAAAATGATTTCAGCGCTTGGTATCGCGAATTGTTCGCGCCTAGTGTTACAGTCGGTATATTGCGTCCTTCCGATCTTTCAGGTTATCGAAACATGCCTGTCTTAATACGCAAATCAAAACATGTACCACCAAGCAAAGAGGCCGTGCGTGATGCAATGCCAGTATTGTTTGACTTATTAAGTAATGAAACAGAGCCTTCGGTACGCGTTGCGCTTGGTCATTTCGTATTTGTGTATATCCATCCATATATGGATGGCAATGGCCGTATGGGGCGTTTTTTAATGAATGTCATGATGGCTAGTGGCGGTTATCCTTGGGCAGTTGTTCCCGTGGAACGACGAGCCGAATATATGGATGCTTTAGAAGAGGCCAGCGTCAACCAGAATATTATTCCTTTTGCTGAATTTCTGGCAGGATTACAAGATGGATAGGTTATTAGCATCAATGCCTATCCACTGTTTCATTATTTAAAAAAAATCCCAAAATAGGCAGCAACAAAACCAATAAGCATTACAAGCGGCCAGATTAGAAATAAATTAAGGTAGTAAGACTCTTTACTCGGCCTTCTCAATACATCCAATATTTTAGAAGCTGGAACCTCATAATGCTCCAATGAACACTTCCAAATTGTCTTATGTCGAATAATAATCGAAAATGCTAAAACAACAAGAAAAACTCCGCTAATAATCAAAAACCAGTTTGTCATACTTAATACCTTTTTATGGTTATAAATTTGATTACAAAAAGTAGCTCACTCTTACGGCGAGCTGCACAGCTTCACATCAGTTCAAGCCCCAAGTACAGAAGGTGCTATCACTTCGCGTACACTTCCGTTCTGTACATCATAAATAAACCCTGAAACTATTATGTGGTCAGGCACTTCGGTTGCGTTTCGCAAGTGTTCTATGTCTTCTTGCATACTTTGTTCATGATCATGAATAGCTGTAGATGACACATCTAACCCTACCTTTTCTTTTATCATCTTTTGAAATTGAGGATCAGCAAAGCGCTCGGCTCCACATTGGGTGTGCTGTATAATAACAACTTCAAATGGTCCAGGGTTTTCTCCGTCCATCATCGCCACCATAAAAGACAGTGCCGCAATTTCTTCTAATACAGTTTGTGTTATACGCCCGCCATTATTACGAATTACAACGGAGTCGCCTAATTCGAGGCCAAGTACGTGTGCAGGGTCTACACGCGAATCGCCACAGGTGACTATCACCATGCGTAATTTTGGTAGAACGGGTAATTCAGCAGCACTAAAGTTACTTGCAAATTGTTGGTTACGCTCAATAATTGTTGGTGTATTTGTCATTGGTTTTCTCCTAGTTAAGATTTAAGCAAAAAAGCTTTTAGACTCACATACTATTTATCGAAATTGATTAAATGCAGTTGGTGGTTTTTAGCATCTGATACCCAAGCGGTGTTTTCACTGGCCAGTGTCGGGTTCTTCAACAGCGGATAGCCCAGATTGCGCTCATAGGCGCCCAGATCAGGTGCGCGGGTCATCATCATGCGCGCTAGAAATGCAAATGCACCAAGTTTGGTTCCAGTCTCAAGGGAATGGTAGATCAGCTTTGGGTTGGCAAAATAACGCCGTGCTGTATCTATAAAAGGTTCTGCTGGTTTGCCCGTGACTTGCTCTACATGATCAGTGGGGGCACCAATGGAAAACACTCCGCTTTTCGATGCGGTAGAATAATGCGCAACATGAGCAATCTCAAATAGGGGGAAACCTTGCGCCAGTGCTGCTTTGGTGAACATCTTGATTGATGCATCCTGATATTTCACCTTGCGCCCAAGTACCTTCCCAATATCCGAAGCCATCTCGTCTGGCGTAAGAAGCTTTGGCCCGGTTGGGCGGTAACTCTTGCCTAAATGGTCTGCCGGATCTACCAAAACCGCAGCCGCAACATGACCGATATCTTCATTCGAGGGTGGAGCATTTTGCGCGTTACCAAACGGTCCCACCATCATGCCTAGATGCACAATACTGGGCAATCCTAGCATATAGACAAAGGCGAACCAGCCCGGATTGATGTGAATGACATCGACGGACGGCATCCATCGGTAAATATTATTGGCCAGCCAGTGTTCGCGAGTTACAACCGAAGGATCGGACGCATGGGGTAACCATTGGCTCAGTAATGCCACAATTTCCAGTTTTGCGTCCTCTGCCGCTAAGGCAAAGATCATGGCACCATGCAGCAGGTTCATCGCAAAAGGCGGGCAGTGATAGGCGCGTTGAACATCGTGCATGGCTGCACGGACATCGCGGAAATCAAAAAGATCGCCGACGAAAATTTCTGCCCCTGCCTGTTCAAGTGCGTTTGAGCGCCCATCGTGTTGTCGTACAAATGCCCGCACCGGAAAGCCCGCTTTCAACAGGTCATCGACAACGACAGCACCGGTATGCCCGGCCGCGCCAGTTACCAATATGCGAGGTTTAGTTTGCATGAGTCACCTCTGTAACAAGTTGAATCAGATCTATCAAAGTGGCTTTGAGAGATGGTGTATCAATACTTTCTAGAAATTCAGGGTGCTTATATTGGTCAAGATGTTGCTCATTAAGTCGGGCTATGTATTTCATTGTGGTATTTCCTATGTTTTTGTGACTTCACTTGCCCACTATCATCCCTCATGCTAGCCTGAACTATAAGTATGATTTACGACAAAAAAACTCCATTTACGCCACTAGGTTAATAAGCTGTATGTTTAAAGTGACTATCCTCGCCAATGAAAACGCATTGTTTTCAACTGTATTTGGCCCTTTCGATATGCTGATTCAGGCAGGCGTATTTTGGAATATGATCCTTGGCAAAGAGGCGACCCCCTATTTTGATGTCTATATTTCCAGTGTCGATGGAAAGGAAATTACAGGATTATCAGGCGCAAAAATTCGGCCGCATTGTAAGATACAGAGTGATGATCAATATGATCTTGTCATCGTTCCTTCGGAAGGCATGAATATAAACCCCCAAAGCCAATCTTTTCAAAGTAGAGTTGATTATCTTAAGAAAATGCACGACAACGGGACTGTCATTGCTAGTGTTTGCACGGGTGCTTTTCTGGTGGCTGCAACAGGTTTGCTGGATAACAAAGTAGCAACCACTCACTGGGCAGCAGCACGAGAATTTAAGCGATTGTTCCCCAAAGTGAAGCTGAACACCGACTTGCTCGTTGCAGATAATCACGAAATTATTACCGCAGGTGGTGTGAGTGCAGATCAGGATTTATGTATGCAACTTATTTCAAGGTTTTGTGGGCATGATGTGGCAATACAAACCGCGCGTTGTACACTAGTGGATTTATCAGCCCGTGAGCAAACACAATTTAAAACTTTTGTAGTAGAAAAAAATCATGACGACCAAGAAATATTAAAATGTCAAACGTATATCGAAAATAATCTAGGTGAGAATATATCTATTTCAAAACTGTCAGAGAAATTTTCCATAAGCCAACGAACATTGAACCGTCGATTTAAACAAGCGACAAGTCACAGTGTGATAAGTTATGTTCAACAGCTAAGGGTCGAGAAAGCAAAATTTATTTTAGAGCGAGAAAATATTTCGTTTGATCAACTTGCCCATGATTTGGGATATGAAAATGCCAGTTTTTTTAGAAAATTATTTAAACAACATGTTGGACTAAGCCCAAAAGACTATAGGCGAGGATTTTTTCTATCGTCCAAAACACGCTAAAAGGCTTGGGGCTTTGCAGTGAATAATATCCATTTACTTTAATAAATCATTAGCGTGTAACTTGAAACGCCAGCAAAGCATGTACCTCATTATTATGAAATAAGTTTGGCTACAGTAATCCAGAGTGCTTCACGCGCTCGCGATTCCCAAACTTGAGCGGCGCGGCGCTTTTCAAAGTCATAGGAATATTGCACATAAACTTCACCAGTAACATCGCGATCTCCATCATTATGATTCAACATTCACAAACTAAAGGGTCGGACCGTCATAACTCATTGTTATTATTAATTATCATCTTTGATATAACGCTATTTATACGCTTAAACTAGCCTTTTTGATACCAAAAAACGGGGTATAAGCTGCGAAAGATTCTTTTACAAAGCATTATTGGTTCACGTCTTTCCTCGCTATACAAACCTAACAAAATTTAAATATCCTTCGAACTTCATTCTTCCTTAACCAAGTTGACCCTGAGCGGTCCCTAGAAAAGAAGCTCGAATGGCTCTTAGCGAAGGAGTGGAATAATATGGAAACAATTAAGATTCAATACTGACCGTTGCCCCCATCTTTTGAAGATCCAGGTAAATATCAAATACTTGCTCAATAAAGCCGCTGAGAACAAATTTATATTGACTCAGCGAATTGCCAAATTGCTTGCGTAACCACGCGGTAAATTCCTCAACATAATCATTTATTTGGGTCGCAAAAGATGCAATAAAAATCGACTTCTCCTTTTCATAAGTGAGGTTAATTCTGATCCCGTATTCCTCTGAATGACAAAAAAAGAGATGTATTTCTTTCTCCTCCTGAAGAGAGAGAAGGCCTTTGCTTTGCAGCATAATTAATGCCTTTTACTAATTTGATTTGAAGCTCGGGTAAACGCCAGTAATGCCATCAACAGTAACCAAAGGTAGGATAATGCTCCCCCACCACTCGATCGTTGAGGTTCAGTCACTGGCCTTTCGTCATTATCCACAATTGAAACGGTGGTGGATTGAAGGCTACCCAGTGATACATTGCTAGGATTCGATAAGCTCACGTTAAATGTTTCATTAACTTCATCCACACTGTCCTCATTAATGGTGATAGTAATGGTTTGACTGATTTCACCATCTGAAAAATAAAGAGTGCCATCGGTTGATGAGTAATCACTTCCGTTTACTGCTGTGCCATCGGAGAATGAATAATCAACACTGCCGTCACCGTAATTACCTTCAGTTCGCTGTACGGTAACAGTTAATGTTCCATCGCCTTCGCTGACCGAATAACTCGCTCCGCTAAACTGTACAATACCGGCTGGTGGAACTGCATCATCTTCAACAATGGTGACGGTTGCGCTGGCTGGATTGCCTAAGGTTGCATCACCAACCACATTCGACAAAACCACATTGAAGTTTTCATCGCCTTCATAGTCAACATCATCCAATATAGTAATGCTAATTGTTTGACTGGTTTCACCATCGAGGAAGGTCAGTGTTTCGGTGCTGGCCAAATAATCTTGGTCGGCAATGGCTGTTCCATCAACCGTTGTCACATCAATATTGACACTGGCATTACCAAAGTTGCCATTCGCCCTTGTGACAGTGACTAACACACTACCCGCATTTTCATTCACCGAATAACTCGCTCCACTAAACTGAATGATGCCTGCCGGCGGAACCTCGTCATCTTCGACAATGGTGACGGTTGATGTCGACTGGTTACCCAGCGAAGTTCCAATCACGTTGCTAAGGTTAATGTTTAGTTGCTCATCGCCTTCGTAGATTGTGTCATCGGTGATGGTTAAGGTCACCGATTTTATAACTTCACCGTCTGCAAAGGTTAAGGTTTGGATAAACGATTGATAATCTTCACCGGATGTTGCGGTTAAATCAGCACTTGAAACATCCACGCCAACGTCACCAAAATCGCCACTGGTTCGAATGATGTTAAATGACAATGAGCCGTCGTTTTCGTTAACGCTGTAACTGACGTTTTCGATTTCTAACACGCCAGCCGAAGGCGTAGGCTCATCATCTAAAATGGTAATCGTCGAGACGCTGGTGCCTAGCGTTCCGTCACCCACTAAGTTCGATAATTGAACAGTAAAAGATTCATCCGACTCATAGGTACTATCGTCAGTGATATCGATCACGACGGTTTTAGTGGTTTCACCATCGGCGAAAGTTAGGCTGCTACTGCTCATCGTATAATCTGTGCCAGTAACCGCTGAGCCATCAGATGTGGCATAGCTGACGCTTAGCTCTCCAAAGCTACCGTCAGTTCGGAGTATATTTAAGCTGATACTACCGTCATTTTCATTCACCATGTCACTGTCGTATTCAAAACCAACAACACCAGCAGGTGGCACTGCTTCGTCTTCAATAATAGTAATAGTTGTCGAATCACTGCTTCCGATGGTGCCATCACCGCCTTGAATATTACTGATTGTTGCGGTAAAGGTTTCATCTCCTTCGTATTCGCTATCATCTAAAATAGCGACACTGAATGATTGGCTGGTTTCACCATCCGCAAAACTTAATGTCCCTGAGTCAAAGGTGTAATCCGTGGAAGCGGTGGCAGCATTGGTATCTGCGCCATCTTGTAAAGAGTAGTCAACCGTCAAGTCGCCGTAATCTCCGTTGCTTCGAGTCACGATAATTGTGACGGTGCCGGAATTTTCATCCACGGTGTATTCGGTTGATTCGATGTTGAGTTCACCGGAAGCAGGATAAGGCGTCGGATCGCTATTATCACCGATACCATCACCGTCACTGTCTTGTGATTCAGTGTCATCTAACGGGAAGGCATCTTCATCATCTGGCACACCGTCACCATCGTCATCAGTGTCGGCATTATTACCTATGCCATCACCATCCGTATCAACAGATTCTGAACTGTCTAACGGAAACGCATCATCGGTATCTGCAACTCCATCACCATCATCATCGGTGTCGGCATTATTGCCAATACCATCACCATCGGTATCAACAGACTCTGAACTGTCTAATGGGAAAGCATCATCGGTATCTGCGACTCCATCACCATCATCATCGGTATCAGCGTTATTACCTACACCATCACCATCGGTATCAACAGACTCTGAACTGTCTAATGGAAAGGCATCATCGGTATCTGCAACACCATCACCATCATCGTCGGTGTCAGCGTTATTACCTACACCATCACCATCCGTATCAACAGACTCTGAACTGTCTAGAGGAAAGGCATCTTCATCATCAGACACACCATCGCCATCATCATCGGTGTCGGCATTATTGCCAGTACCATCACCATCCGTATCAACAGACTCTGAACTGTCTAATGGAAAGGCATCAGAGCTATCATCGACTCCATCTCCATCATCGTCCGTGTCCGCATTGTTACCGGTGCCATCACCATCCGTATCAAC
>Ga0316209_1000947_pt1 | contig 37367 bp, 33 predicted proteins | sample 6monopyrite_MG_FD_204945 | JGI IMG/M metagenome (GOLD analysis project Ga0316209, IMG submission 204945) | Microbial mat bacterial communities from mineral coupon in-situ incubated in ocean water Damariscotta River, Maine, United States -... | ecosystem: Environmental > Aquatic > Marine >...
CGCCGCAGGCGCTGCCCCGGACGCCGAGACAATTGCGTCCAAATCCCAAGGCACGCCGGTCATCCTTGTTCCACCGCTGATGATGAGCGCGGACCTTTGGGATGTGAGTGCGGAGGCCAGTGTCGTCCGAACGCTGAACGAGGCCGGCATCGACCCCTGGGTCGTCGACTTCGGCTCCCCTGAAGATGAAGAGGGAGGACTCGAACGCGACCTGACGGACCACGTCCTCGCGGTGAGCGCTGCGGTCGACGCGGTGCGCGAGGCGACGGGACAGGACATTCACCTGATGGGCTATTCGCAGGGCGGCATGTTCGCCTATCAAGCGGCGGCCTATCGACAAGCGGAGGGCATCCGCTCCCTCGTTACATTCGGGAGCGGCGTCGATCTGCATGGCGGACTGCCCTCCACGCTCCCGCCCGAACTGGTGATCTCTTCGATCGAAAAATTCGGTGAGCTTCAAGCGACGCTGATTCCAGAGGGCATCCCCTCCTGGGCGACCCGGCTCGGCTTCCAGCTCATGGATCCCGTCAAGACGCTGCAGCAGCGCATCGACTTCTTGCGCCGACTCTCCGATCGCGAAGCCCTCGAAAAGCGCGACGGCATGCGCCGCTTCATGGAAGACGAAGGCTGGACCGCATTTCCCGGGCCCGCGCTCGCCGACTTGCTTCGACAGCTCGTGGCCCAGAACCGGCTCCTGCAAGGCGGGCTCGTGATCGGCGGCCGAACGGTGACCCTCGCGGATATCGATTGCCCGATTCTCGCCTTCGTGGGCAAGGCCGACACGATCGCGCCCCCGGACACCGTTCGCGCCATCCACGCAGCAGCCCCGAATAGCGATGCCTATCAAGTCTCGATCGACACCGGCCATTTCGGGCTCGTCGTCGGCTCTACCTCGAGCGAATTCACCTGGCCCGCCGTCATCGATTGGCTCGCATGGCGAGACGACGACGGCGCCCTTCCGAAGGCCGCCCGGCGACTCGTTGCCCAGCCAACCAAGACCGAGCCGCGCACGCCTCTTGATGATATTCGGGATGCGACCGCGCTTGCAGTCGATCTAGGGAGCAGCCTCCTCGGCGGCGCGGCCGTTGGTCTTGGCCGTCGAATCGGTGTGCTCGGTCGTCTCGCACAAAGTGTCGCCCCGCAGATCCCGCAACTCTCCCGACTCGCGGACATCCGCAGCGGAACGCGCGTGAGCCCTGGGCTCTCGCTGCTCGAGCGGGCCCAGGTCGCTCCCGACGACACCTTCTTTCTCTTCGAAGGACGCGCGCATAGCTACCACGACGCGAACGTGCGGATCGACTATGTCGTCCGAGGCCTGATCGAGGTCGGTGTACATCAGGGACACTATGTGGGTGTTCTGATGCAGACGCGGCCAAGCGCGGTCGCAGCGACGGTGGCCCTATCGCGACTCGGTGCAATTCCCGTCCTCCTTCGACCCGATCTGCCGATCGACGAACAGCTCTCCCTCCTTCGACTCGACCATCTCGTTGCCGACCCGGAACACGCAGAACGTGCGGCGGAGGACTTTGATTCTCCGGTCTGCGTGTTAGGCGGCGGGGGAGAGGAACGAACGCTTCAGCCCGGACTGATCGATATGGAAGCAATCGATCCCGACGCTGTGGAAGTACCGGACTGGTATGAAGCGGACCCCGGGCGCGCTGGCGAACTTGCCCTCGTACTGATCGCCGGGGATACAGGCCACCTCCGCGCAAGCCGCGTCACGAATCGGCGATGGGCGACTTCCGCCTTCGGAACCGCATCGGCCTGCGCGCTCACGTCCCAGGACACCGTCTACTGCTGCTCGCCGATTCATCATCCGACGGGCATCCTCGTGTGTATCGGCGGTGCCCTATCGAGTGGTGCGCGGCTCGCAATGGCGAACGAATTCGGCCCCGGCATTGAACCCGAGCGTTTCTGGCGGGATGTGCGTCGCTATGGCGTCAGCGTCGTCTTCTATAGCGGCGCTATGTGCGCAGCCATTCTCGGCGAATCGGATTCGCAGGCCGATCAGCACAACCAGAACGTCGGCATCCGACTCTTCGCAGGCAGCGGGATGCCGAAGGGCGTCTGGCGCCGCGTCGCCGAGCGATTCTCCCCCGCGACCATCGTCGAGTTCTTCGCCTCCACGGAGGGCAACGCAGTCCTCGTCAATCTCACCGGCAAGAAGATGGGCTCCCTCGGCCGGCCTATGCCCGGCGCAGCAGAAGTCGCGGTCGCCGCGTGGGATCTTGAAGCAGGCAAGCTCATCGATCGAAAGTCGGGCTTCGCGGCCCATTGCACCCCCGGCGATATCGGCCTGCTCCTCGAACGCGTGAACCCGGAGCGCGGCGAGCTTGATTCGCGGCCGCTGCGGGGCGTCTTTGAACCCGGGGACGCCTGGCTCGATACCCGTGACCTCGTTCGCGTCGACAAGGATGGGGACTATTGGCTCGTCGACTACGCTTCGGATGTCGTCCGTACGGCGGACGGAAGCGTCGCCACCCTCGCCGTCGAGAATGCACTGACGGCTGAACTTCCCGAAATCGATCTCGCCGCCGTCTATGGCGTACGACGCGATGGCCACTCCCACGACACGTTAGTCGCGGCCCTCACCCTTCGGCCGGGAACAAAGATCGACCCGATCGCACTCAGGCGCGTCGTCGACCGCCGCCTTCCGGCGCCTCAGAGACCACGGGTCGTTCGCATCATCGACGCGCTACCGATGACCGCGGGCTATCGAACTCGGAAGCGCACGCTCCGGCAGGCGGCTCTTGGACTCAAAGAGGGTGCGGGGGAAGCGCTTTATCTGGCGCCGAACGAGAATGGGTACATCACCCTCGAAAAGGAATCGCAGCTGGGCTGATCCTGCATGGGGGCCGCAGGCACCCACTATGGGAGCCGCAGGCGCTCTCCAAGAGAGCTGCAGGCGCCTCTCAGAACGCCGCGAGCACTTCGCGCAGGATCATCGTCGCGAGCGCGAGCCAGCTCAAGACGAAGAATCCGAATCGAACCATCACAACGTCGATGGTCGTCTGCACGCAGGAATGCACGATGCGGAGGATCGCGAAGGCCCAAGCACAATTGACGTGCATCGCATCAACGTGCCCGAGCACCGCGATCATGAGCGCGACCGCATAAAAGAGCGTCGGCTGCTCGAAGAGGTGATTGTAGTTGTGCGCGATCTTCTGCACTTCGTGGGGTAGGAGGTCCGTCAGTCGAGACGTGTCCTGCGCCTGTTGTGCATCGATCCCGGCCTTCGTCATGGCCTGCACGCGAGAGACAATCATCCAGACCGTCATCACCACAGTCCACCCCGCAAGCAGGAGCGCCGGGCGTAGAATTTCGATCGCGGGCATGATCACTCCTCCTCGGATTCCCGAAAGGCTACGACAAAATTCGCTTCGGGGCGCCTTCCCAACCGTTCCTCGCGTGCGCTCTCACATGCGCTCCAACATGATAGGATCGAGGCGGAGGAATACGAATGTCACGCGCTGATGAACTCTTGCCGATTCCCGACCGAAGCCTGCCCGAAGAGGGCATACCCGGCCTCGAACTGACCGACGCACACCGCGCCCATCTCGAAATCGAAGAACGATTTATCCCCGGACCGGCAAATCAGCCCGATGTCCGCGTGGTCATCACTCAGCCGAAGAGCCACGTGAATTCAGGCGGCGAGAAGCTGCCCATCCTGCTCCACTTCCATGGCGGTGCCTTTTGTTTCATGCATCCAGAGACCTTCGCCGGAATGGAGGCCAACTGGGCGCAGCATCACAACTGCGTCGTCGTCTCCGTCGACTATCGCCTCGCACCGGAGCATCCCTTTCCGGCGGGTCCGGAGGATTGCTATGCGGCGCTCCTCTGGGTGGCCACTCAATCCGATGAACTCGGCATCGATCTCGATCGACTCGTCGTCACAGGCGGAAGCGCCGGCGGCGCGCTGACCGCGGCGATCGCTCTGATGGCCCGCGATCGCGAGGGCCCCAAGATCGCCTATCAAGCGATGATGATCCCCGTAACCGACGATCGCTTGAAGACGCCTTCGATCGCTCAATCGACGGTCGACAGCCCCGGCTTCAATGGCCCCGCGGCCGAGGGCATGTGGTTGCACTATCTCGGCGATGACTACGATCGCAGCAAGACCTCGCCTTACGCTGCCCCTGCCCGCGCGGAATCTTTCGAGAACCTACCGCCGGCGTTCATTCAGACGAACGGACTCGATCCACTCCGGGACGAAGGACTTGAGTACGGTCTCGCGCTGCTCGCTGCGGGCATCGAAGTGGAGATCTACAACTGCCCCGGCGCCTATCACGGCGCTGACCCCCTCGATATGCGTACGGCGGCACTCGCCTTCCAGGTCTATGACGCAGCGATTGGCGCGGCCCTTCACCCAACCAAAGCCCCCGGCGCGGCCTAGGAAAAGTCATGACTGAAATCAGAGGACTCGATGTTCCCGCGGTACGCCAATGGCTCGGGGCGAACGTCGAAGGCGCGGATCAGGAACTCTCCTTTAGTCTGGTCGCAGCCGGCGGATCGAATCTCACCTACGTCGTCGAGCGTCCGGACGGAAAGAAGTGGGCGCTCAGGCGTCCGCCCGAGCGAGCACGCATCGCAACCGCCCATGAGATGGGACGCGAGTGGAAGATCCTCTCGGCCCTCGATGCCCATCCCGAAGCGGGGATTCCCGTCCCGGAAGCGGTCGCCTACTGCGAGGATGCCGACGTCATCGGCGCGGAGTTCTACGTGATGGGCTTCGCCGATGGGCTGATTCTGCGCGGGCCCGAAGAGGCGGCGGGAATGGATGAAGCGCAGTGTCGTCGGGCGGCAGAATCTTTGATCGACGTTCAGGTCGCGATGGCGCGGCTCGATCCCGATGCGGTTGGGCTCGGCGACCTCGGACGGAGAGAGGCCTATGTCGAGCGACAACTCGCGCGCTGGCTTAGGCAATTCGAGGCCTCGAAGGGGCGCGACCTGCCCATCGTCTACGAACTTCACGAGAAGCTCGTTAAGCATGTCCCTCCGCAGCAGGCAGCGGGGCTCGTGCATGGGGACTACCGCTTCGACAATACAGTGCTCGGTGCGGACCATCGCATCATCGCTGTGCTGGACTGGGAGCTCTGCACCCTCGGCGACCCCGTCGCAGATTTCGTCTGGTCCGTCCTCTATTGGTCGGATCCTGAAGACGAGTCCGACTTCGGCTCTCCCTCACCAACGAGACATCCGGCGTTTCCCCGCCGAGAGGAAGCGATCGCGCTCTACGCGGAACGATCGGGCTTCGACCTCTCGCAGATCGACTATTACCGCGCCTTCAGCTGGTGGAAGATGGCCTGTCTCGTCGAAGGTGTTGCGGCGCGACTACGCGCCGGCGCCGGTGGTGGACTCGGCGGTAGCGAGGGCGCAGACCAGGTTCTCAAGCGCGTGGATTCGATGCTTGAGCAGGCTGTGGTCGCAGCCGGAAAGCTTTAGCTCGCCTAACGAGCAGGGCCACCGGGGTCATTCGGGTCGAGCAGGATTTCGATCATCCGACCGGTCCCGGGGAGCGCGGTCGGCCGAAGTCGCGAGAACACATCCGCGACGTAGTCGGGATCGTCCTCGACGACCCGCGCCCGCCCCGCCAACGTCTCTCCCATCACGAAGACCTCGACGTCGAAGGACCCACCTGCCAGTTCCTTCCACCAGCGGCCATCCGAAGCCGCGTACACCCGGCCATCCTCTCGCAGATAGTTGACCGGCAGCTGTCGGCCGCTCGGCAGCGTGAGGAGCATGACCTTCTGTGCCCGCTCGCCGGTCGGATCGTCGCGGAGTTCTTGCGCTGCCTTCGGATTAACGATCTTCTCGTAGTAGTAGTGACCCGCCGGGACCACGAGGACGAGAAGGCCGACCAGACCGAGGACGATGTAGAGAATCTTCAAGTGCGTTCCTTACCTGGGCGCATCCTCGCTGGGTTGTTAATGCGCAGGGATCTCGAACATCCAGCCGAAGCTTCGCCGCGAGGCTTCGTGTGACGCGATGAAGCGTAGGACAATCTTGCGGCGAGCTCGTCTAGTACCAGGCACGGAGCGACGTGATCCGTCCCTCGGGCGAAAAATGGACGACGTAGATCACGTCCATCGGAGGCGGACTACCAGGGCGCGTGATGCCGGCTCGGACATGGGCCGCGAGCTCAAGGCCTCCGAAGAGCACGGGCCCGATCCGTTCAATCTCAAGCGGCCCATTCCGGCCCTGCGTCCCCGCGTAGAACGCGCGGCACGCTTCGACTCCTCTATGAACGGGAGAGCCCACAGGATCCTCAACGATCGCCGAGGGAGCGAAGAGTCCAAGAACGCCCTCGAGATCACAGCGTGCGTGGAGCGCGCAATAGTCGTCGAAGATGGCTTCCGCTCTATTTCTGTCCATTCAATTTTGACCTCCGCGACCACGCTATGTCCGTCGGATCGAGCGTAGCCCCACCCCTCCATCCCGCGCGCGTATCAGGCCCCGAGAATTGGTTCCGCGGGTTTTTCGCGAGATCGGGTTGATCGCCAGGACGCAGGTTCTCAGAACTCTATGGCGACCTCCGCCCTCAGAGGCGGCATGAAACGGGACCTGTTCCACGCCTCGGTCGAGGCTTGGCGGGCCCCAGGAAAGCGGCGGGAGGGTTCCCACCCCGCTTCCCAGGGCTCGATGCGAAGGACCCCGACAAGGAGCGAGAGATGTCGAATCGATCGATCACGAAGAACACGATCAACACAACGGACCGAAACGAAACGATGGGATCTACAGCGAAAAAGCGAACTCGAGGACTCGGCTTAGGCCTCATGCTGATCGCGGCGGGCGCCCTACTCTTGCCCGGGCTCGCAAGCGCGGGCAGTCGCTTCAATCGTGGCAACTACGATAACGGGGACTACGAACGTCCCGGACTCTATGTCGGTGGCGGGCTCGTGGGCGGCTTCACGACCCGGCTCGAAGGTCAGTTGACCGAGATCTCCGGCGTCGACAACGTCGAGGTCGACCCGAGCGTCGGCCTCGCCGCGCGGGTCGGTGCACGTCTCACGCCGCGCATCGCCGTCGAGGCGCACTACGAATGGATGGACGACTTTGAGACGTCTATCTCCGGCATCGAAGTCGCCGAAACGCGCACCTCGGCCTTGACGGCCGATGTGAAGGGCTATCTCTCGACGGGCCGCGTGCAGCCCTACCTCATGGCCGGCGCAGGCTTTCTGACCGCGCGCTCCGAAGACCCGGTCAGCGCTTTTCAGAAGACGGATACAGACTTCGCCGCACGTTTTGGCGGCGGCATCGACCTCTACCTGAATGAAGTCGTCGGCCTGAGCTTCGACACGAGTTATGTCGTGCCGACCGGCGACGTACGTAACCTCGACTATGTCTCGGTTGGCGCAGGTGTCTTCCTCCGCTTCTAGGGCGAGGGCTCCGTCAACCAGATCAAGATTGGGCGCAATCGGGCGGCTCGCTCTGGCACATCGTGCAGAGTGGGTCGCCCGTAGGCGTTTCGCCCGTCAAGGAAGGCCTTCCGATTTCGGCCCAGTTCGGTTTACAATGGGGGCAACCACGGAATCGAGAGGAAGCCATCCCATGGACGCCAGGACCTTCGGAAGCGACATCGCCCACATCAACCTGACGAGCGGCGAAGTCGAGAAACGACCCGCTCCGACGGAATGGGTCCAGAAATATATCGGCGGCCGCGGACTCGGCGTGCGTTATGTCCTCGAGAACGGCGTCGACGTCGACCCGCTCTCCCCTGAGAATATTCTCTGCTTCATGAATGGCCCGCTCTCCGGAACGGAGATGAGCATGTCGGGCCGTTGGGCGGCAGTCACCAAGTCGCCGCTCACGCACACCGTGACCGACAGCCATCAAGGTGGCTGGAGCGCGGCCCGCGTTCGCTGGGCCGGCTTTGATGGCCTGGTCTTCGAAGGCAAGGCCGATCACCCGGTCTACGTCTTTATTGAGGACGGCGAAATTTCGATCCGCGACGCAAGCGATACCTGGGGCATGGGCATTCATGAAACCGTCGCGTTCTACCAGGAACGCTACGGAAAGAAGAACCTCTCCGTGAATGCGATCGGTCAGGCCGGCGAACGACTCTCGAAGTTTGCCGTCTGGGTCAACGAAGACGATCGCGCTTTCGGACGTGGCGGAACCGGGGCCGTCGGCGGCAGCAAGAATCTCAAGGCGATCATCGTTCGCGCGGCCAACAAGAAGAGCACGGTCCCGGACAAGGAGAAGTGGCAAGGCGCCCGAAAGATCGCCCTCGACACGATCCGCGACGAGAAGAACATCACCAGTCCCAAGAAGGGCGGGCTCTCGGTCTACGGCACGAACGTGCTCATGAACGTCACGAATAGCATCGGCGCCCTCGGCGTTCGCAATAGTCAGCTCACCTCTTTCGGCGAACGCGCAGAAAGCCTTTCCGGCGAATACGTCGAAGAGCATCTTCTCTCGGGAAATCCGACTTGCCACGCCTGCCCCGTCGCGTGCAAGAAAGAAGTCGAGATCAAGGACGGTCCCTGGAAGGGACTCAAGATGGAGAGCGTCGAGTACGAACCCGCCTGGGCCCTCGGCTCGAATTGCGATGTCGACGATATTCGCTCGGTCGCCAAACTGATCGATCAGTGCAACGACTACGGTCTCGACCCGATCGAACTCGGCAACGTCTACTCCGTCTTCATGGAGTGCAGCGAAGCCGGAGCCACGAACGGCGAGTCCCTCGCCTGGGGCGATGACGCGGCGATGGTCGCCCTGACCGAGAAGCTCGCCCTCCGCGAGGGAATTGGAGACAAGCTGGCGGACGGCGCGGTTACGACAGCGGCGAACTTCGGACGACCGGAAGCCGCCATGGCCTGCAAGGGGCAAGCGGTTCCCGCCTACGATCCGCGCGGCCTCAAGGGCATGGGCCTCGGCTACGCCACGAGTAACCGCGGCGCTTGTCACCTTCGCGCCTACGTCGCTGCCGCTGAACTCGGCGTGATCGGGATCGAAGCGGACCCGCTCGAATGGAAGGGAAAGGGCGAACTCGTCATGGTCTTCCAGGATCTCGCGGCGTTTTCCGACAGCCTCGACCTCTGCAAGTTCAGCGCATTTGCGCAGGGCGCCGAGGAATACGCGGTTCAATGGAGCAGCGCGATGGGCGTCGAGTGCTCCCCCGAAGACGTGATGAAAGCGGGCGAGCGGGTCTACAACCTCGAGCGCTACTACAACAACCTGGCCGGCTTCGGCGAAGGCAGCGACCAGCTTCCCAAGCGCTTCACCGAAGAAGCTTCGACCCTCTCCGGGTCAAAGGGGCATGTTTCGGAACTCGACCAGATGCTGGGCGAGTACTACGACGTGCGCGGATGGGAAAACGGCGTCGTACCTGAAGCAAAGCTCGCTGAACTTCAGATCCCCTGAGGTACGCGTTCTCGAGCTGAGCGCGTCTCCTCCTGACGGTGCGCAAGATGAACGCGGGTAGCGCTCACTTGTGCGCAGGCTCACCGAATAAACACATCCAATCTCGACAAATATGCTCTTGTGCAACGTGTCGAAAATACGTTGCGCGACGTTGACCCGTTCGAGCGAGAACGGTGACTCAATAGCGAGAGCAATCGTGCGCAAGCCTGGAGGGGCGTCGCGACCGTGCTTCCGCTCGGAGCACTTCTGATGTCGTCCCCCCCAGCAAAGAATCGGATTACGCACGCCTGCGCCCGCACTTCGGGACTTGCCGGTTTGTTGCTTGTGATCTGCATGAGCTTCGCCCTCGCGAACGAGGCCGCTGCACAAAGTACGTGCGGCCTAACAACGCGCGACACCTTTGCGGGCCATTCTCTCCCACTCGACGGTGAGCTGGTTCGCCCGAACATTGGCTTCCGGGCGGCCTTCCCCCCGCGCACGACCTTCGCGATCACTCAGCCGATCTTCGTGACAGCCCCTGCAGACGGCACGGATCGCGTCTTCCTGCTCACACGCGAAGGACAGATCTACGCATTGCCCAATCGTCGGGACACAGGGGTAAACGACCTCTCTCTCGTGCTCGACCTGAGACGCGATGTCGATTCCAACGGCGGCGAGGACGGACTCTTTGCCCTCGCCTTTCATCCCAACTTTCGATCGAACGGGTACTTCTACGTTCACTACACGAGCGTGTCGTCGGGCTGCAGCGAGTCGACGCGATGCGCGAAGATTGCCCGTTACCAGATCCCGTCCGCGACCCCCAACCGGGCCGACGCCCGGTCGGCGTTCGCCGTGCTCGAAATCAACCGACCCGGCAGAGCTGAAACCCACAACGGCGGGATGATTGCCTTCGGCGGCGACGGATACCTCTATATTGGCGTCGGCGATCAGGAAAATTCGAGACTCGCGAAAGACCTGACGAGCCTGCGCGGGAAAATTTTGCGCATCGACGTAAACTCGGGTGTCGAACGATCTCCTGGCATTCCGCCGGGCAATCCCTTCGGCGATGAGATCTGGCTCTACGGCCTTCGAAATCCCTTCCGCTTCTCGTTCGACCGTCAGAATCCAAACGACCTCTGGGTCTCCGACGTCGGCAGTACGGAACAAGAGGAAGTCACCTGGCTTCCCGCCAATACCGGAGGAGGGCTCGACCTCGGTTGGCCCGACTGCGAAGGCGTCACGCCGCTTACGCGAACGGGCTGCACCTCGAGAATGCGAGCCCCCGATCTCGTTTACGACCGCGTCGGCGCGCGCCGCGCCATCACCGGCGGCTACGTCTATCGGGGCGCGATTTCGACGCTTTCGGGTCACTACGTCTTCGGCGACCTGAGCGGTGAAGTTTTCAGCTGGGATCGCTCTTCGCGCAATGGTCGAACCGGCATGGGCGAGTTCACGCCCTTGCCGAACGTCGCGATCAATCGCCTCGTGAGCTTCGGCGAAGACGAATCAGGGGAACTCTTCGCACTCAGCATCAATTCGAGCACCCCGCTTCGCATTGCGCCGGACGGTGGTGCACCGAACGCGGAGTTCCCCGAACTCCTTTCCGATACCGGCTTCTTCAGCGACGTCGCGAACCTAACACCGTCCAGAGGTATGCTCGAATACGATGTCGCGAGCGCGCTCTATAGCGACGATGCCCTGAAGCGCCGCTGGCTTGCCCTCCCCGGGAACGAGAAGATCCGGTTCCGAAACAAAGAGCCCTGGGAATTCCCTGTAGGCACCGCCCTGATTAAACACTTCGAGCTCGAGCGCCGAGGCCGAAGTCCGAGGCGCGTCGAGACACGGATCCTGCTGCATCAGAACACGGGATGGCTCGGCCTCACCTATAAATGGAACGCGGCCGGAACCGACGCCAGACTCCTGCGCGACAGCGACCGGGAGACGATCGCCCTCGGCGGCGGCGAAGAGCAGCAATGGCTCTACCCCAGCCCCGCGGACTGCCTCTTCTGTCACACCCAGGCGGCCGGTCGCGTGCTGGGAATCGAAACTCGTCAGATCAATCGCGACTTCGACTACGGCGGCATAACAGACAACCAGCTTCACGCCTGGAATTGCATCGATCTCTTCGACACGGATATCGGCCGCCCATCCTGGTTTGGTAAACTCGCCGCGCTCGACGACACGACGGCCTCACTCGGCCGCCGCGTCCGGGATCACCTTCAGTCGAACTGCTCCCATTGCCATCGCCCTGGCACAGGGATCACCGATATGGATCTGCGCCGAAGCACGCTCCTCACCGAAGCGAACATGATCGGACGTCCCCCCATTCGTGGGAACCTCGGCCGACCAGGCGCACGCCTCGTAACCCCCGGCTCATCGAGAAACAGCATCGTCCCCCTGCGCATGACCGCGAACGACGAGGGTTCCCGAATGGCTTGGGGAACGCTTCGAACGCATGTCGCCGCGGCGAGAATGGTGAACGCCTGGATCGACCAGACGCTCTTCGATTCGACGAACCAGACCGCTCGAATTGACTCCGATGAAGATGGCATCAACGACGCGAACGATACGTGCCCGAGCATCCCCGACCCGTCCCAGGCCGATGCCGATCGCGATGGCGTCGGAGACCTTTGTGACCCCGACCTGCTTCCGGACCTCGAACCCGGCCCGGTCACACCACAGCGCGCACAACCCGGGGTGCGACTGAATCTACGCCTCCGCGCGTTCAATAGGGGCGCGACTCGATCGCCGGTCACCCAGAACCGCGTCTACCTCTCCGAAGATACGGAGCTCGACGATGCGGATCTCGCCATCGGAGATTGCTTCCTCCCCCCTCTTGCCCCCGGTGCGTTCAGCCAATGCTTCGACGTCGCGGCAAGACTCCCCGACGCGAGCGTCGTACCCGACGGCCCCTACTACTGGATCGCCTGCGCGGACTCCCTCGACCAAAGCAATGAAAGCGACGAGACCGACAACTGCACCGCGTCTCGGGTCAACGTGCCGGAGCCCGGCTTCGCGGGTGCGCTACTCCTCAGCGCCATCGCACTCCTCGCGGGCCGAGCGCGGCGAGATCGAATCGACCTTCGCTAGCCCCCCGCGACGGCGGGAAAGAACTCGACCGTCTGACTCCCGTCGACAACGGTCTGCATTCCGTCGGTGAGGAATTTCGAACTCCGTCCATCCACGAAGAGATGGACGTACCGATCCAATTCGCCGTTTTCGTCGAGCACCTCTTCCCGAAGATCTGGGAAGGCCTCGATGACGGCCGTGAGAACCTCGTTCAGCGTGCACTCCGCGGGAAGCGAGAGCTCAACGTGCTTCTGACCCACGATCTTGCGGAGGGTCGCATAGAAACTGATGCGCATCGGACGATTGGCCATCTCGAAAGTGTAGAGTACCGATCCGAGATCGCCGCTCCTCCGAGGAGCGGCCGAGAGTGGGTTCGAAACCGGATCCACCAAGACGCAAGATGGCTGAAGGAGTGCTCATGAAGGTCGGAATGAACCTATTTCTCTGGACCGACGACCCGGTCGATGAGGCTTGGCTCCCGCTCTATGAGCGTCTCAAGGCCATGGGCTTTAATGGCGTCGAGCTGCCCATCTTCAATCCCGATCCCGAAAAATTCGCCGCTCTCGGTCGTCGGCTCGAAGACATGGGCCTCGAACGAACCGCAATCACCGTATGCAATGCCGACGACAACCCCATCGCCGCCGATTCCGCCATCCGCAAAGCGGCGACCGATCGCCTTTCTCTCGTGGTCGATTGCTGCGAGGCCGTCGGCTCAAAAATTCTCGGTGGGCCGCTTTACTCGGTCATCGGCGAATTCAGCGGCGCCGGTCCGACGGAAGAAGAATGGGCGCGGAGTCAGGACGTGATTCGCGACGTGGCGGATCATGCCGCGAAGAGCGACATCGGACTGACCTTCGAGTTCCTCAATCGCTTCGAGATCTATCTCCTCAATACCACGGCAGACACAGCGCGCTATGTGGAGGAGCTCGGTCGACCCAACGTTGGAATTCACTACGACACGTTCCACGCCCACATCGAAGAAAAAGACTCCGCGGCAGCCATCCGCAAAAACGCGGGCGCGATCACTCACGTCCACATCTCCGAGAACGATCGAAGCACCCCGGGCGAAGGTCAGGTCGCCTGGGAGAGCACCTTTGATGCCCTCGCCGACGTTGGCTACGACGGTTGGCTCACGATCGAAGCCTTCGGGAGCGCCCTCCCCTCCCTCGCTGCCGCGACCAAGATCTGGCGGCGCATGTTCCAGGACGAAGAGACGCTGGCGCGTAAGGGCCACGACTTCATCCGTCGCGAGTGGGCCAAGCGCAGAGTTTGACCCGCAAGAAAGGACGGCGATGACCCTATCCCTGCGTTCTTTGATGTCAAGTAGGCCGCCCGAGGGCGCCGTCTCCCTCGCGCTCGACCCCTATAGTCGCGCAGCGATCGAGGATCCGGCTTCCGCCTATCGTGAGCTGCTCGATGCGGGGCCCGTCGTTTGGCTTCCGAAATACAAAGTGCTTGCGGTTGCGCGCTTCGATCCGCTTCGCGCTTTGCTGCGGAACGACAAGGACTTTATCAGTTCGCTCGGGGTCACTATGAACCCCTTGCTGAATGCCGCGGCGCAGACAAGTGCAACCGTCCTTGTCTCTGATGGCGAAACGCACGACCGCCTACGCAAGTTCATGATGGCACCGATGCGGCCGCGGGCGCTCAAAGAACTCGGTGAACGAATCCGGTCGACCGCCGCCGAACGCGTCGATCTGCTTCTCTCGCGCGGGCGCTTCGAAGGAATGCAAGAACTCGCGAGCCATCTGCCCGTCACGATCGTCGCGGAACTCGTCGGACTTCCGAAGGCGGAGCGCGCCAAGATGGTCGATTGGTCGAAGTCCACGTTCAACACGATTGGCCCCCTCAACTGGCGAGCGCTGCCTTCGATTCCGAAGGTCGCGAGCATGTTGCGTTTCCAGCGGAGCCTCGACCGCGACCAACTCGAACCCGGCTCCTGGGTCGAGCGCCTCTTCGAGCTTCGCGATGAAGGCGAACTACGACATAGCGAGGCCATCGGCATGGTGATCGACTACATCGCGCCGAGCCTCGACACGACCATCTTTGCCACGGGCCATCTCCTCAGGCGACTGGCTCAACACGAGGAGCAATGGGAAAAGCTCAAAGCCGACCCGAGCCTCGTCCCCGCGGCAATCGATGAGTCCCTCCGCATCGACGCGGTCGTGCGAGCGTTCACACGCGTCGCGGCTCGGGACGTCGAGTTCGAGGGAACCCAGATCCCGGAAGGCCAGCGAATCCTGACTGTCTTCGGAGCCGCGAACCGGGACGAGCGACGTTATTCGGAGCCTGACCGTTTCGACATCACGCGGGACGCCCGGGATAACCTGGCCTTCGGCCACGGCCCCCACGCCTGCGCCGGAACCCGACTCGCTCGAATCGAAATGGAGACGCTGCTCGAGGCGATTCTCGAACGGGTGGAGCGAATCGAGGTGGGCGAGCCCGTCGTCTCGAACAACAACACGCTGCACGGCTTCGATCAGTTACCGATGGAGTTCTTCGCCCGAGCCTGACGGGTCTATTCGTAGGTGCAGAGGTAGGCCGTGTCCGTCGCGACCTTGAGCTGGAACTTCTGATTCGCCTCGACGATGAAATGCTCGCCCGCCGGGTAGGCACGAAACTCGGACTCGCCGGGAAGACAAACGACCAGCTCGCCTGCGACCACGGTCATCGTTTCCTTCTGGCTCGTTCCGAATTCGTATTCGCCCGGGGCCATGACCCCAACCGAGGCGGGGAGCGTCGGGCTCTCGAAGCTGATCGACTTCACGTTGCCATCGAAATATTCATTGACCTTGAGCACGTTCTGAATCTCCTGAATCTGTTAGTCGAGCCCTCGACGGGGGGCAGGTTTTCGAGGAGCGCATCGTAGAACCCGTCTCGATCGATGTCACGGGCAGGCCGGGATCAACGAAAATCCCCGCGAGGCATGCCAACCGGGATCGGCCTAGACTCTCCCATCTCGCACCACCGCGAGTCTAAGACCCCGCCGAGGAACTCCATGTCTCGACCCACCCGCGCCCTGGCCGCTCTCCTCTGCTCCGCTGCTCTCATGCTCGCCGCGTGCGAAGAATCCCCCTTCACGGCGGACGAGAGCGCTTCTGCAGCGTCGCCGGCGGCCCCAACCGGCACTCCCCCAACTGCCTTTCCCCCAACCACGTATGACATCCCGTTCCGCACCGACGCAGAACTCGACCGGGCGATTGGGCATGTGTGCCGCGACGCCGTCGAGCGCGACCGGCCGCTGCTCCTGGAGTTCTCTGCGGCCTGGTGCAGCGACTGTCGAAAGCTGAACGACATGAAGGCGAACGTCGATCTGGCGGCGGAACTCAGCGAGTGGCCCTCCCTCACGGTCAACGTCGGACGCTTCGATCGACATACGGAGCTCATGGCCTCCCTCGAGATCGAGAGCATCGCTCATTGGTCGATCTTCACGCCGAGTAATTGCGACGCCCCCGTCTCCAGCTGGCCCCGTAGCGCCGCCCGCACACTCGAAGTCTCAAGCGGCGCGGCACGCAATCTCACTCCTCGCGATCTCGCGGAGTGGCTCGCCACATTCCGTGATGCGGGCGCCGTCTAGGCCCAGCCTCTACCACAGCTGATCCGCGTAGGTGTCGGTTCCGACCACCGTCTTGTGAAAGGGTCCGGCGAAGCAGATTCGACCGAGTCCACTCGCATCGACCTCTTCCGCATAACGTGCGACGTCGACCCACGCGGAAGCGGCGTCCCCCTCCAGAAAGGCGAGCTGCATCGTCCGATTGGGACCGCCTGTGCCCGTCCCGAGATCCATCGGCGCGTTGCCCGTGATCTCGTTTCGCGGCTGGGGTCGCCAGCTCGCGATCGACGCGACCGAACCCCTTTTCAGCGCACGAGACGACGCTGTCCAAGTCGTGAACGCTTCCTCAGAAACGCCTTCTGCACGTTCCGTCGCGATCATCGCGATCCCCGCATAACCATGATCGAGTGCGAGCTGAATCGGGACGGGATCCGCGTCGCGATAGGCCGTTGTCAGATAATCGAAGAGCACCGTGTGAACGTGCGCTCGCTCTGCGAAACCGCGCCCATTCTCGTAGAGCCAATGCACCTGTTCGCCGGCCCACTCCCAATGCTCATCGTCCTTGCCCGCATGAACCCAGTAGATCGCGACGTAAGAACCCGCGTCGACCGGGCTAGCAACCTCGCCGCGACCGTCGGAGATGCGAAGATCCTTGAGCGCCCGCGTCGCGACCCATCGGCTGCCCGCGAAGAGCCACGGACCGACCATACAACCCGCATAAAAATGATCTCGCTCGTACCAACGGTTGTACGCAACCTCGTGTCCCCGATTCGGGTCCACCAGCGTGAGCAGCATGCTGCCGATCTCGATCGGGCATTCGTCCATGAGTGATGACTCCTCGGCCTCGGCCAATTGGGCGAATCCGGACGGGTTGGACCGATTCCGCTCCTCGAACGTAGCAAGCGCAGAGCGCCACCCGAGCGTCCAAAATCGCGCGATCCCCCCCTCGCACAGCGGGTTTTCGCGGCGCTAGAGTCCCTCTTTGACCCGTCGCAACGCAGCGACGAACCCGCCCCTTTTTATCGCTGGAGAATCCAATGAAGGCCGCCGTCCTCCGAGAACACAACGCCCCGCTCGTGATCGAAGAAGTCCAGATCGACAAGCCCGGACCGCACGAGGTGTTGACCCGAACCGCCGCCTCCGGGATCTGCCATAGCGATCTCCATGTCATCGAGGGCGGCATTCCCATGCCAACGCCCTGCGTCCTTGGGCATGAACCGGCGGGCATCGTCGAAGCCGTCGGCTCGGAAGTCACGGACTTCAAACCCGGCGATCACGTCATCGGCTGTCTCAACGCATGGTGCGGCAAGTGCAACTACTGTCTCACGGGTCGGCCTCATCTCTGCCTCCCCCCCGAGATGCTCGTGCGCCTCGATGGCACCTCTCGCATCACGCAGGACGGCAGTCCGATCGTGCAGTTCGCGCTCTCGAGCTTCGCCGAAAACATGCTGACCCATGAGCGCGCGCTCGTGAAGATTCGCGACGACATGCCCCTCGATCGCGCCGCCCTGATCGGCTGCGGCGTCACGACCGGGATCGGTGCCGCGCTGCGAACCGCCAAGGTCGAGCCCGGTGCAACGTGCGTCATTATCGGGTGCGGCGGCGTGGGCCTGTCCGCGCTTCAGGGATGCCGCATCGCCGGTGCCAGCCGAATCATCGCCGTCGATACCATGGACTGGAAGCTCGAGCTCGCCCGCGACCTCGGAGCAACCGACGTCGTGAACGGCGCGAACGTCGATGCGGTTGGCGAGGTCCTGGAAATGACCGGCGGAGGGGTCGACTACGCCTTCGAATGCATCGGCCTCCAGCCCACCATCAAGCAGGCCGTCGGCATGGCCGCCAAGGGCGGCGCTGCGGTGCTCGTCGGCGTACTCGCAGCCGGCGAGGAAGTTTCGATCTCCGCATCGGACATCACGCTCCAGGAAAAGCGCATCCTCGGCTCCTTCATGGGCTCGAACGCTTTCCGCCGCGACATGCCCCAGTACGTCGACTACTACCTGGACGGTCGCCTGCGACTCGACGAGATGATCTCGAAGCGCATCCCGCTCGAAGAGATCAACCCAGCCTTCGACGCCATGAAGGGCGGCGAAGTGGCCCGCTCGGTCATCGTCTTCGACTAGGCCGGTCGAGCAGAAGCGCTTTCTTAGACCAGACCTACCCCGGGAGTCTCCCCATGACGACGAGTAACACGAACCACCTGATTCGAGGCGGACAGATCATCGACGGAACCGGCGCGCCCGCGCGGGTTGCGGACGTTCGGATTCGAGAGGGTGTCATCGCCGAAATTGGGGAGGGTCTCGAGCTAGGCGCGGACGAGACCGAATTCGATGCCGCTGGATGTTATGTCACGCCCGGCTTCATCGAGAGCCACACCCACTACGATGGCGCCATGTGGTGGCAGGATAACCTCGACCCGCTTCCGGGGTACGGCGTTACAACCATGGTGCTCGGCAATTGCGGATTCGGCCTGGCACCGCTCACCGACGACGAAGCAATCAAGGACGAGGTCATCAAGATCTTCACCTTCTTCGAGGATCTCCCCGAAGCGCCCTTCCGCGAAAGCCTGCCTTGGAACTGGCGGAAGTGGTCGGAGTACAAGTCCTCGCTCATCGAGAACGTGAAGGTGCCCGTCGACTACGCGGCCTTCGTCAGTCATATCACGCTCCGCCTCGCAGTGATGGGCCTCGAAGCCTGGAGTCGCGCGGCGACTCCCGATGAGATCACGGAGATGGCGGGGCTGCTCGAGGATGCCCTCGCAGCGGGTGCCACGGGGCTAGCCTCGAACCTCTTCGATCACGATGAGCACGATCGCCCGATCCCCTCGCTTCACGCCGAGGACGCGGAATTTCGCACACTGCTGGAAGTCGTTGCGCGACATCCCGGCACGAGCTTCCAGGTCCCGATCGACAGCATCATGCGCATGACCTCGGTCGACTCCATCAAGCGGATCGCGCGAGTTGCGGAAGGCCTCGACATCCGAGTGCAATGGGCCGGCATCCCGAACGAAGCGTGGCAGCGTGATCTCGGAATCCAGGCTCCGCTCGTTGCCCTGCACGAACAATTCGTCGAAGAGGGCCGCGATTTCTGGACGGGCTTCATGCATGCGCCGATCACGACGTCGGTCAGCATCGAGCACTCGCTGCTCTTCGTGCAGTCCGGGGACGTCGTCTGGCACGAAGTCGTCCGCGCAGAGGGTGACGACGCAAAGCGTGCGCTGCTTTCGGACTCCGATTGGCGCGCGCGAGCGCGCAAGTCCTGGGACGAGGACTGCAACGAGACGGCGCCCTTCCGAAATCCCGAGCCGATTCTGCTCGAGCTTTCCGAAAACGGAACGGGCCCCGTCGGCCTCACCCTGGGCGAGTTCGCAGAGCAATCCGGCCTGCACTGCTCGGACGCTATGGCCGAGTGGTTCTTGCGGAACGGTCTCGAGTCGACCATTCGCATGCCCGACTGGGAGAAGGACGTCGAGATGACGGTCCGGCTCCTGCGAGATCCGAATACCGTCGGAAATATCAGTGACGCCGGCGCCCATGGTCAGATGTTTTGCGGCGCGGGGGACAACATCTTGTTGCTGACCGAGTGGGTTCGCGAAAAGGCGCTCATCTCCCTCGAAGAAGCGATCCATGCGCAGACGGGAAAGTTGGCCCGCCACTTTGGGTTCAATGACCGAGGAGAGCTAGCAGTCGGTCGACGCGCTGACGTGACGGTCTTCGATCTCGACGAAATCGAACACCGCGCGAAGTACAAAGTTCGCGACGTCCCGGACGGAAAGGGTGGCTCGACCTGGCGATGGTCTCGGGATGCGGCGCCCATGCGCTTGACCCTCGTTGCGGGCATTCCGACCTTCGCCGACGGGGCCTCGACGGGCGCCACGCCGGGAACGCTCGTCGCGCCTCAGCGCTAGTCCGCCCTTGAGCCCGAGCCCCCGTTGGGTCGTTCCCTCGCGGGTACGTCTTCGGTTCGACTCGATGTGTCAAACCAGATACATCGCGCGGACGCGGACGCGCGCAAAATACGGGGGTTCATCGCGCGAGAGGCACGGAAAGCCATGGCGGGAGTCGATCCCAGAGAAGTCGAGACCGCGCGAAAGGTCTTGAACAGCGTGCGAAGCCTTTGGCTCTCCCGCGCGAACGTGACGGGGATGGACGTCGGATTTCGTCAGATCAAGGGCGACTTGACCGAAGAGATCGCGATTCGGATCTACGTCTCTCGAAAACGACTCCCCGAGGAACTTGCGCGCGGCGAGTGTTTCCCGACCTCAGAACAGGGTGTCCGAGTCGACGTCATCGAGTTCCAGCCCCGTCCCGACCTAGGCGCCTAGCGTTCCCATCCTGAACGTCGGTCGCGCCATGGCCCGATCGGCCCTTTGGCAAGCCTCGTTTCCTTTGCGATCTTTGCGCCACGATCGATTCATGCGGCACGCCGCGTGCGATCGCCCTCGCCAAGGAAACAACCCCATCATGCCGCCCATTGGAAGAGACGAGCTTCGCTCCCTGCTTCGGGGATCAGACCTCCTCGGAAAAATTCCCGATCACGAACTCGAGGCGCTGGCCCAACGCGTGCGGCGCGTACATTGCCCTCGCGGGAAGCTCATCTTCATGAAGCGGGACCAGGGAACCGAGGTGATGTTCGTCGCGTCCGGACGGGTCAAGATCGTGTCGACCTCCGCATCAGGAACGGAAGTCATCCATAACATCATCGAAGCCGGCCAGGTTTTCGGAGAGATGGCTCTCCTCGACGGGAAGTCCCGATCCGCCGACGCCGTGGCCGCCGTCGACTCGGAAATCGTCGAGCTCTCACGAACCGACTTTCTCGAAGTCCTGCGCCGCAACCCCGAAACGGCCATCCAGATGATGGCGATCCTTTGCGGCCGAATTCGGCAATCGACGTCCATCGTTGAAGATGCGGTTCTTCTCGATTCCGGCCAGCGCTTACTCCACCGGTTGAAAACCCTCGCCGAACAATACGGCGAGGCCGATGCGAGCGATGCCTCAACGCGGATCGAACATCGCCTATCCCAGCAGGAAATCGGCGAGAGCGTCGGGCTCACCCGAGTCAGCGTGAACCGGCTGATCAACCAATGGGTTTCCGATGATCTGATCTCGAAGGGACGCGGGTATATCGTCGTGCACGACTTCGAGCGCCTCGAGGAAGCTGTCCTCAAGGGCGTGCGCTGAGCGCAGGTTCGCGCGGCACGTCCCCGCTAGACTCGCGCCATGCTCACGATCTATCACTCGAAACAATCCCGTTCCATGCGCGTGGTCTGGCTCTGCGAGGAGATCGGACTCGACGACTACACGCTCTCTTCGCTCGCCATGTTCACGCCGGAGATGAAGAAGCCGGAATACCTCGCCATCCACCCCCTCGGCAAGGTTCCCGCGATCGACGACGATGGCTTCGTCCTCTGGGAAACGACGGCCATCTTCGAGTACCTCATCGCCCGCTATAGCGATGGCGCACTCCTGCCCCCGCGCGGCACCCAGCAGGGCTCCCTCGCCGCACAATGGATGGCCTACGGCGAGAACCCCCTCACCATCATCATGGGGGAAGTCGCCGCGCATGGCGGGCCGATGCCCGACGAAATGCGGATCCCTGCCCTCGTCGACCGCGGGCGAGACATCGCCCCCGCCCTGGTGAATGTCGTCGAACGTGCCCTCGGCGACCACCCCTATATCCTGGGAGAGGCGTTCAGCGCGGCGGACATCATGCTCGGGTTCGGCTTGAACATCGCCCGATTTCTCGGCTTCGTCGGCGATACAACACCGAAATGCGTCGACTACTGCAACCGCCTGATGGAACGCCCGGCCTATCGGCGAGCCGCCGAAGCCTAACGACCTGCCTAGCCGCGAGCACGGTAGAGATCGGGCGCAACGACCGCCGCCATCTCCTCAACGCTCTCCATCAGATCGACCCCCACCGCGGACGTCACGAGAAACTCAGAAACCGACTTGGCAGCTGCGCGTGGATCCTCGACCACGGCACGATGTGCGATGCGCAAGACATTCATATTGGGCGAGTCCGCGACAAATTGATCGACCCGCGCGAGAACGCTTTCAAAGGCTTCGCTCATCAGCGCGGAATTCGGCTTCCCCCCGCGCGCCGCAGCGAGGGGCGACGATCGCTCGATCATCTTCGCCTGCGAGTCCAGAACCTCGGACATCTCCCGCTCCATCATGATCACGCGGTAGTCGAAGCCCGCGGGCAGAAATCGCAGCAGTGGCGCCACGATTTTGACCGCACGGCCCGGCGCATCCTCAAGAAACGAGGCATCGCTGCCCATCGCTTTCACGGCCTCGAATTCAAAGTAGCCCCGCGGATTGTCTTCATCGGCGACGCGAACGCCGTCCACGAGCAGGGGCATCCCGCCCGCTTCGAGCATCTGCATCATGAGCGAAGTACCGGATCGGGGCAGGCCCGAAACGACGATGATCGGCGGAGTCATGGCTGGAAGCTCAAGCCGTCGATTCGACGTCGGCCTCGAGAAACGCGTCCCCGAGCACGGTCTTGCCATCGAGGCTGTGGACCTTCCCGGCGACGGCGTGCACGATGTCGCGACTGGTGATGACGCGACCCACGTGGCGACCGGCGCAGAGTTCGAGCGCGCCCTCCGCCATCATCTCGACGGGCTCGACCCAATCGGGATTCTTTCGGGCGATGTCGCGCACATAGTCGGCGCCACTCGTCAGCACGATCGAAGTCGGCATCATGCAGTTCACGAAGATGTCGTATTCCTGGAGCTCGTGCGCAAGCGCGACCGTATAGCGATCCAGGGCAGCCTTGGTCGAACCGTAGGCACCGATGATCCAGGCGGCTTGTTTCGAATCGCGGTACGGGATCTCGGGCTGGGTCGACGTGGCGCTCCCGATGTTAAGGATCCAGCCGCCGCCCTTATTCTTCATACCAGGAATCGCCTGCTGGGCGAGGTCGACCGGCGCATTTACGTTGAGCTCGAACATAAAGGTGCGGTCGTCATTCGTCGTCTCGCTCGGCAACTTCATGATGCCGGACGCCGCGTTGTTCACGACGATGTCGACGGGACCGAAAAATTCGCTCGCGCGTTCGATGAGCCCTTCGCGCGCGGCGGGGTCGGTCAGATCACACGCGAGCGGAGCCGCCTTCGCTCCTTCGGCCTGCAGGTCGGAGGCGACCTCTTCGAGGGTGCCGGGGAGCTTTCCATGGCCCCCCATTCGCGAGGCGTTGACGACGACCGCCGCGCCTTCCGAGGCGAGTCGATGGGCGATCGCCTTTCCGATTCCTCGGCTGGCTCCGGTCACAAGTGCCACTCGTCCTTCACAACGTCCCATCTCTGTCTTCTCCTCATGGCGGGCGCGGACGCGCCCTTGGGCCGCGGGCGCCATCGGTCTCGGTCGGGCGCGCAGCCGTTCGAGGTATAACGCCGCGAGACCCCTGATTCCATTGAGAGTTCTGCTGGGTCGCGAGCCTGGGAATGCTGCCCGTTGGATATTTTAGTTCGATCGAACTAAATTTGTTTACTAAACAGTTCGATTGACCTATTTAGATCAAATGTCAGCGACCACGACGCCCCCGGGAGGCCGGCGGCCACAGCAACGGAGCTCAATCACCCGGGAACGCCTGGTCGAAGCCGCCCTGCGAGAATTCGCCGCAAATGGATTCGCCGGTGCCTCGACCCGTGCGATCGCATCCCGGGCGGGAGTCGCGCAATCCGCGATCCCCTTTCACTTCTCGACCAAGGAAGCGCTCTGGAAGGCGGCCGCGGACTCCATCATGGGCCGCTTCCGAGCGCAGATCGAAGACCGATCGAAGGGCCTAATCGGAGTCGATGCCGGCACGCGAGTCCGGCTGATCCTGACCGACTTCGTTCGCTTCGCCGCCGACCATCCGTATTTTCATCAATTCATGCTTCAAGAAGGCACAGCCTCGAGTGAGCGACTCGAATGGCTCGCCGAAACCCACATCACGCCGCTGGCACGTGGAATGAAGACGGCCTTCGCGGAGCTCGAACACGAGGGGATCGCCCTCCCCGCGCCGTCCACTGAACTCATGTACATGCTGATCGGCGCCATCTCGACGCGTTATGCGTTGGCACCTGAGTTTCATCTGATGACCGACCAGGATCCCTTCGACAAGGACGCGGTCGAAGCCCATGCCGCGTCCATCATTCGCATCTTCTTCCCGCAACTCTCGACCGATCAAGGCCCTGCCCGGGCCGCCGAGGCATCCCCATGACCGAGACTCCTGTGCTCATCGCCGGCGGAGGCCCGGTTGGCCTCGTGCTCGCTCACGAACTCGAGTACCGCGGGATCCATGCGATTCTCGTCGAGCGAAATCAAACGACGACGCGCCATCCCAAGATGGATGTGACGAACGGGCGCAGTATGGAGCATTTCCGGCGCCTCGGAATCGCAGAGGAGATTCGCGCACACGGTGTTCCCACCGATCATTCGATGACCGTTGTTTGGTGTACGCGGCTCGCCGAGTGGGAACTCGCCCGCTTCGACTATCCCAGTATCGATTGGGGGCGTGACATCATTCGTTATGTCAACGACGGATCGATGCCCCTCGAACCGGATATGCGGATTTCTCAGGTCGTTCTCGAGCCCGTGCTTAAGGAGTTGCTCGAAACCCGCGCGAAGCATATCGACGTCCGCTTTGGCTGGGGCCTCGAGTCCTTCATCGAAGACGACGACGGAGTCACCGCGACGATTCGCTCGACGGATACCGGCGAGACCCAGGAGGTCCGCTGCCAATACCTGGCCGGCTGCGACGGGGCGGGCAGCGTCGTCCGAAAACAGCTCGACGTCGGCCTCGACGATCTCTCGGTTCCCCAACTCGCGAAAGAAAGCGGCGGGCTGCTGAAGATGCTCCGGGGCGCAGTCAAGGGAATGCTTCGCGGCCAGCGACCGCCGGACGGCCGGATGTACATGATCCATTTCACGTCGTCGGACCGCGCGTTCTTCGAACGCTACGGCCAGGCCTGGCATATCCAGTCCGCCGCCGCGGGAAGCGGAACGATCATCTCACAGAATGATCTCGACACGTGGACGATTCACATCCCGCTCTCGGGGGGCATCGATGCGGACGCGCTCGATCCGAAGGAGATGCTCTTCAACGCAGTCGGGGGCGAATTCGAATGCGAGATCGTCGTCGCCAACGCATGGCGGCCGCGCCTTTGTGTCGCAGACTCCTTTGGAGCTGGGCGCGTATGGATGGCAGGGGACTCCGTCCACCAGGTGGTTCCGACCGGGGGCTACGGGATGAATACGGGGGTAGGCGATGCCGTCGACCTCGGATGGAAACTCGCGGCGCGCCTTGAAGGCTGGGGAGGGGAAGGACTCCTTCCCTCCTATGAAGCGGAGCGACGTCCCATCGCGTTCAGAAATCGCCTTGCATCCGGCCGACATGCGTCCATCCGATTCGAGATCGCGGCAGCGCACAACCCGAAGGTTCATGAAGACACACCGTCGGGCGAAGCGGCTCGCCGCAAGCTCGGCGCGAAGATTCAAGAACTCGGCAACCTCGAGAACGAGGCGCTCGGGATCGAGATCGGGTCTCGCTACGACGAATCGAACGTGATCTTTCACGAAGAAGGTGTCGCCCCGCCTAACGAGATGGATCGCTATGTCCCAACGACCTGGCCCGGATCGCGAATTCCGAGTGTCTTTCTTGAGGATGGCGGCGCCCTCTTCGACCGGCTCGGTTCAGGCTTTACGCTGCTGCGCTTCAAGGACACGGACGTCAAGGCGTTCATCGCCGCCGCGAACGAACGGCACATGCCTCTGTCCATCGTCGACCTCCGGGAAGAGCGGATCCGCACAATCTACGAGAAGGACCTCGTGCTCGTTCGCCCCGACCAGCACGTCGCTTGGCGCGGGAATGACCTGCCGACCAATCCGGCGGAGATCCTCGACCGCGCACGCGGAGTGCTCGGATGACGACTCGGGGCGCGGTCATCGCAGGCGGCGGAATCGGGGGCCTCACCGCCGCGCTGTGCTTGGCGGAGCAAGGCTGGGACGTGCGCGTGCTGGAGCAGGCGAGCGCCTTCGGTCCGGTCGGTGCAGGAATTCAGATCTCCCCGAACGCTACACGCGTCCTGTATTCACTCGGACTCGAAGAAGCACTCAAGCGTCATGCCTTCCTCCCCGACGGCATCGAGATCCGCAGCTACCGGCGAGGCCACATCCTCGGCCAAGCAGAGCTCGGAGAGTCAACCCGCGCCCAGTTCGGCTTCCCGTCGCTTCATATCCATCGCGCCGACCTCCATGAGGTACTCGCGGAAGCCGCCAACGACCATCCGCGTGTCGAGATCGAACTATCCTGTGGGGTCACCGAGATCCGCAGCGAACCCGAGCGAGAGACCGCGATCACGAGCGACGGCCGCACCTACGAGGCGAGCCTCGTCGTCGGAGCCGACGGCATCAAGTCTGCTGTGCGCGAATCACTCTTCGGCCCGGAGGCCCCCCGCTTCACCGGTTGCGTCGCCTATCGCGGCCTGGTCCCCGCCAAGCTACTCCGCGACGCCGATGTGCGCCCGGTCGCGACAAACTGGCTCGGTCCCAAGCGCCACTTCGTTCACTACTACTTGCGACGCGGCGACCTCGTCAACTTCGTCGCGTGCGTTGAAGAAGACGGTTGGGAGATCGAGTCCTGGACCGAACCCGCCGAAAAGGCGGAGCTCAAGACACGCTTCGCAGGTTGGCACCCCACGGTCCAGGCGATCATCAACGCCTCGGATACTGAATCCCTTTTCCGCTGGGCAATCTTTGATCGAGATCCAATGCAGGCGTGGTCTCGCGGTGCGACCACGCTCCTCGGAGACGCGTGCCACCCGATGCCGCCGTTCATGGCCCAGGGCGGATGCATGGCGATCGAAGATGCGGCTGTACTTGTTGGATGTCTAGAGAGAGACGCGGATATTGCCCACGCGCTCCCTCGCTATGAAGCGCTCAGACGACCTCGAACGGCCCGAATCCAAGAGGGCTCCCGCGCGAACATGGACCTCTATCACATGAGTGGCCCGCGAGCGCTCGCTCGCAATGTCGCGATGCGCGTCGCAGGGCAATCGCTCGCTCGCCGTGCGGCCGCGCTCTACACGTACGATGCACTCCATGCAGCCCATAATTCGCCCGACCCATCTCCCGGGCCCGTTACCTAGCGGCAGGGAATCCCTTCCAGGCCGAGCGCGCGATGAGCCTCCTGCATGAGGTCGATCTGATCGCGCGCGTCGAGATCGCCGTCGAGGGTTCGCAGACAGAGATGGCTCGCGCCGGCGGCCTGCCAATCGCGCAAGCGACCGAGCCATTCCTCAGTCGTCTTGCCGGCCATCCCGCAGCCGCCCTCGAATCCGATCGCCGAGGGATCGCGGCCCGCTTCTTCGGCGTGGACCTCGATGCGAGCCCGCAATGCCGCGACCTCCGAGATCGGCACGATCGCGAACCAACCGTCGGCCCTCCGACCGATTCGCCGCAAGAGGGGCTCGCGAGTGGCCTCTTTCATGAGCCCCGCGCCGCCACCGATCCAGATCGGAATCGGCCTTTGGATCGGAAGCGGATCGAGACCGAATCCATCGATCTTGTCGAAGGCCGTATCGATCACCGGCGCTTCTTCCGTCCAGAGACGCCGAAGCGTTTCGAGCTGGTCGTCACATCGCGCCCCCCGGTGATGGTAGTCCTGGCCCATCGCCGCATATTCTTCGCGACTCCCGCCGACACCGACTCCGAATCGAAGCCGCCCTCCGCAAAGCACGTCCAGCTCCGCTGCCTGCTTGGCGATGAGGGCCGTCTGCCGCGACGGCAGCACGATCACCGACGGGACGAGCTCGATCTGCCGCGTCATCCCCGCAAGCCAGGCGAGCAAGGTCATCGGCTCATGCAGATGGCCGCTCTTGGGACGAATCACCTGGTCCGGGACGCGCAGATGGGTGAAGCCGAGGTCGTCCGCCTGCTGCGCAAACTCACGGATCGCGCCGAGATCGTCGCGAAGTTCCCGAACGGGTAGCGAGATACCGATTCTCATGGATGCCACTCCTTCGCGAGTCGCTTCTCGCGGATCCCCACTCTACACCGACCGCGGCCCGAGCGGACGCGAAGCCGCCCTCGATCCGTTAGCGTTTGGACTGACAGGACGAACCCATTCAGGAGTAGGACATGAGCGTTGCACTCGTCGGCGGAACCCGCGAAGACATGGCCGGAACCGCGATCACCTCGGTCGGAAACACCGAAGGCAGCCCCGTCCAAATCCCCGCGGCGCGGTACCACGCACCCGCCTTCGCTGAGCTCGAGCACGAACACGTCTGGCCCAAGGCCTGGATCATCGCCTGCAGCATCGACCACGTCTCGACGCCGGGCGATCTCTTCGAAGTCCGCATCGGTCGCTATTCGGTCCTGATCGTGCGCGGCCGCGATGGAGAGCTGCGCGCCTTCCAAAACGCCTGCAAGCATCGAGGCATCGCCCTCTGCTCGGGCTCAGCGCAGGACCTGAAGCATCTGCGATGCCCCTATCACGGCTGGATGTACAATCTGCGCGGCGAATTGACCGGCGTCCCCTCACATCGAGGCTTCGGTGCCCAGATGAAGAAGGAAAATCTCTCGCTCACTCCGGTTCGGGTCGAGACCTGGGGGCCGATGGTCTTCGTCAATCTCGACATGGACGCTATGCCCCTCGCGGAGTATCTCGAGGTCGTCCCCGAAGACTCAGCGGCACTCGAACTCGACAGCTTCCGATGCTATGCGACGACGCGAACCGAGATTCCCGCGAACTGGAAGCTCGTCGCGGATAGCTTCTCCGAGACCTATCACATTCAGACCCTGCATCGAGAGATGCTCGGCTCGATCGACGACATCGATGCCGGCCAGGAAATCTGGGGCCGGACCGGCGTCTCTCGCCAGCTCTACGGCGCTGCGAGCCCACGTCTGATCAAGAGCGACAACCAGGCCATCTGGGACTCCTTCATCATCACCCAGGGCGAACGCATGGGAATCACTGAGTCCTGCCCCGCGCCGGAACCCGGCGAAGGCGAGACCATGATCGATGTGATCGGCGAGCGGGTGAAGCTGTACCAAAAGGACGTGAAGGGGCTCGATCTCAGCAAGTGGAGCAATCACGATGTGATGTACATGCACCAGTACAACATCTTCCCCAACCTGACGGTCCTGATCACGGCAGACATTCTTCAGGTGCTCTGCGCGCGACCGGGTGACGCGACGGATCGCGCCGAACTCGTTGGGATGACCTTCGAACGCGAAGCGGCCGGCGTGCCGCGCGCGCGCCCCTTCGACGTCGACATGCCCATGGATCAGGCGAGCTTCGGTTTCGTGCTCGACCAGGACGTGAAAATTCTCGAGAATGCGCAGCGCGGCGTTCAGCAGCCAGGACTCACGCATATCAGCCTCTCCTGCGAAGAGGCCCGCATCATCAACACCCACCGCAATCTCGAGCGCTATATCGGTATCGAGCCGAGCGAGATTACGGGCGGTCCGGCCTGAACGAAGTCCCTGCCCCAGAGCGCAGCGCTGCCCAGCTCGCGACCGCGAAGCCCAGCACGGGTGCACAGGTCCCCACAATCAAGAGTGCCCATCGCCCCGCTTCGCCTCCCTCGCCTCCGGACTCAAAACCGAGATAGGCGATCAGCGGGAGCACGATGCCCGCAGCGGAACCGCTGCCCAGCTTGTCGAAGAAGGTCGTCACGGCGAATGCCGTGCCCCGAACCGCTTCCCCTGTGCGCTCTTCGTGGGCGTTCGCGAGCTGCCCGATCAGCGAGCGGATCAGGTAGGGCGGCGCTCCGAAGCCCAACCCGAGAATGGAAGTAAAGAGGGGGTAGCGGAAAGACCAGTCGACCGAGGAAAGCACCGGCGTCAGCCCCAGGGCGAGCGCCACGTACGCACACGCGATCACTAACGTTCGACGATCCCCAAGCCGCTTCGCGATCCGCATCCAGACCGGCAAGGCGATCGCCGCGGCGACGAAATACGCCGTCATCCCGAGTCCGTAACGCGCGCTCGACTCGAAGAGATACGCCGCCATGTAATAGGAGAGGACCGACATCGAAACGAGCGCAAAGCTCGTCGCCAGATTGGCCAGCGAAACAAGCAGGAACTCGCGACCGGCGACGAAGTCGCGCGCGCGATCGAGTTTCACGGGTGTCGGTTTCGACGCGGAGGGCTCATCCGGGGCGAACCAGAGCGTCGCCGGAGCGAAGAGCAGGAAGGTTCCGAGCAGATAGATCATGGCCGCGAGGACCTTCGACTCGAGCCCCTCATGGCCGAGAGATTCGGCGATCGCGGGCGCCAGAAAGACGCCCAGGATGCCGACGATGACCGCGATCTCACGCTGGGCCATCAGCCGCGAGAGGGCGGCGGGCTGTCGCGCGAGATCCGCGCCCCAAGCTTGATGGGTCACGCTTCCAATCGTGTAGGCCGCATAGGCGAAGAAGCCTACGCCTAGCAAGTAAGGAACACCGACCCACGCCTCGATCGGGCGAAACAACAGAACGATCGCGGCCAGAAAGATGGGAATCGAGATCGCGAGCCACGGCTTGTGCTGCTGTTTGAAGGGATGTCGATCGAGCAGCCAGCCCATCGCCGGATCCGTCACCGCATCAAAGATCCGCAGACCAAAGAAGACCGCCCCGACCGCCGAGAGTGAAAGGCCCAGAACCTCCGCGTAATACGCCGGAATGAGGTTCACAATCCCCGAAGACAACCCCGTCAAAGGTATTGCGAAGGCCGCGTACCCGAAGATCCCGAGTCGTGTTAACCCGCCGCCCCCGACCGTCTCTTTCAAATCGTCCCCCAACGGGCCTGACTGCAGTCGCCGCCCTGGCCGCCCTAGCGACGATTTCGCTCATTTGGAGTCGAAGCGCGTTGGGCGCTAGCTTCGGGACTCCACTTGCTGCCGCGCGGAGTCGAGCATGCTTCAAATCGCACCGATCGCCAACGGCCACCCGACGAGTTCCGCCGATCCTGTTCGCGCAGGGCTGGGCGCGCGCATCACCGGCGTCTCGATCGAAGCGGGGTTCGATGACTCGGTATGGCGCGAAATCGAAATGGCCTGGAATACACACCACGCGTTGATCTTTCCCGAGCAATCGGACTTAACGACCGAGAAGCACATCGAGTTTCTCGCGCGCTTCGGACCCGTCCTCGAAGAACGAATGCCGGGCGAGTTTCATTCTTTTGTCTCGAACGACGATGGCAAAGGCACCGACGAGATGAACGACGGCTATCGCGAAGGCCCACTCACACCGCACATGGATTACACGTACACGCCGTACCCGGCGGATGTGATCTCGCTCTTCGCCACCGACCTGCCCGAGTCCGGCTCAAAGACGACCTTCTTCAGCAATACAGCCCCACTTGAACGCATGCCCGCCGAACTGCGCGCCGAACTCGAGACTTATCACGTGTTCTGCGCCCACGATCTCGCGCGCATGCAGCCCGACGCGAAGCTCTATCTGGCGCCGCGAACTGACCCGGACGCGCCGACACAGGGTCACGTATGGCCCTTGATTCGCGAGCATCCGAACAAGCCCGGGGTCGCGGCGCTGATCTGCACGCTCCAGCAGACCGAGCGGATCATCGAACTCTCGGACCTCACGACCGATGACGCGGCGAGCCGCGCGCTCCTCGGCCGGATCTTCGACGACTACCTCTACGTCGACGCGAATCGCTACGACCATGATTGGAAGCGTCACGACCTTGTGATCTGGGACAACGTCGCACTCCAGCACGGGCGAGAGGCATGTCCCCGAGTTCACGGTCATCGCACGTTTCGGCGCGTGGCCGTGTGCGAAGCAGGGAACGCGATCCACGAGACGGTCGCATTCCTCGGTCTCGCCGATACGTCCGTCGCCTTCTCCTGACAGCACGCCCCAGCGGCTCCTGACAGCACGCCCCAGCGGCTCCTGACAGCACGCCCCAGCGGCTCCTGACAGCACGCCCCGGCGGCTCCTGACGGAATTCTCCAGCGGCTCCAGAGCGTCACTTGCACGACGGATGTCGCGCTGTGGGCGAAAGGAGCCGAGTAGAGACGGCGGGCAATCCCCTCGATCGCAAGCGGGCTCGACGCGTGCCATTCTCTCGCTGAATGCCCCGGGCCTGCTGACGAAGGAGAATTCGGATGTCGCTTCTTGGTTCTACCCCGCAACAAATGAACGGGGCACCGATCGCTCCCCGTCCCGGCCGCTCCATCACACTCGTCCTCTCCGCGATGCTAACGGGCCTTCTCAGCTTGAGCTGTGCAGCCGCGGGAGGGACTGCCCTCGAACGCGCAGAACTCACACCCGATGCGCCGCTCACGAGTGACGGGCTCGCGATGGTCCGATCGACGCCGCGCGCGAGGCTTTGGGTGAGGCCCGACCACAATCTCGGTCGCTACGACAACATTCAAGTGACCGGCATCGGCTTCCAATACGGGCAGGGCCAAACACGGCTTAACGAGTCTCAAGAGGCGCGGGTCGGCGAGATGCTCGTCGAAGCCCTCACGTCGATTACCGAGGGCACTCCCGTCGGCGAATCCGCAACGCCCGGCCCCTGTGTCGTCTCGCTCCAGCTCGGCTTGAAGGACATCTTCCTCCATCTTGGCGAAGCCGCCGAGGGCTCTTCAATCTCCTACGTCTCGTCCTTCGGATCCGCCACGATGGTGGTCGAATTTCGCGACTCGACCAGCCAGGAAACGCTGCTTCGTTATGCCGCAAATCGCGGGCTGGGCGGCGGACCGGGAACAGGCCAGGTCGGAGCCAATCTCGGGCGACTCGGCAAGGCGCTCGGACGCATGGTCACGGACATGACGACGGAACTGCAGACCATCGTCCCCGACACACTCGATCGCGCGGAGAGCGAATGTAATGACGGGATCTACCGGATGACCGGACGCGGCTAATACCGCGTCCGGATCCAATTCTCTCGCTTCGGCGGACTTGTTAGTCGACCGGGTCAAGCACGACGACGGGAATCACGCGATCCCCTGCGTTCTTCTGGTAGTCCGTGTAAGGCGGGTAGATCTCATCGAGCAGCTTCCAGAGCCGCTCACGCTCATCGCCCTCGGCAACACGCGCACGGGCTTTGACCGCCTTCGCGCCGACCATCAGATCGCAGTTCGGGTCCGCTTCCAGGTTGAGGAACCAGATCGGATGGTTCGGCATTCCGCCCTTGGAGGCGATGATCACGTAGGCGCCATCGACCTCGCGATAGATGAGGGGAAGCGCACGCTTCTCGCCACTCTTCCGCCCGGTTGTCGTCAGCAGCAACGTCGGCAGCACGCCGGGGCCGCCGAGGACGGAGGAGTCCCACATATGCGCCTTTGCGGGGTCGGTTCGGTAGAGCTCGATGTGTTCGGCGATCCAGGGGATCTCGGAGAATGCAGGCATGGGACCTCTCAGCGGATGTCAGGGGATGAGCGCAATCGCTCGGGATTCATGGGCGGTCGAACGAACGCTGGTCCGATACCCGGTGCAAAGACCGTAGCGGAGAATGACCCGCGATTGAGCGGGGCGCGGCGAGAGCCTCTGCGGCCGAGCTAGGCTCGAACCGTGCCGACCGAACCCTCATCCGATCTCCCGCTCGTCGACCTGGCAAACCCCGATTTCTGGCAGGATCCGGCTGGAGCGCTGGCTCCCGCGCGCGAAGCCGCGCCGATCGCGCGAACCGCACGCGGCGAGTTCGTCGTGCTTCGCTACGCCGAAACCGAGCGGCTCCTTGCCGACCCACGCATGCGCACCATCGGATCCCAACTGCTCACCGGGATCGGGATCAAAGACGGCCCTCTCGCCGAATGGTGGGCACGGGTGATGTTCAATACGAACCCACCGGACCACGGCCGACTGCGCCAGCTGGTCAGCCGAGCCTTTACGCCGAGGCACGTCGAGTCCCTGCGAGCTCGGGTCCGTGCCATGTCGGAGAATATGATCGAGCCCATGCTCGACGGGCAAGACGTCGACTTTGAAGTGGGACTCGCGGATCCCCTTCCGATCGCGACAACCTGCGCTCTATTAGGCGTACCGGAAGAAGACTTTTCATGCGTTTCACGATGGACCACCGAGATTGGAAAGGTCTTCGCGACGCGGCTGGGTGACGAACAAAGAGCCCGCTGTGAGCAGGCCATCGTCGATCTTTCTGCGCTGCTCGATGACCTATTCAGGGCGCGGCGAAATCATCCGAAGCCCGACGTGATCACGTCCCTCGCGGAAGCGAGTACCGAACAGGGTTCGCTGTCGCCTGCGGAGTGTCGGGCGATGGCGATCAATCTTCTCTTCGCAGGGCATGACACCACGCGGGGCCTCTTATCGGTTGGCTTCCACGCTCTCTTGTCCCGTCCGGAAGCGACCTCTGCCGTGCGCGAAGCCCCCGACATCATTCCCCAGACGGTCGAGGAGATGCTTCGCTTTGAGCCCCCAACCCTGGGCAGCCTCCGCGCCCCCGCCGAAGAAATCGAGACAGTGGACCTCACACTTCCGGCGCACACGCCGATTCATTTCCTCTTCCCGGGAGGCAACCGTGACCCGCGGGTCTTCGAGCGCCCGAACGATTTCGATCCGAGACGAAATGCCCCCCGCCCCCTCTCCTTCGGACTGGGACCCCACTTCTGTCTGGGGGCCGGCCTCGCACGCATGGAGGCTCAGGAGGTACTGAGCGCCCTCCTCGACCGGACACGCGACATCGAAGTCGGCGAGACGGCCCGATTCGTCCCCTTCGCCACGATTCGGCGCTTCGAAAAGGGCCCGATTCTTCGCCTATTTCCGTCCTGACGAACGCCCGAGAATTTGACATGATCCGTGGGCCGCTGGAGGCTGGTCCCCGGCAGGCCCAACCGGAGATTCCCCATGAGCAGCGATCCCTTTATTGTCATTTCCTCTGATACCCACGCGGGCGCTTCCGTCGAAGGCTACAAGGAATATCTCGACGCCAAACATCAGTCGATCTTCGATGACTGGCGCGGCACGTACAAGAACCCGCAAAAGCAGCACATCGGCTCGAAGAAGCATCTCAACTGGGACGATGAAGCGCGCATGGCGGACATGACCGACGACGGCGTTGTCGGTGAAATCGTTTTCCCGAACACGGTCCCGCCCTTCTTTCGCACGAGCGTGCTGATCTGCGGCAACCCACGGCCGGAAGATTACGAGCTGCGCTTCAAGGGTATCCAGGCGCACAATCGCTGGCTCAAGGACTGGTGCTCCGAATACCCCGACCAGCGCGCCGGCATCGGCCTCGTCTACTTGAACGACATCGACGCCGCGATCAAAGAGATCGAATGGATCGCGAACGCGGGCCTGCGCGGCGGCATCCTCTTGCCCCACGTCCCCGACGACTGCACGAGCTTCATCAAGCCGCTCTACCACCCGGACTACGATCCGATGTGGGCCTTGATCGAAGAAGCCGGTCTCGTCGTGAACCATCACGGCGGCACGGGCTCCCCCGACTACGGACGCCTGCCGATCTCGCTCCCCATCCGGCTCATCGAGACGGGCTTCTTCTCGACGCGCAGTTACTCACAGCTGCTGATGTCCGGCGTCTTCCACCGCTTCCCAAAGCTCAAGTACATCATCACCGAGTCAGGATGCGCCTGGGTTCCCGAGACGCTCGATCGACTCGACATGTTCTGGAAGCGCATCGCGAGCGGCGCCGTCGGCGAATTCCAGTTCCCGGAAGGCGTCATGACGCCGGAGCCCCCCTCCTTCTACGCAAAGCGAAATTGCTGGTACGGCGCGAGTTCGGCCTCCCCGGTCGAAATCAAGGACCGAGACGTGATCGGCAATGAGCGCATCTGCTGGGGCAGCGACTACCCGCACTACGAAGGCACATTCCCGCACACGCGTCAGGCCCTCCGCCACACGTTCAACGATGTCGGTGAAGACGCCGCTCGCAAGATGCTCGGGCTGAACGCAGCGGAGCTCTACGGCTTCGACGTCGATGCACTCGGCGCGCTCGCCGCAAAGTGTGGACCGACGTGGGAAGAACTCTCCGTGCCGCTCGCGCCGGACGAGTTTCCGAAGCATACACACACGAACGCTTTCCGAACCCTCGACGACTAACATCAAGGGCTAACATCGGCGACGGCGCGTTTGGCGCCCGGTTCGAATCATCGAGGTTCCGACGGGAGCCCGGCTAAGATTGGCAGAGATCGGCAGAGATCGGCGAGGTGCCTTTTCGGGATGAGTGACCAGGTCAAAGACATCCCGCTAGCGGCGGATTGCGAGGACGACGTCTGCGCGCTGCCCGGCGCGCCGGTCGAGGGCGCGGCGTCGGCTCCGATCGCCGCCGACGTCACGATTCAGGACGATGACCCGGAAGCCTTTATGGCTTTCGCCGACGAACGCGGTTGGGGCGATGGGCTCCCGCTGATCCCGCCGACCCCGGCGCGCGTCGACCGGGCTTTGGCGGCGCTGCCCGCATCGATCGACCCGGATGAGATCATTGCGACGCTGCCCCCACGCGGCGGCCTGGTCACGCGCCGCGCCCTCGCGGTCAACGCGGTGATGGCGGGATGCGCCCCGGAGATGCTGCCCGTGCTGACCACGGCGATGCGTGCCCTCGCACGGCCCGAGATCAATCTGCGCGGCGTGAATGCGACCACCCATCCCGTCGCTCCCCTCGTCGTCGTGCATGGCGACGCGGTCGAGCAGCTCGGCTTCAATGCGGGACTCGGCGCCTTCGGACCCGGAACCCGCGCGAACGCGACCGTCGGCCGCGCCGTCCGTCTGGCGCTCCTCAATATCGCAGGCGCGCGTCCCGGCGAAGGCGACGCCTCGACCCAGGGCCAACCCTCGAAATACGGATATTGCGTCGCTGAGAATGCGGCGGAGAGTCCTTGGGCGCCCTACCCGACTACGCGCGACGTCGACGCGCCAAGCGCGGTCACGGTCACCTGCGGCGAGAACCCGCACAACGTCCAGGATCACGACTGCATCTCCCCCGCCCATACCCTCGAACAGATCGCGAGCGTCATGATGACGCTCGGCTCGAATAACGCCCCGGTCTCGGGCGCCGAATGGTTCGTCTTTCTCGGCCCGGAGCACGCGGCGACCTTTGCCGACGCTGGCTTCGATCGGCGCGGAGTGCAGGAATTCCTCTTCGAGCACGCTCGGCTTCCGATGGCCCGCTATCGCCGCGCATTCAAGGTCACGCAGTACGCGGATTGGGAACACGAACTCGCCGACGACGATTTGAAGCCGATCGTGCGAGACCCCGAGCTGATCCGCGTGATGGTCACCGGCGGCGCCGGCAAGCATTCCTGCGTCGTCCCCAGCTGGGGCATGACCGCAAGCGTCACGCTCCCGCTCGAGCCCTAGAAGACGGCCGACCATCCACCCATCCACCCATCCATCCACAGCATCACGGCCCGAGGCCGAGGAGAAATTGGGATGCCCGACATGAAGATTTACTCGCCGGAAGGGCTGAGCAATGCCGATGCCGGCATCACGACGCTC
>Ga0316209_1000948_pt1 | contig 37353 bp, 32 predicted proteins | sample 6monopyrite_MG_FD_204945 | JGI IMG/M metagenome (GOLD analysis project Ga0316209, IMG submission 204945) | Microbial mat bacterial communities from mineral coupon in-situ incubated in ocean water Damariscotta River, Maine, United States -... | ecosystem: Environmental > Aquatic > Marine >...
ATATTGTTTATTATTGGGATAACTTATTTCTTTTTAGGTGTACATCATCTTTCAAAAGGACTCAAACAAACTACTTAATATATGCATTATGATATTCGAATTTAATGGATTTAAACCAGTTGTTCATCCATCAGCATTTATTCACCCACAAGCTACTGTAACGGGGAACGTAATTATAGGTAAAAACGTTTACATTGGTCCATCTGCTGCCTTGCGCGGTGATTGGGGACAAATTATAATTGAAGATGGCTGTAATGTTCAAGAAAATTGTACCATACACATGTTTCCAGGAACTACAGTTACCTTAAAAAAAGGTGCACATATTGGGCATGGCGCTATAATTCATGGTGGTACAATAGGTGAAAACTGTTTAATTGGGATGAATGCCGTTATCATGGATGATGTAGAAATGGGCACTGAATGTATTGTTGGTGCTTTAGCATTTGTTCCTGCAAAAATGAAAATTGAAGCACGTAGTTTGTTAGTTGGAAATCCCGCTAAAAAAATTAAAGATGTATCAGATGAGATGGTGAAATGGAAATCTATGGGAACAGCACTCTATCAAAAATTACCGAAAGAATGCCATTTAACACTTAAAGAATGTGAGCCTTTACGACAAGTTGAACCAAATAGACCATCACAAGATACTATGTATAAAACATGGAATGAAATAAAGGGAAAATAAATAGCTTTGTGATTAAAAATTAAGGAGTATAACAGAAAAATCAACCAAATAAATCATCAATTCTATCTTTAGAGCCTTTAGGGTGAAATTCAACCCTAACAATTTCGTTTGTTTTTAATCCTAAAAGAGAAGCAGCACCGCCACCAGTTGAACTTGTAGCTTTATTAAGTGCAATTTCTAACCAACCATTTTCATTAAATAAAGCCAATTTTTCACCTATGGCAACTTCATTATAATTTTCAGAAATACGATCAATAAAATAATTTTTATGCCTAAAGTAAATGGTGAATGGATTACCTTTTCCAATTTTTTGAAAGAGTTGTTCTGTAATGTTTACAATCACATTACCATAAATATCAACATGAATAACTGACCCTTTAATTAGATTTTCGCCAATTAAAGCTTGAGTCGTTAATGCACGATTCAAGTCTTTTACTTCAATTTTTTCACCTAAATTTTCGATTTTTCCTCCATTTAAAATAGCCGAAATAGCCGGTACATAAATGTTTTTAAATGGATGCCTAAATGCATTTTTTGATGAAAAATCTAACCGCACAATTGTTTTTGCTTCATGAAAATTTTTAAGAAGTGAAAAAATCCCATTGTCACTACCTACAAAATATTGTTCATTTAACAACATAACAATTGGGTAGCTGTTTGTTTTATGCGAATCAATAGAAATATCTGGAATACTATCAACGCCTAAAAAATGAATTGTACCATCTGGAAAATCATTAATAACATTGTTAATGTAATAAGATGCCTCTCCAATATTAAAAGTTTGAACTTGATGACTAATGTCAATAAGTTGAATATCAGAGTTTTTTGAGAGTAACTGTCCTTTTAAAGAGGCCACATAGTGGTCTTTTAAGCCTAAATCGGTAGTTAAAGTGACAATTTTCATTAAAAAAAATCGATAAAAATTTAATATTACTCAAAATTAGTCTTAAATTTAACTTATAAAAAGATTAATCATTAAAATTTTACAATTTGCAAGAAAAAACGTTAGAAATCGTAGGAATTGACCCCATAGTTTTTTTTGGAGTGAACAATTCAAAGTTAGATGAAATAAGATCTTACTTTCCAAAATTAAAAATTATAGCACGTGGCAGTAATTTAAAAGTAATGGGAGACCCAGAAGTAATCTCAGAATTTGAAAAAAAATTCGAACTTTTAATGAAACACATAGGACGATATAACAATTTAACCGAAAGTAATATTGAAAATTTAATGTTGCAAGATGAGCAAACCATCCCCTTTAAAGATTTTGGAGAAGTAATTGTTCACGGTACACACGGCAAATTAATTAAAGCACGAACAGCAAATCAACGTAAATTAGTAAAATTAACACAAGAAAACGACATGGTTTTTGCAGTAGGCCCTGCCGGAACAGGTAAAACTTATACTGCCGTTGCTTTAGCGGTAAGAGCCTTAAAAGATAAAGCCGTTCGGAGAATAATTTTAACACGTCCTGCAGTAGAATCTGGAGAAAATTTAGGTTTTTTACCAGGGGATATGAAAGATAAATTAGACCCATATATGCAGCCTCTTTATGATGCATTACGTGATATGATGCCGGTAGAAAAATTAGCTGAATTTATTGAAGGAGGGATTATTGAAATTGCACCATTGGCATTTATGAGAGGACGAACATTAGATCATGCGTATGTGATTTTAGATGAATCTCAAAATACAACGGCTAGTCAAATGAAAATGTTTTTAACCCGAATGGGAAAAAATGCCAAGTTTATTATTACCGGTGATGTCACGCAAATCGATTTACCTAAAAAACAACAATCTGGATTAGTTATGGCTATGGATTATCTGAAAAATATTGATGGTATTGGTATTGTTGAATTAGATGAAAATGATGTAGTAAGACATAAACTGGTTAAGAAAATTATTAAAGCTTTTACTAAAGGGGAGGAGTAGTTAATTCAGAAATGTTTTGGGATAAATTGTAAGATTGTGGTGTTTTTGAAAATGAAAAATATTTTAAATAATTATGTTTATTTTTATGTTGTAGTTCATTTAAAGAACGAAATCGGCTTAAAAATTACGATACATGAGCCTAAATACACTATGTTTGTGAGCTAAATAAGTAATATGGCTGATAAGAACTTGATAATAGAATAATTTAAAACTAAATATTAATTTTTGGCTATGTGTGTTTATAACAGCTATCGGGATGAAAGTTTACCTATTTGTAAATCAACATATTTAATTTTAGTAACTCTGCGAAACTTTGTGTCTTCTTTGTGCAACTCTGTGAAATAACAAAAAAACCAATCATTGTTAACAAATACCCAAAACAATCTGATAAATAAAACTTACAATTTAAAATAAATAAATTACTTTTGTTTGCTGTATAAATTATACCAAAATCATCATGACAGCAATTACCAAATCAACATTTAAGTTTCCTCATCAAACAGAGGTGTATAACGGAAAAGTAAGAGACGTGTATTCTCTTGAAAATGACTTTATTGTTATTGTAGCATCTGATAGAATTTCGGCTTTTGATTATATTTTACCCAAAGGTATTCCCTTTAAAGGTCAAGTGCTTAATCAATTGGCAGAAAAATTTTTAAAAGCAACTGCTGATATTGTACCCAATTGGTTAATGGACACACCAGACCCTTCTGTTGCAGTTGGTCATAAATGTGAACCATTTAAAATTGAAATGGTAATTAGAGGGTATATGTCTGGTCATGCAGCACGTGAATACAAAGCAGGAAAAAGAATATTGTGTGGCGTTGAAATGCCTGTTGGGATGAAAGAGAATGATAAATTTCCTACACCAATCATTACACCGGCTACTAAAGCTGAAGAAGGGCATGATGAAGATATTTCGAGAGAAGAGATTATTGCTCAAAATATTGTTACTAAAGAAGATTACGAACAATTAGAAAAATATACTTATGCTCTTTTTCAAAGAGGTACTGAAATGGCTGCCGAAAAAGGATTAATTTTAGTGGATACTAAATATGAATTTGGTAAAAAAGATGGTAAAATCTATTTGATTGATGAAATTCATACACCAGATTCGTCTCGTTATTTTTATGCTGACGGATGTGCTGAAAGACAAGCTAAAAATGAACCTCAAAAACAATTGTCGAAAGAATTTGTGCGTCAATGGTTAATTGAAAATAATTTTCAGGGGTTAGATGGTCAAACAATGCCTAATATGCCAGACGAATTTGTAAATTTAGTATCGGAAAGATATATTGAGTTATACGAAAAAATCACAGGTGAAATATTTGTAAAAGCTGATGTAACTGATATTCAAAACCGAATTGAAACCAACGTTTTAGCTTGGATTAAAAAAATGTATTAAAATGAGATTTTATTTTATTTTAATTTTTACGCAAATTAATGGTTTTTGCTGTTTTAGTCAACAGGATTCTATTTATATTGACCATCAGCATCCTAAAAATAAAAGCTATCTTACATACACACGTAAATAAATGATGAAAATGTAATAGAAAATTTGTGAATAATTTGGGTTAAGAAATAAAATAGGTAAAATAAAGCTGTAAATTTTTTATAAACTACACAAGAGATTTAACATAAGTCAATAATAAGTTCATATTGGTTTTAGAAATTACATCTGAACCGTTAATATTAAAACGAATAGTTATACCTTCCTTTTTTATACCCTCAAGTGAGTTGAGCATGCTGTTTTTTTGCTTTTCGTTTTTGTAATAATGAAAATAAGTTGAGTTGGAAGTATTCATATATCCGTGTACACCAACTAAAATTTTAAACTTAACTGCGCCATATATTCCTGGAACATTTACTTTTTTTATATTGTACTTATAAGCTGGTTGACGTGTTACACCAATAAGTCTATCGAGTAATAAAAAGGCAGTTTCTCCTTTTACATAGATTGAAGAACTAAACCTTTCAACATTACAAAGCGTAAAAGTTTGATTAAAAATAGCATCTCTTGACGGGCATGTTTTTTGAGAATAGACTAAATTTCCTACAAATAGAGTAATAAACAATACAACAATACGTTTCATAATTTTTTAGATTTTGGTTATTATGAATGTATAACAAAGTCAGGTTAAAAAGTTACATTTTATTTCTTCAACCCAAACTTTTCTTCAGCCATTTCGGCAATTTGTTCTCCTATAGCCAAAGATGCAGTAGCAGCAGGTGAGGGTGCATTTAAAACATGAATAGAATCTTCAGTTGACTCAATTTTAAAGTCATCACGTGTGTCGCCATCTTGTTTTAATAATAAAGCGCGAACACCAGATCGTCCAGGTTTTAAATCATCCATTGTTAGTGAAGGTATTAAGCCTTGTAGTGTTTTAAGAAATAATTTTTTAGAAAAAGCTCGGCGATATTCATTAATACCAAATTTCATATTACTGAAAAATAATTTCCAAGTACCTTTATAAGTTAAGGCGTCCCAAGAATCTTTTAAGTTAAAAGCAGTTTTTGAGTAACCTTCACGCTTAAAAGTAAACACTGCATTTGGACCACATTCTGTATCTCCATTAGTCATTCTTGTAAAATGAACACCTAAAAAAGGGAATGCAGGATCAGGAACAGGATAAATTAAGTTTTTAACCTTGTGCATAGCTTGTTCAGTCAATTCATAATAATCTCCTCTAAAACCAACCACGCGTTCTTTTAATTTTACACCATCAGTTTTTGCCATTCTGTCAGCTTGTAAACCGGCACAAAAAATAGTTTTTTTAGCTTTAAACACTCTATTTTCAGTGACTACTTCTTGGTAATCTTTTTTGCGATTAATGGCAATTACTTTTTCACCCAATTGTACTTTTGATTGAGGATTAATACCAATGGCAACTTCTGCCATTTTAATTGTTGCACCAACAAAATCAACAATTCCTGTGCATGGAACCCAAATTCCGGCAATGCCTTCAACAAAAGGTTCGTATTCTTTAATTTCTTCTCCAGTTATTTTTTTTATACCTTCAGTATTGTTCGCAATTCCATTATTAAATATTTTATCCATAAATGGCAAATCACTTTGTTTAGTTGCAACAACAACTTTACCACATACATCATAATCAACACCATGTTCTTCACAAAACGCAACCAATTCATGTCGCCCTTTAACACAGTTTTTAGCTTTTAACGATCCTGGAGCGTAGTATAATCCAGAATGTATCACACCCGAATTATGTCCTGTTTGATGCGCCGACAATTTGTCTTCTTTTTCAATTAAAACAATGTTTAAACCGGGATTTCTTTTTTGCAATTTATAGAGTGTTGCGGCTCCTACAATTCCGCCACCAATTATTGCTACGTCAAAAATGTTGTTATTTTCCAAAATCTTGTAATTTTATGCAAAATTAATCAAACTATTTAGTTGGCAAATCAAAAAAATATAAAAATAAATAGACCTCACTTTAAAAATATGGATGCGTTGCGGTTTTTGGCAGCGTTTTCGGTCTTTGTTTTTCATTTTTTTAATGAAATTAAAGGCCTGGTTGATATTTCAGAAAACAATTTATTATATAGAGGGATTACATTTTTTAGCAGTAAAGGACTGTTAGGTGTTAATTTTTTCTTTGTTTTAAGCGGTTTTTTAATTACATATTTGATTTTATTTGAAATAAAACATCAAAAATCATTTAATTTAAAGCATTTTTTGGTAAGACGTTCACTCAGAATTTGGCCACTTTATTTCATAGTTGTTTTAATAGGATTTGTATGCTTTCCCATTTTATTTACAGATTATAAAACATTGCATCAGCCTTTAAATTATATTTTATTTTTGGCTAATTTTGATGAGATTTGGTATGGTGCTAATGATTCTATTAATTTTTTAACCTCTCCTTGGTCTGTGGCAGTTGAAGAGCAGTTTTATTTTGTTTGGGGGATTTTATTGTTTGGTTTAAGCCGGTTAAAAAACATGAATTTACCAACGCTCATTATTTTATTATTACTCTTTTCATTTGGCTTTAGATGGATGAATTATGAAAATTTAAGAGTCATTTATTACCATACATTTGCTGTTATGCCCGACATTTTAGTTGGTGCTTTTTTAGGGTATTCTGTTTTTAAAAAATCTATATGGATTGACAAATTAAAAGCTATTAGTAAATTTAAAATTTTGCTGATTTATGCAATTGGCTTTTTATTAATTTTATTTAAAACTAAAATTTTTACTGGTCAACTTATTGTTATTGAACGATATGTGTTTGCATTATTTTTTGCTTTTATTTTATTGGATCAAATCAATTTTCAATATTCAATATTTAAAATCGGAAAAATAAAACTTTTTAATCATTTAGGTAAAATTTCTTATGGTTTGTATATGTATCATTTGGTTGTGCTGTATGTATTAAAAAGATTGCTATTATCTGATTTGAATGATTACATCACTAACAATTATGTTTTAGTAATTATTTATTTTATATCTGGAATTATACTTACATATTTTGTAGGTTTATTGAGTTATAAGTTGATTGAAAAACCATTTTTAAGATTAAAAAAACGATTCAAATAAAATGAGAGTAAGTGTATTAGTAATAGTTTTGTTGATTTCTAACCTAGGACAGACACAAACGGATAGTTTGAGTAAAATGTACAACAAAATAAATTGGATAAAATACGACTTAAATTCTCAAAAAAATCCTGTGTGGAAAAAATCAATTGTCCCATCAATTTTAATAATTTCTGGTTTGTCAATAAATAGTTTACCCTTAAAACAAAATATTCAAGACAAAATAAGAGCACCATTTAATGGTTATTCAACATCACTTGATGATTATATTCAATATGCTCCTATTGGAATTATGTATGGGGCTGATTTACTTAAAGTAAAGGCAGAACATTCCGTTTGGAATCAAACTAAATTTTTATTTATGTCGGAAGTGATTACTGGTGGTATTGTATTTGGATTAAAATATGGAATAGGTATTTTACGGCCCGACAGTTCAACTTATAATTCTTTTCCGTCTGGTCATACTGCGCAAGCTTTTGTGGCGGCACAGGTTTTGCGAAACGAATTTAAAAACACCAACAAAGTATTGGCAAATAGTGGCTATTTATTTTCTACGTCAACCGGTTTATTACGTATTGTGAATAACAGACATTGGCTACCAGATGTGTTAATGGGTGCTGGAATCGCAATTATTGTGACTAATTTAGTCTATCATTTTGAGCCTTTAAAAAATTGGAAACCTAAATTTTTAAAATCAAAATCTGATTTATCTTTACAATTTAATCCCATTTTTTCAGACCAAATGCTTGGCGCAAACCTAAAATTAAAATTATGAGCGATTTAAACAAAAGTCATTCAATTATTAAAGATTACGGTATTTGTAATTTAGCGGTAACACCATTACGTGCATCTGCTAGTGATGAATCCGAAATAGAAACTCAATTGTTGTTTGGTGATTATGTGACTATTCTTGAAAAAGGAACCCCTTGGATAAAAATAAAAAATCATTCAGATGGTTATGAAGGATGGATGGATTTTAAACAATTGGTTTATATTGATAAAGTTGAATTTGATAAAGGAACATCAGTTAAGCATCCAGTCTTAAAACAAGGTATTTTACCTATCGTTGGTCCAAATGGTGAAATGACTATTATGTTTGGCTCTTCTTTACCCTTTTATAGTGACAGAACAATTAAATTAGGACATGAAGAATACCAAACAGGTGGAAATATCAATGTTTTTGACTTAAGTATTGTTGATTATTTTAAAATGTATCTAAATGTTCCATATTTATGGGGTGGTAAATCTATTTTTGGTATTGATTGTTCAGGAATCGTTCAAAATTGTTTTAAAGCTATTGGCATTGACATGCCACGTGATGCATCTCAGCAAGTTTTAGTTGGAGATGAAATAAAGTGGGAAAACCGACAAATAGGAGATTTAGTTTACTTTAAATCAAAAAGTGGCAACGTGACGCATGTAGGTTTATTAGTTGGATTAAATGAGATTATTCACGCACATGGCAGAGTACGACAAGATAAAATTGATGAAAATGGTATTTGGAATGAAGATTTAGAATGGTATTCCCATAAAACGTATTGTGTAAAGCGGGTAGGGTAGTTTACTTTCTAAACTTTCCAAAAACGAAAAATAAAATACCTCCTCCTACTAATCCAAAAAATAAGAATAGGTATTTTTGCAATTGAAAATTACTTTTTAAGTTTTTAATTCTATTGGTGTTTTCAGTTTTAATATTTTCCAAATCCACTCCATGCTTATTTTTGTTGTCAATTAATTGTTGACTGAGTAATATTAAAGAGTCATTTTTAGTTTTAAATACTTCATCAATTACTGATTCTTGCTCTGCAAAATCTTCTAATCCTAAAAATAATAATTCAGGGTCAAAAATACTTCTTTTGTACATTTTACGGAATGCAAAAGGTATATTTTCAATCGGTTCATCAGTATTTTCTCGTTTATGATTAAGTTCTTTTATTTTAAATTTAAGTTTTGTATGTTCAATATCTGGGTTTTCAAAATACATGGCATAAGAATAGGCTAATATAGCATTTTCATACGTTCCAACTTCTGTATTAAAGTCTCCAAGAGTGGTTAATATATTCGACAAAAAAGGATTTGGAGCTGGGGTAAAAGGGGCGCGTGTTCTTATTTGATAAATGATTTGTTGGTTAACCTTTTCAATTTCACGACCTCTAATACCATCATTTTTAACCTTTTCCAATAAGTCGTTTAAATCTAAAATAGAATGAGAATGTAACCAGTTTTTATGCTTGTTAATATTCATTTTTGCTTCTAAAATGGCCTTGTGTACCCATTCACTACTAAAATGAGATCTAGGGTTAAGGTTGATTCCTTTTGAAATATAAAATAATGCGCTATCAATGTTTCCACTTAGTTCGTAGGCTGTGCCTAAATTTGCAATTAAATATATTCACTTGGATTTTGATAGACTAAAGGTTGTAAAATATGAAGTGCTGAATCCATTTGTCCAATTTTCATTAAGTTAGCTGCAATATCTGACCACGTTTTATAATCGTTATTCTTAAATTTTACTTTTCTGCTCAATTCATCTAATTTATTTTGAATGTTCATCTCATTAAATGTGAGCATTTTTTCAGATAAATATAAATACTGGGTTTGAACCTTATGACCATCTAGCTTATATCCATATTCATTTATACAAGTATAACTATGATGGCTTAACACAATTAGAAACATTAAAATCATTTTACTTTTCATGTGATTTAGTTTTGAATTATAAACATAATTCAAATTTAAAAAAAAGTAACAGTATTATTTTTTATACCCTTTTGGCAAAAAATAGATTGATTTAGGTAGCAGTAATTTTAAAGATTTATATTCAATTGACTGAAATGTGGTTGTGGGGAATATACTTACTTCTTCATCATTAACTTCTAATTTAAGCCCATTTTTAAGTTCAAAGGGTAAAGCTTTATCCCATTTATAGTGGTATTGTTTTTTACCTTCTTCATCAATATCTGTGTAAACACGTAAAATTGGAGGTTCGGTATCGTCTAAATACAAATTAAATAAGGCTGAATAGTCGTTACCCAATAAATTGTTAAATTTTTGCATAAAGTGATCACTAGTGATGTTTGATTGGGCTAAATCTTTTTGAAATGTTTTAAGTGCTTTAAAAAATAAGTCATCATTGTCAACAACAATACGTAACGAATGCATTAATAATGCGCCTTTGTCATAAATGTCCATATCATTGTAGGATATCCAGCTGCTGTATTTTACGCCGCAGACTTTTCTAATCGGAATTTTGTTTGATGTCCCGTAATAAAAACGTTGAATTTTCTTTTCGTAAGCTTTATGTCCATATACTTTTTCTATAAAAAGAGCTTCAGAATAGGTCGCTAAGCCTTCATGAATCCAAGCATCACAATAGTCGTAAGCTGTCACATTATTCCCCGACCATTCATGCGATAATTCATGAACGAGTGTTAAATTATAATCTTTCCAATCTAAATAATATTCACTACCCATTGCTATTCCAGATTGATGTTCCATAGCTGCAAAAGTTGATTCTATAAATCTACAGCCGTCATTCCACCAAGGATAAACACCATATAATTCTTCAAAAACGCCGATTATTTTGGGAGCTTGATCATAAAAACGTTCAGCATCTACTTCATTGTAATCTAAAACCTGACATTCAATGATTCTTTTAAAGCCATTTAAGTCGGTGTAATCCTTTTTTAACATTATAAAATGACCAATATTAAATGAGATATTGTAAATGTTTATGGGATTTGTAACAAGGTGCTTGTAGGTCTTAGTTTGATTTGTTTGATTTTCGGATACGCTCATTAATTTACCGTTAGCCGCAACAACTAAATCATTTGGAACTGTAATATTAATTTCGGTAGAATCGGGTTCATCTTTTAAAAGTCCGTTACATGGCATCATAAAATGAGGTCCAATTCCTTCTGTACTTGATGATATCCAATGTCTATCTTTGTCGTCTTTTTTCCATTGAATTGGGCCTTCACCAATCACATTTTTAGGTTTGCCTTTATAATTGATTTTAAGTGCTATTCTTTTATTTTTCGGTATGATTTCACTATATGTTAAATACAATAAATCGCCCTTATGTTTTAAACTTGGTTTTCCAAATGGTGTTGAATAAGAAAGTACTTTCATTCCTTTTTTGAAATCAAACATAAACGTTTTTTGAGATTCGGTAGTTACAAAATCAATGGTCATGCTACCTGCAATTTTTTTGTCATCAGGAAAAACTTCTAAATCTAAAGCGTATTTTTTTACATCATAATTTCGGTATGGATTTGCATTATCACCTGAAAATTTTTCTTTTTTATTAAAATGTTTAAACCCTTTTTTATTCAACCTGTATTGTACAAAAGGTTTATAATAACAAGATGAAACAAATAAAAAAAATAATAAATAGCCCAGACTTTTTTTCATGTATTTTACTTTAAGAGATTGAATTTAGTAAAATATTTATGATAAAGCTTAAATCTTTCACGTATTTTTAAACGGACACTAATACGACAAATTGTTTTGGCTTTTTTTATTGCCAATTTTTTTCATCCATTCAATATGTTTTTGGTCTAAAAATAAAACATAAGACAATGACATTACAATACCAAAGGTAAAAATACCCATTCCTATACTGATGGTTAAATGAAAAATCAATCCCATAATTAAGAACGGTATTTTAAGCTTTTTGATCCAAACAATTAGTGAAAAACTTCCTTGATAAATCAATACTAAATACGTCACTCCTTTGGCTAACCATAAATTATTTTCAAATAGTGCCTTTAGCCATCCTGACGAAAAAGTATCGATTTGAGATATATAAAACATAGCCATCCCATTTCGCCACAAAGGGTCAGGGTTATAAAGTTTCCAAAATGTTGAAAAGAAATAAAGTACACAAATTTGGAGCAATAAAATCACATAAAATGTATTATTTAATATGTTTTGAATGTCATAATTTTTGGCTGATTTATCTGTTTTTTGAATAAACATTAAATAAAACAACATAAAGTTAACCAATACTTCTCCTCCAGTAAAAAATAAACCACCTTTTAAAAATAAATTGACCGTTAAAAACCAAATGAACACAGACGATAAAATGGGTTTAATTCTGAAAAAACCTAAAACTAAAAAAAACAATTGTCCAACTACAAATAGCCAATGAATCCATTCGTGTTTATGATTAATAGGGTGACTTAAAAGATTTAAAAAAGGTTTTGTACCGCCCCACATAAAACCTTTTGTACCAGCTAATCCGTTGTATCCAAAAATATCATTTACTGCAGGCAATAGAGTAATGGTATTAAAAAATAAAAAGACATAAAGCATCCGCTTAAAAAAGTCGATTTTGTTCCAATGTTTAAAATCCTGAATAAAATATGTTGGTATAGACGTCATTTCAGATTTAAAAATGTGTAAGTATTCAACTTCTTATCTACTACATTGTAATAATTTAAAAAAACATCAGCACTTATAGGCTTTTTTCGCCTTATTTTATTGGCATACCCACTCAAATAATTTTTAAGTAAAAAATAGCCCCTTGTTTTGTAAAATGCATCTTTTTGATATTGTAATAATTTCCGATTGGGCTTAATGTTTAGTTTGTCTAAGTCTAATTGAATCCAAAATAGTAAGTTAGATTCACCCACAGCTAAATCTCCGTGATGTGTAAACCGGTATTTGGAATGGTATTTAGAATAGTTTGTTGATGGTACAATTAATTGCGTTGTTTCACTATCAAAATAAAGTTTAAATTTAAGAGTATTTTGAGTTAATGGACATGGTGTAAACATATTCCAAGTTTGTGAAAATAAAGGTGTAACGTAATAGTTTGATAACTTTTGTGCTGTTGGACTCGTGAATTTTTCGGGGAATGTTGTGATTAAAATTGTAGCAAAATGAAAAATCACAAATGAAAAAGCCAACCATCCAAGCCAAATTTTCTTTTTGTTTTCCATTTCTTTATTATCTTTATACGCGATTAAAATATTCACACAAAAATAAGAAATAAATGTCAGTAAAAGTTGATTCAAATCATAGCTCTTGGATACAAGTTGATCCAAAATCAGATTTTCCAATTCAAAACTTGCCTTTTGGGATTTTTAAAACAGAAGCATTAACGCCTAGAGTTGGTGTTGCCATTGGAAATAAAATAGTTGATTTAAAAACATTGTCTGTTTTAGGTTATTTAAAAAACTTGCCTTTTTCAACAGAAGATTTCGATTCAAACTATTTGAATGGAATGATGATGAAAGGAAAAAAAGCAGTGAGTGAGTTGAGATTACGTATTTATAAATTATTATTATCCGATTTTCCAAATTTAAGAGATAATAAAAATCATGTTGATCAAGTATTGGTTGGCAAAACTGATGCAACAATGTTGTTACCTATTAAGGTTGGTGATTATACAGATTTTTATTCAAGTGAACAGCATGCTTTTAATGTAGGTTGTTTATTTAGAGACCCAGATAATGCACTCTTACCGAATTGGAAACACATTCCGGTTGGGTATCATGGTCGTTCTTCATCAATTATTGTTTCTGGTGAACCAATTCATAGACCAAAAGGACAAATGAAGCCTCCCACAGCTGATGTTCCAGTTTTTGGTGCATCAAAATTACTCGACTTTGAATTAGAAACTATTTTTTACACATTTCAAGGTAAACCTTTAGGCGACCATATTACTACAGAAGAGGCTGATGATTATATTTTTGGAATGTCGCTTTTTAATGATTGGTCGGCAAGAGATATACAAGGTTGGGAATATGTGCCATTAGGGCCATTCTTAGGAAAAAGTTTTGCATCATGTGTGTCTCCATGGATTGTGACAATTGATGCATTAGAATTTTTTAGAACAGCAGGACCAAAACAAGATAATCCTAAAATTTTACCATATCTAGAATATAAAGGAAACAAACACATAGACATTAATTTAGATGTAATAATTAAACCCGAAAATGGAGTAGAAAACGTAGTAGGGCAGTCTAATTATAAATATATGTATTGGAATATGAACCAACAGCTAGCGCATCATACCATTAATGGGTGTAATATAAATTGTGGTGATGGCTATGGGTCAGGAACTATTTCTGGTCCAAATGAAGGTCAGTATGGTTCTATGCTTGAAACAAGTTGGAAAGGAACAAAACCTTTTAAAATGAGTGATGGTACAGAACGTAAATTTATTCAAGATGGAGATACTGTTATAATGAGAGGGTATTGCGAAAAAGACGGTTTAAGGATTGGTTTTGGTGAGGTGAGTACAGAGGTGTTACCTGCTAAATAATGATATAATTTTTTTTAAAATTGAAAAGACAGTCTATATGGCTGTCTTTTTTTATTTTACAAACACTCATTAAATAAACATTTTTCAGTGTTCCTTTTTTCAAATTGTTTATAAACCGTTCATAAAGTTATCATCTTAAAACAGTTAAAATAATTTAGAATTTATTAAATTAGGGGTCTCAATATACCTAAGTTAAAAAATTATGAAGAAAAAAGTATGGCTAGTAGCAGCTGTTGTTATTTCATCAATTGCTTACTCACAAGAAAAAGAAGAGGGGATTCGTCCTTCTATAATCCCCATTGAATTTCATGGTGTAACAGTAAGATTAGATGCTTTTGAAGAAGCACTCGGTACTGTCAATGAAATTACTAAAACCGAAAAAATTGGATATCATCCAAAAGATGATTGGATTTTAAATGAAGCGGTGAATCCAAATGCTTTGCCACAAGGAGTTGATCCAGCTCTACAAACTGATTATTCAGAACCAGCAGGAGCAACAAAGGCACCAACTTACACTTGGGAAGGGATTCCTAATCAACCTGTCAGTCCAGGTGACCCTACAGTAGACGTTGGACCTAATCATGTTGTACAAATGGTAAATGGTTCTTCTGGTGCTTACATTCAAGTTTATGATAAAACTGGAACGCCTATAGGTTCTCAAGTATATTTTGATAATTTTATGGGAATGCCTGGTGGATCTGGAGACCCTATTGTTCTTTATGATGAAAGAGCTGATAGATGGTTGTTAAGTGAATTCGCAGCGAATGGAAATGTTTTACACGTTGCAATATCTACTACACCTGATCCAGGTGGAACATATTATACATATACCTATTCAACAGCTGATTTTCCAGATTATCCAAAATATTCAATTTGGCAAGATTCTTATATCGTAACAACAAATGAAAGTAATTCAAGAATTTATGCTTTAGATAGAACAAGTATGTTAACGGGAACAAGTGGAAATGCGCAAGTATTTAATATGACAAATTTTGGAACAATTGGTTTTCAAGCAGCAACACCTGTTAGTTTAAATGGAACAACTTTACCTCCTACTGGTGCACCTGCAATGGTTATGAGAATGAGAGATGATGCATGGGCTGGAGCAGCTACAGATGCACTCGAGATTTGGGATTTAAATATTGATTGGGTTACACCTGGAAATTCAAGTTTGTCTCAAAATGCAACCTTATTAATGGGAGCACCTTTTGATTCAGATTTGTGTGGTTATACATCATTCTCATGTATTGATCAACCTGGTTCAACTACAAATTTAGACCCGTTAAGAGAAGTTTTAATGAATAGAATTCATTACAGAAATTTTGGAACACACGAATCTATGGTAATGTGTCACGTGGCTGATGTTGATGGAACTGACCATGCTGGAATTCGCTGGTATGAAGTACGTAGAACTGGTGGTGCTGGTGGTACTTGGTCTATTTATCAAGAAGGTACATATTCTCCTGATGGGTATAACAGATGGATGCCTTCAATAGGGATATCTGCTTCTGGGAATATTGGTTTAGCGTATAATATGACTGGTACAGTTGGTGGTGTTGATATTTTTCCTTCTATTTATTACACTGGGCGTAAAGTTTGTGACCCACTAGGTACTATGACAGAGCCTGAAACAGTAATTGCAGCAGGATCAGCAGCAGCAAACTCAAATAGATATGGTGATTATAATGCTATGGGATTAGATCCATCTGATGGAGAAACTTTTTATTTTACAGGAATGTATAATCCTGCTCCAGGTTGGTCAACTAAAATTGGAGCTTTTAGTATTGCAACTTGCGGTGCAACTGTCGCTTTTAATAATAGTACATACTCAGTAAACGAATCAACAGCAAATGTTGCAAATGGTTGTTTAGATTATATTGATGTCCTAGTGCCAATTTCAATTTCTGCTGCACCAACACAAAATGCAAATATTACTGTAAATGTAAATGGCGGAACTGCAACTTCAGGTGTTGATTTTGATTTGTTGAATGTAAATCAAACATTAAATGGGAGTAATTTATCTGCTAATATTACGGTTCGAGTTTATAATGATGATTATGTTGAAGGAAATGAAACTATCATTTTAGATTATACCCTAAATGCTAATGGAGGTGATGCAACTACAGGTACAATAAATCAAACTGTAACTGTAACTATTAATGATGATGATTTAGATCCATTGTCTTCTCCTGGAGCAACAGTAACTATATTTTCTGAAAATTTTAATTCAGGAACATTTGGCAGTTTTACGACTTTGAATAATGGAACATCAACTGATACGCCTTGGCAAATTGGAACAGATGCTAGTGTTCCAAATGGTGCTTATGCAATTCCAACAAATAACGGTTCATCATTTGCATGGATTGATGATGATGATTGTAATTGTGATCAGAATGATGTTGATTTGATATTCCCATCTATTGATTTAACAAATTATGTATCGGCTTCATTAAATTTTGATAGTTATTTTGAAGATAATACATATCAATCAAATAATGAAAATGCAGATGTCTATGTTTCCGTTTCTGGTGGTGCAGACGTTTTAGTAGGGACTTTTGTACCTTCTGCAATTGATGTTGCTTGGACCTCTCAAAATTTTGACGTATCGGCTTATGTTGGAAATGCTAACGTTGTATTTAAAATTAAATATTCTGATGCTACTGGTTGGCTATATGGATGTGCAGTTGATGACATTGTTATTACAGGTCAGCAACCAATTGGGATTCAAACAGCAATTAATACATCTGCTGGTGATGTGGCTAATCTAGGTCCAAACGAAACCGTTCATTTTTATGACCCTACGTCAGGTGATGTTATGTTAACGCTACAAAACACATCTTCATTTGATTATGGTTGTGTGAGTGTTGAAGTTGATAGACCAGGAACTACTCCTTCTGCTGTTCAGTTTAACACTACAAATGCAACTGATTTTTTACATTCAAAAACATATACAATTGTTCCAACTAATACTAATTCTTCAGGATCATATAATGCTATTTTGTATTATAAAGAAGCTGAAGTAGCAGCATGGGAATCTGCAACAGGTAATGTTAGGGCTAATGCTGAAATTGTAAAAGTTGATGGTCCAAATCAAATTAGTGATGTGACACCCGCAACTTATGGCGCTTATACAATCTCGAGTTCTGGTGCTACATTAGGTTCTTTTGTCGGTGATGTTACTTTTACTGCTTCATTTAATACAGGTTTTTCTGGTTTTGGTGTTGGTATTTATACGCCGGTTGGAGGTCCTGCCTTAACTGCAGATTTTTCGGCAAATACAACATCAATATGTGAAGGAGGAACAGTTAATTTTACAGATTTAAGTGATAATAGTCCAAATGGATGGATTTGGGATTTTGGTGATGGAACAGCAACTTCAACAGTTCAAAACCCTTCTCATGTTTATTCGACTGCAGGGAATTATACAGTGACTTTAACAGCTTCAAATGTATCTGGGTCAGATGTTGAAATAAAAACAAATTATATTACGGTTAATCCGTCTGTTAATTTTACTCAAAATATCTCATTGTGTCCAGGTCAAACGATAACTGTTGGTACAAGTACTTATAATTCTGATGGGACATATACAGATGTTTTAACTGCAGCAAGTACTTGTGATAGTATTGTAACAACAATTGTAACAATGTTAAGTACATCATCATCATCTCAAAATATTGATATTTGTGAAGGTAATAGTGTGACAGTTGGGACTAGTATATATACAACTGGAGGAACTTATACCGATATTCTGACAAATGCGGTTGGTTGTGATAGCACTGTTACAACAATTTTAACGGTTAATCCTAATCCTATTTTAGATATAAATCCAGCAAAAATTGATACCATGTGTACGCAAGGAACGAGTAACCCAATCACTTTAATTGGTTCTCCAACTGGTGGTACATTTTCTGGTCCAGGTGTAACCGGTAATTCTTATGATCCTGCTGCCGCAGGTGTCGGGGTTCATACAATTACCTATACTTATACAGATGCAAATGGATGTACTTCAACTATGGATATTGTTTCGGTTATTTTAGATTGTGCAGGAGTTGATGAAAATGGATTAGAAGGGGTTACCTTATTTCCAAATCCAACGAATGGTCGATTTACTATAACTGGTTTGGAAATTGGAGAAAATTATGAAATTTTTGATAATAATGGTAAATTAGTTGCTTCTGCTATTGCTCTAACATCTATAATTACAATAGAATTAACAGATGTTGAAACAGGAATTTATCATTTACGTTCTTCAATCAATGGCGTGAATGGAAGTGTAAGATTTATGATAGTGAAATAATATTTTATTTATGTAAAAAAAAGCCTATATCATTAATTTGATATAGGCTTTTTTTATTGAAATTGAATTATTCAAAAATACCTTTGTTTTAACAAACAAAGGTATTTGAAATAGAAATAATCATCTTAAGTCTATCAATATATATACAACATGAAAAATAATAATTATTAATTTTCTATTCAAATGTACGGTCAAAATATTGGATGAGAAAATTAATTCAGCAGATGACCAAATAAATAAGTGGGTGACACTTTTACATTAACCTCTTCATCACATAAGTATTGATTCGGTCATAAAATTGTTTTGGTGTATTGGTCCGCCATGCAACATCCTCTAATTCTCCGCCACACACAAAATAAGAATCAATACCTTCTGATTGAAATTCTTCCATTACATGTTGTCTAAAATTTACCATAGCAATCCAACCGTCCATGTCTTCAACATCATCAAACCATTCTTCATAATAACAGTCGTCTGAAGCATGAAAATTTAATACATTTTCTCCAATTAAAATAAATTTAGATATATTCTCAAACATCAATAATTCAATAATGTCTCGCTTTAAAGTCATAATATCGTTGTCTAGCGTGTCATTCCATTCGCCAAACATTTCAATAATGGCATATCCATCTTCATAATCCACAAATAAAATTTTAATGTACAAACCTTGTGACTCAATTGAATCCCACTGTGGATGAATACAATAATTGTATATAGCGTCCGTATATTCAAATTCACTATATATGCGATTAAAAAAAGGTGATTTTTCATCTTCAGAAGCAATATATAGTCCTCTCCAGTTATAATATGGTTCAATTGTATGCATTATTTACAAAGATAATTGTCATTTTTGAATTTTCACCAAAGAAATAATTACATTTGCAAAAAAATCTTCTATAATGAAAAGAATAAGTATCCTTTTAGCACTTAGTTTGTTAGTCGTAATTTCTACCGCTTGTAAATCAGAACAAACGCGTCAAGAAAAAGTGTCAGTAATCATTAATAAAATTGATTCCCCATTTTTTATAGCCACCATAACACCTCAAAATATCATAGATAAGTCTGGAGCTACAGATGGTGTTTTGCCTTTTACTTATGAAACACTCGTTGGATTTTTCATGCTTGAAGAAGAAACAGGAATTGATAATAACACTCAAGTTCAATTAATAGCAGGTAAAGGAAGTGGGATTGGTGTTCCTAATATGTATGCAATTTTCAAAGTAAACGATCCTGTCAAATTTGACGAAATGATTGAAAAAGAATTGAATGCAACGATTAAAGAAAAAGATGGTTTTAAAACAATCGCTAAAAAGAAAGATAATTATGTAATGGTTTGGAATGGTGAATTTGCCATAGCTGCAAATGTTCCCATTAATTTAGCGTCATTATTTGGTGGTGGTGACGAAACTGGAAAGTCGATAAATAGATGTATTAAATTATTATCAGAATCTGATGATGATGAAGTAAATCAAGGTTATGTAGATTTTATGAATAAAGAAGATGATATTGCAGCTTATTTTGATTCAGAGGGATTGATTGGTTTTTTAGCCGGAATGGATATGATTGAAAAAGAAGAAATAAAAAACATGAAAGAAGAATATGGTGGAAATACCATGGAATCATATTTGAATTTTGAAAATGGGTCTGTAAAATGGGAGCATAAAATATTTTTATCTGATATTTTGACTGAAAAATATAATTTTATAAACGAAAAGGGGATTAACAATAAAATGTTTGAATATGGAAATTCAACAGAGCCTATGTTAAAATATTCTTTAAATATAAATCCCCAGTTGACAGCAGATTTCATGAAAATTCAAATGAAAGAAAATGACTATGAAAAATTTGAGGAAGAATTAAAATCAAAAGGATATGCAGTTAAAGACCTTGTAAATACATTTACCGGAGAAGTTTTATTTATGTTAGATGGTTTTACATTTAAAACAGAGATGATTGATTATGGTTATGGAGAACCTTTTGAAATGACTAGTTCAGAACCTGTTATGGGCGTTGTTATGGGCGTTAAAGATAAATCAATATTTTCTAATTTACCTGAAGAGATTTTAGTAACAGAAAATGGTATTATGTCGTTTGAAGATGGTTTTTATGGCGTAGTTGTTTCAGATTATTTATTCGCATCAAATGATTCAGCTTGGGTAAATAAAGTGATTGATGGACAAACAACCAAATTAAAAGATGAAGAAGGAACATTAACTAAACAACCTTATGGATTTTATGCAAGTTTTGGTAACCCTAATCATGCTGAAATGTTTAAAAAGGAATTCCCAATGGCAGAAATACTTGAAAATGTTTGGGGTTACGCTAATTTATCTGAAGCAGAAATAAATATTGTTTTAAAAGATAAATCTCAAAATTCTTTAAGAGTTATTACAAAATACATTTCAGATTTTATCGCAGATGAAGAAATGGATGCCAATCAAGATATCAAAAATATGCTTGACCAAGAAGCATTAGAAAGTATTGAGGATGGAATGGAGACGATTGAAGAAGGAATAAATGAAGTTGAGGAAGCATTAGAAGATGTTGATATTGAAGGAGCGGTAAACGATATTCTTAAAGAAGTGTCGAAATAAAAGCTGGAGTGCTTAAAAATTTAAAAAGCGACTAATTTGTTAGTCGCTTTTTTTTTGTACATAACTTGAGTTAGTCAATATTAGCCTTTCACCCCAAAAACATCCCCATAAACAACTTCATTATCTTCTTCAATTGTATAAGGTTGGTAAAACATTGGGATTTCATTTTCTGTTTTATGTTTAATTTCAATCGAAATACATTTAACGGCTTTTTGACCTTCTTCTAAAATCAATTCAGATTCATAAATCAATCCAAAAGCATTCATTTTTTTATTTTCCAATTCGGCTTCACAATATGATTTTAATGAATCCAACACTTCTTTAACTTGAGGCATTTTTTTTTCATTAAACTCAAATTCTAAAGGATGTACTTGACCACTAGTATCTGTAAAAGCACCAAAAGGATAAAATTCGAGCGTGCCTTCAATTAAATCTTGAGCGTATTCTATACTGTGGTTAATTATATTTTCGATATCAGGATTCATAGTTTAAAACAATTTAAGTTGTAAAATTAATCAAAAGTAATTGGTTAAAATGTATTGAGATAAAAAATAACTTTTAAATTTGATAATTCAAAAACAAACAAACCATAAAAAAATGGCTGTATTAGAGAAACAACACATTATTTTTGATAGACGAGAATTATCAAACCAAAAATTAAAAGACATTTATTTCGCATTAATTAAGCCAAGGTTAATAGAAGAAAAAATGTTAATCCTTTTAAGGCAAGGTAAAATCACAAAATGGTTTTCGGGTATGGGGCAAGAAGCAATTTCTGTAGGATGTACTTTGGGATTAGAATCTGATGAATATATGTTTCCTATGCACCGAAATTTAGGTGTGTTTACAACTAGAGAGATTCCTTTACGGAGATTATTCTCTCAGTTTCAAGGTAAAATGAATGGTTTTACTAAGGGTAGAGATCGGTCATTTCATTTTGGATCAAAGGAACACCATATTGTTGGAATGATTTCACATTTAGGACCTCAATTAGCACTAGGAGACGGTGTAGCCTTAGCCAATAAACTCAAAAAAAATAATAAAGTAACAATGGCATTTACTGGTGACGGTGGTGCTAGTGAAGGTGATTTTCATGAAGCTTTAAATGTAGCTTCCGTTTGGGATTTACCAATTATGTTTGTGGTAGAAAATAACCAGTGGGGATTGTCAACACCATCAAAAGAGCAATTTAGATGCGAAAGTTTTGTTGATAAAGGAATTGGTTATGGAATGGATGCTTTTCAGGTTGACGGAAACAATATTTTAGAAGTATATCATGCTGTTAAAGATATTTCGGCTTCATTAAGAGAAAATCAAAGACCATTTTTATTGGAACTAATGAGCTACCGAATGCGTGGGCATGAAGAAGCATCAGGAACTAAATATTACCCAGAAGGCGTGCAAGATGAATGGGCTAAAAAAGATCCTGTTCATAATTACGAGCTATATTTATTATCTGAGGGTATTTTAACGCAAAAAGAAATAGATACCATTAAAAAGGATTATAAAAAACACATTCAAGCCGAATTTGATATTGCTCAAGCAGAAGAAAATGTGTCTGTAAACACAAAGTTTGAAAAAAATGACGTCTATGCACCATATAATCAAATAGTGATTGAACCAAAATCAGATAAAAAGTCTGAAAAAAGGATGATTGATGCACTTTCTGACGGTTTGAGACAGTCAATGCAAAAATTTGATGATTTAATTATAATGGGGCAAGATATAGCCGAATATGGAGGGGCATTTAAATTAACTGAAGGTTTTGTAGATGAATTTGGTAAAGATAGAGTTAGGAATACGCCCATTTGTGAATCCGCAATTGTTGGTGCAGCCCTTGGATTATCTATTTCAGGGATGAAAGCTGTGATGGAAATGCAGTTTGCTGACTTTGTAACAGTAGGGTTTAATCAAATTATTAATAACCTAGCTAAATTACATTACCGTTGGGGCGAAAATGCTGATGTTGTGATTCGTATGCCAACTGGTGGAGGTTCTGCTGCAGGTCCCTTTCATTCTCAATCTAATGAGGCTTGGTTTACACATACTCCTGGATTAAAAGTGGTTTACCCTTCAAATCCTACGGATGCTAAAGGGTTGCTAGCTGCTGCTATTGAAGATCCAAACCCTGTACTCGTTTTTGAGCATAAAAACTTATACCGTAGTATTAAAGAAGATGTAGCAGATGACTATTACACAACAGAAATTGGAAAAGCTACTTTGGTTCAATTTGGAATGCTAGCTTCAATAATTACTTATGGAATGGGTGTGCATTGGGCTAAAGAGATTGTAAGTAAACACAATTTAGATGTTGATATTTTAGATTTAAGAACCCTTTTACCACTTGACTTAGATGCCGTTTATGAAACTGTACGTAAAACAGGTCGTGTTATTATCTTGCATGAAGATTGTTTAACTGGGGGAATAGGAGGTGAGTTGTCTGCATTGATTACTGAAAACTGTTTTGAAAACTTAGACGCACCAGTTATGCGTGAGGCAAGTCTTGATACACCAGTACCTTTTGATGGTGATTTAGAAATTAATTTTATGCCTAAAAATAGATTTGAAACAAAACTATTAAGTTTAATTAATTATTAAGGTAGATATGTTTAATTTACTGAATATCAACCTTAAAGGTTTTATTAAGTTAGGTTTTGTACTTGTTGTTTTATTTGCATTTATCGCATGTAACAAAACCGATAAAGAAGCGGAACAGCTTGAGGTTGATAAAAAATTAATTTCTGATTATGTCACTCAAAAAAGCTTAATAGGTCAATTTACAGACAGTGGATTATGGTATCAAGTGATCAATCAAGGTGGAGGAGTTCAAGCGTATAAAACAGCTACAGTAAATGTAATTTATTCAGGTTATTTATTAAATGGAACTCCATTTGATGAAAGTCCAACAACAGGTTCTACTTTTAGTTTAAATAGTGTGATTGAAGGTTGGACTGAGGGTATTCCAAAACTAAAAGAAGGTGGAAATGGAAAACTTATTATCCCCTCAAAATTAGGATATGGAACAAAAGTAGTAGGGGATATTCCTGAAAATTCAGTATTAATTTTTGATGTAGAATTATTGGATGTACTTTAATATTGTGAACCCATCATCATTATATTCAATAAACCATTGATTTGAGTTTAGCAATTCTTCCTTCTTTAATTTAAATTCATTTTCCTTTAAAGGGTATGAAGACTCAAATTCCGATAATATAATATATTCAGCATCATTTATAATTGGGAATTGATAAATGTTATCTCGATATGCTAAGTGAGGTAAAAATGCAGATTGGCTTGAAATAATTGCCTCTTCTGGAAGGTTACTAATTGCGGAATGTACTCTTTGATAGTCATATTCTCTTATGTAATGAGATTTTTTGTATATTCTAATCTTAGGCTTGTTTGAAAAATAAACCGTATTATCCATTAATCTAATTGAACAGCCTAGATTTAAAAATACGATTAAATAAATGAATGTATTTTTAATCTTTTCATGTTGAAATTCTTGTATTATAGAAAATAAACCAATTGCTAAAATTGGAGCGAATTCTATAGAATATTGATTTTGAATACCCCACATTTCAAAGTTGTCATGAAATAATTTTTGAAAATAAATTGGAATCAACATTAAAAAATAAGCAGGTTTTTTTAGTAAAAGTGGTAATCCAGCTAATAATAAAAAAATATGTAATTCTAATTTAATATAATCACCAAATTCAGATGAATTATGATTAATAAAGAGCATCTTAAAAGAGTCAACTGGATGAGATATTAAATATGTAATTGCTTCCGCTGGGTTACTGCCCAGATAAGAATAATGAAAGTGATGATAGTTTCCATTGTTAGAGTAAAATGGCATAATTACTTTTATAACCAATATGAAATAAATTATGCTTGAAATCGCAAAAGTCATTGTTAACCATCTAATTTTTTTATTTTTTCTATTAAGTAAAAAGAGCCCAATAGAAATAAAAAGCGTCCATAACGCCATGTTTTCTTTAGCAACTAAAATGAGAATAAAAAAGAATATGGAAGTCTTTATTTTTTCTTTTTTTATATATAAAAATAACCAAGGTACTAAACAACTTGCAACTACATTACTATGATAGTCAAATGATATAGCGGAAAACACACCAAAAAAGGATAGGAAATACAAGCTTGAAAAAAAAGCAATTTTTTTGTTAGAAAATAATTTATATATACCTAATGCACCAATTAAAATCATTAAAATTTGAACAATTAATAAGGTGTAACTTTTAAAAATTAATGATAATGGAGAAATTATTATAAGGTATAAATCAAAATGATCAGCTAACAAATTTTCAGGCGTACTTTTAAAGACTGTACTATCATTAAATTGTAAATGAGAATAATCATACAAAGCATTTGTATAAACACCTAAATCTAATGCATAAGTTCTAAATAAGTAATGATTAACTAATGAGATTAGAGAATACAAGATAGAAAATACTATAATACTAATAATAAAGTATTTATGAAAGCGATTATTTTTCATTTGAATTTAATTCTTTTCAATAAGCTTTTTTTACAAGATTCGGCTAAAAATGGATTGTTGATAGCTGCTTCCATTTTTTCTTCATCAAAATTATCTTGATATAATAAATGCCAAATGTCAATTACAGAAATTGAATCATGCATTCTTTCAACTAGTTCCATTGTGTCGCCTATTGATACGCTTGCTGTTTCTAAAACTTTAACATAAACACCAGGTGAATTATAGTTTATAAATTGTTTGATTATTTTTTGTGTTCCAAATTTTACACCTAATTTAAAACAAGGTTGACGTGGTTGTGTTACTTGGATAGTTGCACCTCCTAATCGAAATATATCTCCGATATATATTTGTTGTTCATTAAGGTTGTTAATCGTAACATTTTCACCAAAAAAGCCAGTTTCAAAATCTAAATTAGGGTAGAGTGATTCCCAATATTTATAATGATTAGATGAAAATAAATAACAAGCCTTGTCAATGCCACCGTGATACTTTCTGTCACATACAATGTCATCTTTTACATCATTTTTTTCAAGATAAATCGAATCAACGGGTTTTTTAAAAATACCAGTAAATACATCTTTACCTTTCCATTTAATTTGTTTTTTTGTACCAATATTTACCGATAAGACTTCCATTAATTAGAGCTTTGTAACTTTTTAAGTTGAAACTAAAAAAGTCTTTTAGTTTACAATTTAGCAAAATAATTGGTCTAAATATACTAAAAATACAGTTTTTCATGCTATATTTAGGCAGTCAAAATAAATCATAATATACAGTAGAAAAAAATGAGTGAAATAGCAAAATTAGAATTAAACGGTCAAGTTGTTGAATTACCGATTATTACAGGAACAGAAAATGAAAAAGCAATAGACATTTCAAAGTTGAGGGCTCAAACAGGTTATGTAACTTTAGATAGAGGTTTTAAAAATACAGGATCTTGTACGAGTGCTATTACATTTTTGAATGGAGAAGAAGGAATTTTAAGATATAGAGGGTACCCAATTGAGCAATTGGCCGAAAGAGCATCTTTTTTAGAAGTGACTTATTTGATTTTAAATGGTGAATTACCTACAAAATCGCAATTTGAAGAATTTAAAAGTGACATTAGACAGCATACTTTGGTGCATGAAGATATGAAACGTTTTTTTGAAGCATATCCAGCTAAAGCTCATCCAATGGGAGTTTTGGCTTCAATGATTTGTTCAATGTCAACATTTTATCCTGAATCCCAAAATCCAAATAGAGATGAAGAAGCGTTTAAATTGACAATTCACAGGTTAATTGCTAAAATGCCAACTTTGGCTGCTATGGTCTATAAAAATACAGTTAGACATCCGTTTATGTACCCAAATAATGAATTAAATTATATTGAAAATTTTATGCATATGACTTGGGGAATGCCAACTGAAAAGTTTGAAGCTGATCCTGTTGTTGCAAATGCTCTAAATAAATTATTAATCTTACATGCTGATCATGAACAAAATTGTTCTGCTTCAACGGTAAGAATTGTTGGTTCTTCACAAGCTAACTTATATGCTTCAATTTCTGCAGGAATATCTGCGCTATGGGGACCTTTACATGGTGGAGCAAATCAAGCTGTAATTGAAATGTTAGAATCTATTCAAGCTGATGGTGGAGATTTAGATAAGTGGATTGCGAAAGCAAAAGATAAAGAAGATCCATTTAGATTAATGGGATTTGGACATAGGGTTTATAAAAACTTTGATCCAAGAGCTACAATTATTAAAAAAGCAGCTGATGATGTTTTAGAAAAGTTAAATATCAATGATCCTATTTTAGCTATTGCTAAAAAATTAGAAAAAGTAGCTTTAGAAGATGAGTATTTTATTAAAAGAGGATTGTATCCAAATGTTGATTTTTATTCAGGAATTATTTATAAAGCTATTGGTATCCCGACTGAAATGTTTACTGTAATGTTTGCGTTAGGTAGATTACCAGGTTGGATTGCCCAATGGAAAGAAATGTTAGATAATAATGATCCAATTGGAAGACCTAGACAAATATATACTGGGGCTACTGAAAGAGATTATTTCCCAATGGAAGATAGAAAATAATATATTTTCAACCTTATTTAAAAAGCCATTTTGTTATTCAAAATGGCTTTTTTTTATTTGTGATATTAGTCATGTTTCAGTATGAGTCACGTCATATTTTAAACTATTTTGAATCTGTAATTTTGAAATGAAACTAATAAAACAAAAAAATATGTCTAATGAACAAACAGATTTAACAGGAATAAAAATTATTGATAAAATTTTTTATGATCATGATATGAACCGATATGGTATTATATCAATGCTTTTATTGGTTGTAGGTTGTTTAGGAGGTATTGCTGTAGGTTTAGGAGGAATCAATTCAGTAATTCAATTGATTTTTTTAGTGGTACCAACAATGGCTGCTTTATCAATGATTTTGGCTGTGGCACCAATGAAATATATCGTTTACACAAGTTTGATAGCAGTTTGTATTGATATTGTTATTTTATTGATTAATGCTTTTATGAGGTAAATTTAAAATATTTATAGGCTAAAAAGGGAATCAAATAATATTTGGTTCCCTTTTTTTATGACTAATAAATTCAATTAAACCCTCTCAATAATTGTAGCATACCCTTGACCAACACCAATACATAATGTAACTAGTGCATAGCGGCCTCCGGTTTTAGCTAATTCAATAGCTGCTGTTTGTAAAATCCTACCACCAGTCATACCTAATGGGTGACCTAAAGCAATTCCACCTCCATTTGGATTTATTCTTGGGTCATTGTCTGCCAATCCCATTTTGCGTGTACAAGCCAAAACTTGTGCTGCGAATGCTTCATTTATTTCAATAATATCCATGTCTGCTAAGGTTAAACCTGCTCGTTTTAATGCTTTTTCTGACGCATATACAGGTCCAATCCCCATAATTCTTGGCTCAACTCCTGCAACTGCAGCAGAAACTATTCTTGCCATTGGTGTAAAATTATTTCTTTTTACAGCATCTTCACTCGCAACCAATAATGCAACAGCACCATCATTTAAACCTGATGCATTTCCAGCAGTTACTGAACCACCTTCTTTTTTAAAAGCAGGCCTTAACTTACCTAATATTTCTAATGTTGTTGTTGGTTTAATAAATTCATCTTGATTAAATACAATTGGGTCCTTTTTACGTTGTGGAATAATTACATCTACAATTTCTTCAGCAAATCTGCCTGATTTTTGAGCTTGAGTTGCTTTCATTTGACTCCAATATGCAAATTGATCTTGATCTTCTCTCGAAAGATTATACATTTCAACTAAATTTTCAGCTGTTTCGCCCATACCATGTGTACCGTATAGTTCTTTCATTTTAGGATTGACAAATCGCCAACCAAAACTAGAATCATGCATTTGTGCATCTCTTCCAAATGGTTTTGATACTTTTGAAATAACCCAAGGTCCACGTGTCATATTTTCAACGCCACCCGATATGTATATGTCTCCAGCACCATCTTTTATGGCTCTGGCAGCATTTATGGTTGATGCCATACCAGATGAACAAAGTCTGTTTATGGTTTCGCCTCCAATTGTCCATGGTAAACCTGCTAAAAGGGAACTCATTCTGGCAACATTTCTATTGTCTTCTCCTGCTTGATTAGCACAACCAAAAATAACATCTTCAATTTCTTTTGGGTCAAAATCACTATTTCTAGTAATCAATTCCTTCATTACGATTGCCCCTAAATCATCCGTTCTCACTGGACCTAAAGTTCCTCCAAAATTTCCAATTGCTGTTCTAACAGCATCAACAATAAAAACATCTTTCATAATTATTCTATTTTATAGTCTTCCTTTGCTTCAAATTTAATAAGTTTGAGCCAATATTTATGGAAATATCAAAGGAAATAAATGATAAGAAAATAATTGCAGCACTTATTCTGCTCCAATTGGCTGTTACACTTCCATTTATAACTTCTTACCCAATCGACTTAGACGAACCTTTTTCAATTTTTTACGCACAACAAGATATTTCAGAATTTGTTCCTTTTTTAGAACAAGGTAATAATCCTCCTTTTCACTTTGTGTTGTTACATTATTGGATTAAGTTGTTTGGTGTAAGTTCATTTTCTGTCAGGAGTTTATCTTTGTTTTTTAGTGTACTGTCGATACCTGTTTTATACCAATTTGGCAAGAAAATAGTTGAACAGAATTTTACAATTTTATTAGCAGGATTTTTTATTTTTTCATCTTATTTACATTTTCACGCTATTGAAGCAAGAGGCTATTCTATGCTTGTATTTTTTGTATTACTAGCAATTAATGATTTGTATAATTTAATTTTTCTAAATCAAAAAATATTTTACCGTTTAGCAGTATGGAATGCACTACTTTTATATGCACATTATCTCGGTGCATTTATTTTTGTTGGTGAATTAATTCTATTTGCGTTCTTTTATAAACAAGTTACATCTATAAAATTAAAATATTTTGTCTTTGCTCTATTAATAACACTATCACTATATTCTCCGAAATTAATTCAATTCTTTAATCGCATTAAAAATTTTCAAAACAAAGGTACATGGGTTCAAAAACCTCATTGGTCTGAATTGTATGGAAACATTCTAAAATTTTTCAATTTTACACCTACCTTTATTATTACTTTTAGTTTACTATTGATTGGTTTCTTCATTTTCAGAAAATCTGCCATACAAAATATAAAAAATAAGGTATTAAAACCTAAATACTTATTTGTATTTGTGGTGTTTGGAATGTACTATTTTGGTATGTATATCATCTCTTTAGTCATTCAACCCGTATTTTTAGACCGTTATTTATTATTTACAATTCCTTTTTTATACCTTTCACTAATTATTGTTTTAAAATTGATTATTGGAGAAAAAGTAAAAAATTATTATCTCGCTATTTTCTTAATTCCTATGATAATATCATGTTATTATATCCCCAATACAAACCGTGATGGAGATGAAATTGCAAAGTATGCAAAATCAAAATCAACACAAAAAACTTTAATTACAATTTGTCCACCGTTTTATGATTTAACTTTTATATACCATTTTGATTTAGAAATTTTTAAAGATTATAAAAATTATGAGCAGCTAAAACTTGAAAACAATATTCAATCAATTTATAGTTTTGAAGATATTAAGATTAATACTGACATTGAAAATATTTTGTTTGTTGATGCACATTCTGATTTTTTGTTTCTAGGGAATAATATCAAAAGTGAATTGGATAAAAATTATACATTTATCGATAAAAAAGAATTTAAAGGGGATTATAGCGTTTACGAATATAAAATAAATGATTAAATCAGTTAATATAATTGGCGCAGGTAATGTCGCAACACATTTAGCTAAAAACCTAATGGGTAAGGTTCAAATTAAATCTATTTATTCTAAATCTTTAAAAAATGCTTGTGAACTAAGTATAATAGTTGATGCTAAAGGTGTTGATTCAATTGATAAAATTGACCAATCGGTTGACTTAAATATTGTAGCGTTAAAAGATGATGTAATTGCTACTTTTACAAAACAATTTCCGGCGCATATTCCCATTGTTCATACATCTGGATCTGTAAACATGGATGTGTTGCAATCATTTATGCATTACGGTATTTTATATCCTCTGCAATCTTTTACCAAATATTTAAATATTGAATTAAATGGGGTTCCTTTTTTAATTGAGGCCAATACAAATGAATTTGAAACTCAACTCATTAATTTTTGTCAAGAAAATTTGTCAAATCAAACTTTTTTGGCTGATAGTTATAAAAGAAGTCAAATTCACTTGGCGGCAGTGGTGAGTAATAATTTTATAACCTATTTATTGTCACAATCTGCGTTGATTTTGAAAAATAATGACTTAGAATTAGATATTCTTAAGCCTCTTTTGATTGAAACATTAAAAAAATCTTTTGAAATAGGACCAAAAAAAGCCCAAACCGGACCTGCTAAAAGAGGTGATGCGTTAGTTGTTGCTAATCATATTAAACAAATTAAAAATCCTAAATTAAAAGAAGTTTACCGTTTAATTTCAGAATTGATTTCAGAACAAAATTAGTTAGAAATAAATCCTTTTGCTGCATTATTCTTTAATGATTTTTGTGGTAGCAACCCCTTTTTCTGTTTGTATTTTTAAAATGTATAAACCGTTTGATAAAAAGCTTAAATCTAAAGTTGAGTTTATGTTTATTTTATCTAAGACCAATTGACCTGAGTTATTATAAATTTGAATTTGGTTTTCAGCAGGTAAATCTGTAATTGTTAATTTATCAGAGAATAGAGTAGGGTAAACCGAAATATAAATTTCATTTGTAATATCTTCAAAAGAAAGCGTGATGTTGTCGTTTATTAAATCTTGGATTACATTAAATCCACCTAAACTATTCGATTTATCTACTCTTATGATATGAATATTTTTTCCACCTATTGAATTAAAGGTTAAATCTCCAATTCCAACAAATCCATTATCATAACAATTATCTAAAGCATTTATTACATCATCTCCACCAGCACCATATGTATCAACAAAATTAGCCTGATAATATGTATTTAGAAGCTTACCAAAAAAAGCATCAGAAGCTAAATCTTGAACTGCATTTCCAAATGATTTTGTTTCTCCACCAAAAAATATATTATCATTCCCATCAACAACTATATCATTAACCACTTCATATTCATGAGAGCCACCTGTTAGAGAAGTATCTGCTAAAAGAGTATTTCCATCATCACTCATATTATATATCCAAAAATCAGCTAAGTAACCTGTTTGGTCAAAATAATAATGTCTAGAACCTCCTAAAAAATATTCTCCTAAATTATTTGATGTGATAGATGTAAAAAAGTCTATACGTTCTTTTCCCACAACTTTATTCCACCCCAAAGTACCATTAATGTGATATTTTAGGATTAAACCGTCACTCATTCCTGCACCAAAAGATTCTGTTCCTCCAACTACTACTAAAGAATCTCCATCTAAAAGAACAGCATTTGCATAGTCATTCTCGGTTCCACCATAAGTTCTTGTCCAAAGAGTATCACCATTTTTGTCAGTTCTGACTATAAATACATCTGAATTCCCATTTCCGTAGCTATACGTATCGCCAACTAACACAAAACCACTGTCTGCCAATTGAACCATTGAATGAGCTCTGTCCCAATCACTTCCGCCATACGTTTTTTCCCATAAAGGAGTACCATCTCTACCGGCTCTTACCAAATAAAAGTCAAACCCACCAGCACCAAAACTATTCGTATAACCACCAATAGCATAAGAAGAGTCATGGGTAACCACTACCGATTCTCCCCAATCGGTTTCGGCACCTCCATAATTATAAGACCATTTAAAATTCCCTAGAGAATCTACTTTTAATAAAAATGCATCTGCTGTTCCTGAAGAAAAACTGCTTGACGAACCTGTTGCAATGTAACCTGTATCTAAATCCTGTTTAATATCTCTACCAAAATCATAACCACTGTTGCCGTATGATTTTATAAAATATATATTTTGACTTGTTCCCCAAGTGGAAATGAATAATGTTAATATGATTAATGTTTTTTTCATGGCATTAAAATTTTATTCGTGTTGAAAAATGTAAACTTTTACCAAATCCATATTTGGGTGATATAAATCCAATTAAATCGTAAGTTCCAATCGATATTCGTAATGTGTTTTTTAAAAAATAATTGGCATTTAATCTCATTTTAAATCCCCCGAATCCACCATAAGCAATACTTGAAGATAAGCTAAGACTTTCAGTTGGGGCATAATATCCTCCTACAAATAAATAAGGTTTGTAGTCTGATGAAATAATAGATTTGAAACCAAATATTAATTGTAATTTTTGGTCAGAATTTCTATTGGCTAGTTTTTGAATGGATAACTCAAAAGGTAATAATTCTGCTTTGGATCTTTGTTTTGAAAAAACACCTAATGTGTCTGAAGATAAATTTGAAGTTGAAGCAGTCCCATTGATTAAATCAAGAGCATTAAATCCACTATATGTATTGGCAGAATCAACATAATTGTATGTGGTGTTATTGTTCCAAAATATGACACCTAAATTTCCTAATTTAAAATTTAAAACTTGTTTTTTTCCTTTGCGATTATTGTATATAAAATTATGATTCAAATCAAACGCAAAACCTTGCCCTTTACTTGTAAAATAAGATGATGCACTATCAGTTCTAAACCCTTCAGCATTCAAATTAAACTTGATTGAATCTGACAATTCTGACGAATACATCCATGTATTACCAAGTCTATATTCAATACTTTTATTACCACTTACAAATGAGATTTTTAGGCTAGATCTTGATGTTTTACTGATTAAACCAATACTAAATTTTTGATAATGTAAATATTGTAAATGAGAAAAAGAAAAGTTCATAGTGTCACCTAAATAATTTTGGTTACCAAAAAATGCAATGTTATATAAATCAGATGCCATGTTAGATGAAACATAATTGATGTCTTCAATACCAACAATAAATCCAAGATTGGGTAAACCTTTAATGGGAGAAATATTAAAATTAATGTATTCTAATTTTTGTTCAAATTCACCTCCAAAACTATTTATTCGTCCAAGTTTACCTTGATTAAAGTTTTTTATTGTAGCATCAATATTTCCTCCGTAAATAAACTTGTTGGTCAAGTCATTGTTAAAGCTATTAGAGGCATAGTAATTAAATGAACTGATGTTTATTTCATGTCCGGTATTTATTGAGTCACCACCATAAATAGGCATTAAATCTTGCCCAAATGAAACAGAAGTAAAAGCGAATAAAGCAATTGTAATAATTTTATTCATTTGTTAAAAGTTAAATTGTAAGTTTAAATCTGAATATAAGTTGAACTTAAAATAATCTGCCATGTTGATTTTGATTGTTGTATTTTGATCTGTTGAAAAACTAAAATGAAATAGCATTTGTTTAGTCAACTCTAAATTTGACATACTTTCTTTTGAAATTGTAAATGTAATACTACCTATACTAGGTGTGGTCATATTTAAACTGTTATCATAACTACCAGCAGTAATGTTATTGTTGGTCGAAATTGTTTCTAAAAAATCGCCATTTTCATCTAATAAATCAATAGTTGCATTTAAACTTAAAGGAAAACCATTTTCGTATTTAATTGTAATACTTCCGTTTTCAACTCTTGCAGAATTATTTTGATTAAAGGATAAATCAAAAGTATCGGTTAAAGCTAAATTGTCAGCAGCAAATTTTAATGGTAATTCACCATTTAAGAGTAAATCTAAGCTAGAATTTGGATAAAATTCATCATTTCCGCCTGAATTATTTCCATTTGGATTGATATGAATAGTGTAGCCAATATCAATAGAGTCAGGTAGATTTTCAATAAATGCAAGTACGTTAGAATTGCCACTATTAATCGGTATATTGTAAGTTGATGCTACATAGTCATATAACCCACCACTTGAAGGATTTATATTGATTGTATTATTAAGTTGTGGGAAGTTTAATTCAACTTCTCCCATGTTGGTTGAATTTATGCCTTTTAATTGGTGAAATGTTGCTTGTGTAAACAATTTGAATCCATTTTTTATTGATAAATCAAGGTTAATAGAATCTAATATTAAACTATTTGCCATGACTTGCTTCATTTGAATAATTGATATGCTAGTGGTGTCGCTAATAATATATTCACCAAAATAACCTTTGGCATATTTAGCAGTCATGTCTTTAAATTCCATTTTTATAATAACTGTATCAGTATTATATATTGTAAAAGAACTCGATTCTTCATTTGAACTGATTTTAGCATCAGCAGTAATGTTATTATATAAAGTTCCCAATGTACCTGATAAGTCAAAATCAAAGTTTTTCATGCTTATATTCTCGGTAACTACACTCGGATTAGCTTGTGTTCCAGCTGGTAAATAATATGTTTTCGCAAATGTATCTCCGTTGCCGTCTTTTGTTTTTGGAAATTTGAATTTAACTTTCGACTTTCCAGGCCAAGGAGAAGATATGGTAATAATTGCAGTACCTTCTTGAACAATAAGTCTTTTTAATTGAATTTCGCCTAAATCATACAATTGGTCAACGCCAAGACTTGTAATTTCATTTCCAGGCCCTAAAGTTAAATTAGGGAAAGATGTAGCTGCTTTTTGAACTAAAGTAGTGTCTGGTAGTTTTATTAAAGTGTCAATCGAAAAAGAATAAACAGTATCGTTAAAAATTAATGATGCATAGTTGTCAGCGTTATCGTTAATATTATTTGGTATTAAGTCTGAAATGGTTAAGTTACCATGTACCAAAGGAGCATTCCAATTGGTATTCCATGTTGTTTTTTCCTTTTTACAAGATGTGTTTAAAAACAAAATAAAAATGGTGCTTACAAATAAAAGTTGCTTCATAGTATATATTTCTACTTTAGATGACGAATATAATGATTAATTAGTTTGTATTTTTGACAAAATTAATTGAGTTTTTAACAATATGATGGCAAAATATAGACAACTTACAAAAGAGGAACTACTTTCGTTTGAGAAAGAATTTATTGATTTTTTAGTAGTGAATGGCATTATTGCAGACGATTGGGTGAAAATTAAGTCGGCTCAAAAAGAAAAGGCAGAAAGTATTATAGCGCACTTTAGTGATGTTATTTTTGAGGGGATAATGCGTAAGGTGAACTATTTAGAATTTGTTTCGCCTAAAAGTATAAAATGTTTTCAGTGTTTGGAAAAAGAAATTATTTTGGTTGGCATAGATGCAGAACAAGATACTGAAATTGATTTTACATTAGAAAATTGGAATAAAAATGTGTCAAATTTAAAAGTTTATACACAAACTAAAGCTTACCATAAACAACGAGAATTAGAGTTGTTTGATTTGGTTCAGTCTGGTGCTAAAATTAATGACGGTAAACTATTTAAACAACTTTGTTTGGCTTTGTAAATGGATAAAAAATTGAATATAGCGATAATTGGAGGTGGAGCAGCAGGATTTTTTGCTGCTATAAATTGTAAGTTAAATTACCCTAATTACAATGTTGTGATTTATGAAAAGTCTAAAAAGGTTTTGTCTAAGGTTAAAATTTCTGGTGGCGGAAGATGTAATGTTACCAATGCTACTTTTTCTATTGCCGATTTATCAAAAAAATACCCGAGAGGTAATAAGGCTTTAAAAAAAGTATTTTCTCAATTTAATCCAAAACATACCGTTGAGTGGTTTGAAAGTAGAGATGTACCACTTGTTACGCAAGATGATTTATGTATTTTTCCTCAATCTCAAAATTCTCAAAATATAATTGATTGTTTTGAGTTAGAATGCAAAAAACTAGGTATTAAAGTTGAAATACAGCATAAATTAACTCATTTGACTAAACAAAATAAGGAGTTTAATCTCATTTTTAATGACGTAAATAAAATCGTTACAGATAAAGTGGTGGTAACTATTGGTGGTCAACCAAAAATAAACGGATTGACTTTTTTAAGTGAAGTAGGGCACAATTTTATCACACCTG
>Ga0316209_1000951_pt1 | contig 37305 bp, 30 predicted proteins | sample 6monopyrite_MG_FD_204945 | JGI IMG/M metagenome (GOLD analysis project Ga0316209, IMG submission 204945) | Microbial mat bacterial communities from mineral coupon in-situ incubated in ocean water Damariscotta River, Maine, United States -... | ecosystem: Environmental > Aquatic > Marine >...
CCTCATGGTTATGGTTTTACAATAATGAACGCCCTCACAAGGCTAACGGTGGATTTCCACCAAAACACATGTTGGCAGTTGCCGCATGACCTCTACTTTTGGTAGCAGCTAAAAATGGGGGATTACCAATTGATGTGCGTGGCCCACAATATAAAGCGAGGTGTATCGATTCGGCAGGCAAGTTATGCCTGAAAAAGGAGAAGTGAAGAAGAAAACACGTTTTCTTGCCTAAATACCGTTATGAAGTCGTTATTTTGGGGGGTAGCCTTCAAAAAACGCAACATTAGAATGTTGGCTGCTGAATAGTGGGATCGTGCAAAGGTCTCGTATTGTTAGAGGTGCCTTTAAGAAAGAAAGGAAGGATAATCATTTTTACTTATGTAACATCCTATTACATGAGATCAATAGGGTTACCACGTTGCAAAAACTCCTTGAATTCATCTGAAATTCGTTCATCGTTCGTCACTCTTTCCCAGAAATCATGTGCAGCTAATTTTATGCGTTCAAAAGCGTCTACTCCAATATTTACGCCTATATATTCAGGTGGTATAAATCGGTAAGGCAAGACCTCACCACCACTCTTAGGTGCAAATCCCATTGAACACATGTCATATACCGGTAATAATCTGAACACGTTCCCCTCTATAGCAAAACTCAAATTACCTAAATGCATATCTGTATTATTTATGAGTCGGCCGAAATGCCACAGCCACTCGGCATCATAAACATGGGGCCAACTAACCAAATCTTTCTTATAAAGTGCGTCTAGGACCTGTGGCCAGCCACTTCCTAGGCCAGTAAACTCAGCATCAATAGACTGAAGTGAGAGCATAGACATTCGTCCATATTCTCCGGATCTATCAAATCGTTGTGACTCCAAAAAGAGTCTTCCATCCATTTCAATAAGCCTAGTTTCTGCGGCAGGAAAACTTTCTTTATGGATAGCTTCTGTAGCATGGTATTCGGTGATGAGGATGTCTCGCCATCGCCGAGCAGTAGCATCACCTCCTTTGGGGGAGAATTTAACGATGACATGCGCTGCACGGTCGCCACAATAAGCGGTGAACTTAGGCTGCTCACCACCCGCAGACGGGCCGGGGATGATACCACTCATAACACTATCAGCAAGAGCGGGATAATCTACTTCTGTGGTAATAACTGGTTTACGCCTAACACGTAAAATTGCTTGCTCGCCAAACTTAAAGTTTCCGGGAAGATCATCGCCATTGGACACCAAATAACGCCCAACATGATTCGAGTTCCAACGTCTCGGGTCAGGTGGAAAATCGACAGATTGAGAAGCCATCTCTGCAGCAATTTGTCGCCCAAGAAACCCCTGGGGACTCAGGTCGCTTAGAAAAAAGGGCAAGTCATCATAAAGACCATCTTTGCTCTCTCCTAGCAGCACATGTGGAATACCTGTCAAGGGCTCTACATAAAAACCTCCATGAGCCAATGGTCGTATATCTGCAACTATCACAGTATTTCCATGGGCATCAACCATAATCAGGGGCAGCCTGTCATTTCCTCCAAAGGCGTTCTGCGTCGCTGCATATCTAACGGACCGCCCATGCTTTAATTTGATAACACTCCCCCCCATGCTTCTCAATTGACGCGCCACTGCGGTCTGACTCAGACCTGTTTCGGCCTGTATCTCTTTTGACGTGGCAGACCCTCTCTTCAAATATTCGCTGATGGATAATGACATGGACAGCTCCTTAGTAGCCTCAATAACTCATAAGTGACTAGAAATAATCTTCATTATATTAAAATAAAAAATATAAGTATCAAGATATTACATAGAATAGACAATTAACTACGACTATATTTATGACTAGTATTAAGCATAATAGCTCAGGTTGCAATTTAGGTTATTGCCCCTCAATGGCTGCTTATGGCTGAAAGCACCAGTCCAATCCACGGATCAATGCAACACACACTAGCTCTAAAGGTTACAACATACCCACCAGCAACACACTGCCACATCAATGACACGCAATACATAAGGTGTGCAAAGTAGGGCGTCAATAAGCGATAGCGCATTGTGTCTAACGAAGCAGATGGAAATAAGAGGTTATGAGTTGCTGCGATTGTTTTCTCGCGGCGTAATCCGGGATGTATTCGATTGTGTCGCTACTTCGCTAAAAATTATTCGGCGTCCATGCCGATAATTCACTCACTTACGCGATAACTGATTCCTTTTTCCCCGACTGTCCTGCGTCCGTCACGTCTCCGTATAACCTAGTTCATAAATGAACTCGTTACACTACGACATGACTACCTCAATGACTCTACGGCCACTAAAGCCGCTCCTGCATTTCTTCGTCGTTCGCTATCGCTCTCAACTACGAAAGGGCAGACGGCGTGGACTATCGGGGACTAATCGCCCTCGCTTCGCTTTCCATGGCGATCAGCGATTGCGGCCTGTTTTTCGTCGATATAATTCGTTAAGCGCGCATACGTATCAAGGTCTAGCACTTCGGCGCGCAGACCCGGATCGATCTCAAGCGAACTGATCTGATCCCCTGTCATAAAAGGTTTAAGCGTATTGCGAATCGTCTTACGCCGCTGCGAGAAGGCCTGCCTCACCACCATCGCAAACAACGCCTCATCATTCACTTTCACCGCAGGCTCGCGGCGCGGTACCAATCGGACAATGGCGGATTCGATCTTCGGCATCGGATCAAATGACTCTGGCCCCACGATAAAGAGATTCTCAACCTCGCAGTGGTACTGCACCATAATACTGAGCCGACCATAGGCGCTGCTGCCCGGTGCGGCGGCAAGGCGTTCAACCACTTCACGCTGCAACATAAAATACATGTCGCGAATGCAGTGCGCCTGCGTCAGCAGGTGAAAGATAAGCGGCGTTGAGATGTTATACGGCAGGTTGCCCACCACGCGCAGTGCGGCCGACTCTGTAGTCAGGCTGCAAAAATCAAACTTGAGGGCGTCCACATTGTGAATCGTCAGCGCACCATGCGCGGCACAGTTCTTTTCAAGAATAGGCAGCAGGTCACGGTCAAGTTCAACCGCATTCATCTCGCCCAGTTGATCGAGCAAGCGCGTCGTCAACGCCCCCATGCCGGGACCGATTTCAACCACGTTATCCCCGGCACGCGGATTGATCGCATTGATGATGCGCAGGATCACCGCATCATCATGCAAGAAGTTCTGTCCAAAACGTTTGCGGGCGCGATGCTGACTCATGCCTGGCTAGCCGCCGTGATGAGCGACGCCTCACTGTGCTGTCTCATCTCAATCGCAGCCGCGATGGCAGCCTGCAGACTGCCGAGCGCTGCACCGCCTTTACCGGCGAGATCAAAGGCGGTGCCGTGATCGACCGAGGTACGAATAAACGGCAGCCCCAGCGTAATATTAACGGCGTTGCCAAAACCAAGGTACTTGAGGACCGGCAGTCCCTGGTCGTGATACATCGCCACCACCACATCTGATGCCGCAATCCGAGGCGGGATAAAAGCGGTATCCGCGGGCAGCGGCCCCTGTAATTGCAACCCTTCACGGCGCAACTTTTCAAGCACGGGAATGATCGTCTCCTGCTCTTCGCTACCGAGATGGCCATCCTCCCCCGCATGCGGGTTCAAGCCACACACCAGGATGCGTGGTGCATCGATACCGAAATACTTTTTCAGGTCACGGTCGACAATCCGCAGATTGCCTTCCAGCACCTCGGGCGTAATCGCTGCACTGATTTTATTCAGCGGCAGATGGGTGGTGACCAATGCTACACGCAACCCTTCGGTCACCAGCATCATTACCACCTGCGGTGTATCACTCATCGCCGCGAGAAATTCGGTATGCCCGGTGAATGGGATACCCGCATCGTTGATGACTCCTTTATGCAGCGGCCCGGTGACCAGCGCAGCGAATGAACCATCGATGCAGCCATGAACACCGAGTCGCAGCGTATCAAGCAGATAGTTGACGTTGGCCACATCCGCTGTGCCACAAACCGCTGGCTTCGGACATTCAAGCGGCACGACTCGAATAGTGCCCACGGGTACCACTGATGGGGTGGCTGCCGGGTCGTATGGCTCGATATTGAGCGCAATATTTAAGCGCTGCGCACGCAGACGTAGTAACTCGGGATCGGCAATCACCACCCACTCCAGCGGCAGTGATTGCTGCGCCAGTTGAACACAGAGGTCCGGGCCGATACCGGCCGGTTCACCCGCAGTGATTGCGATTGGCGCGTGCAAATCCATCAACGCACGGTTACTCGTCAAGACGGTACTCAACATAGGCTTCGTCGCGCAGTTTGCGCAGCCAACTGAGATACTCTTCTTCTGACTTGCGCTGATAAATCAGATCTCTTACTTTCGCGTTGTTGTGGGCTTCGGTATCATCAAATTCGCGGCGATCCAGCACTTGCGCAAGATGCCAGCCAAACTGACTCTCGAAAGGCGCACTTAACTCGCCATTTTTTAAACTGAAGATCACCGCTTCAAATGGCTTCACCATCACACCGGGGCCAACCCAGTCGAGATCACCGCCATTTTGCGCACTGCCGACATCGTCTGAAAATTCTTGTGCTAACGATGCAAAATCTTCTCCCGCTTCAATGCGCGCACGCAGTTCGTTGAGTTTCGCTTCGGGGTCAAAAGCACTATCAGCATCAATGCCTGCGGATTTAGCTTTAATCAAGATATGACGTGCATGTACCTGTTCAACAATATGACGCTCAGCATCGCGGAAATCAAACAGTGTAATAAGATGAATGCCGCTTGCGCTGCGTATCGGCTCACTAACGTCGCCCACCTTCATCTGCACCACTACATCCGCAAACAGTGTTGGTAGCTCGCCCGTTTTACGCCAGCCGATATCGCCCCCCTGTAACGCCTGACGGCCATCGGAGATGGTGATAGCGGTCTGCCGAAAATCGGCACCCTCTTTCAGCTCATCCAGTAGGCCGAGTGCCTTACTGTGTGCGGCCTTGATCTGTTCCGGTGTCGCCCCTTCCGGCAGTGAAACCAGAATATGACCCAGATGATAGTCACTGCTGACATTGCCCTGCGCCTTTTGCGTGGCAATAAAATCATCGATCTCCTGCGTCGTTACCGTAATGCGACTCTCCACCTGCCGTTGCCGCAGACGACGATTGGTAATCTCTTTGCGGATATCTTCACGGAACACGGTAAACTTAAATCCATCACGTTGCAGTACCTCACGAAATTCAGTGAGGGTCAGCTCGTTTTGCGCCGCAATATTGCTAATGGTACTGTTCAGTGTGTCATCATCGACCACGATGCCGATCTGTTCAGCACTCTGCAGCTGCACCTGAGTGGTGATGAGTCGTTCCAGCACCTGCTTATTCAGCACATCATCTCCGGGCGGTGTGATCCCCTGCTGACGCAACTGCTGACGCACGGCGAGCAACTCATTTTTCAGCTCATTCTGGGTCAGCACCTGACCATTGACTACCGCCACGATACGATTCAGCGGCAGGATGTCACTGCTCGCCGATGCCACTGTAGCCATTACCCCCAGTGTCAGGAATAACGTAAAAAATCGAAAAAATTGCTTCATTATGAAGTCCGCTTAATTGTGCTTAATGAATGTTATTGTTGATACGCTAGGATACCATTTTCCAGCAAGTCATCGACGGTTTTACCCAGTTTACCCATCCCTTTAAGTTCCAGCTGTAGAAACACACTGCGATCATAGGGGTCGAGGCCGGGCTGACGCGTCAACTCCTTATTAATAAATCGATGCGCAACGAGGTGTACCTTCCAGCAGCAGCCCTGATACTCCAGACCAGTAAAGGACTCAATGGTCTGCTCATCGAGTAGCGACTGTGTCCAGCGCCCCACAAAGTGCCAGCGGCGCGTATACGGCAGCGGCCACAACATCGATACATCGACCTGCTCCTGAATAGTACTGCGGTACCGGTAACCGACGTTGAAAATACGTCGTGATGATGGTTTATAGCGCAATTGCAACGCCCCGCGAGAAGTCTTATTGGCATCAATATCCCACTGGTAATCGGCATCAAGTGCGACGTCATTACGCAAATAAGCGGTGGCTTCGGCGACAATATCAGACGATTTACTACGATCGATCACATCGCCGTTTATCTCCACCTCTCTATCCTGAAAATAGAAAATTTGTCCAATACTGGCATTCAGACGCTCTTTACCGCTATCGTGTTCAATCATGCGCGTAGTAAGTGCGGCAGTGAGCTGGCTGGTATCCCCAACACGATCAACCCCGCTAAAACGATTGGTGGAAAACAGGCGGGTAAAATTAAAATCTGGCGCGCCACTATCAAACAAAGGTATCTCGCTCTGATCCCGATAGGGGACATATAGATAAAACAGGCGTGGCTCCAGCGTATGCAGATAACGGCGCGCAGCGATTTTGGTATCACGCTCAAAAAAGAGGCCGCTGTCCAGCGTCAACAGTGGTACGGTGCGATTCAAACTCACTGCGCGGCCAAGTGGCTGGTTATTTAATGCGTAAGTGGTGTTTTGCAGCTTCAGCGTTGGGGTCAGATAACTGGCGGCACTGCGCATTGGAAAACTAATCTGAGGCTGCAAATCAAGGCGACTACCGGTCACCCGGTCGGTACGATCAAAATAAACGTATTCGCCACTCAGGCTATAGTGCAGCTCGCCATCCCTGAGCGGCAACAAACTATTAAAAGTAATCTGTGGCAGTCGCTGATAAGGACGTGAAGCGTCTGCGATGGAAGCATCCACAGTCTGATAGGCCTGCAGCCGCAGGCGACTCTGCCATATATCACCGAGATAGGCGAGGTCGGCCGTGCGTTCTAAATGGGTGATGCTGGAGAGACTAAGGCTGTTGCTAAAGTCACTAAGGTAGTCAGCATCCGTGACATAATTCAGGTCGATATTGGTCGTCAGACGCGGTGCGAGCCGGCCCTCATGTCGATACTTTACCTGCCCTCGCTCTCTGCCCGCCAATTTGTCATCTGCCAGATAATCAAGATTCAGCGTGGCGTAATGACGAGCGGTCATGAAACGAAGTTCATTCCCCAGCATCGTGCCGCGCCTTGAGATATTACGCGGAATAATCGTCGCATCACGTTGCGGCGCTAGATTCAAATAGTAGGGCACACTGATATCGATGCCTGAAGTACCCGAACTACGATACACAGGTGGCAGCACCCCTGACTTCCTGCGGTCATCAATCGGAAACGAGATATACGGCAAGTAGAAAAAGGGCACGTGCATAAACGACAACACTGCGTGCTGTGCGCTGCCAACACCACTCTCACGATCCAGCGTCACTTTGCTTGAGCGCAGCAACCAGTCTTCGCGGCCAGGGTCACAGGTGGTATAAGTCGCATCTTTTAATACCGTGACATGCTCAGATTCAAGGATGATCTGCGCCGCATCACCACGCGCATGCTGACTGCGCATCTGAAAACTGGCATTGTCGATGATGCCGCTCGAGTTTCCGAGGTTAATAGAGCCACTATCCCCGGCAAAGGTGGCATCCGGGGTCGCAAAAAAAAGGCCCTGCTCGGCATCCAGCCGCTCTTCGTTTTTGTAGTAGCGGGCGCTTTCGGAGCGTAACAACTGGTTAGCGCGTAAAAATTCAACGCCACCTTCCATTTCATAGATATTTTGTCCGATGGCGCGGCCCTCGTCGGCGGTAATCACCATTTTCTCACCAAGCGTCTCGTCGCCACTATGGAAAGGCGCTAGGTGATGACGGCATAACTCCCACTCGTTGGCACTTGCCTGAGCGCTATAAATTCCGCTAGCTATGAAGAGCGGCAGTAGCAGTGCGCTCAAGGCGCGCGGGAATCCTGCCGACTTAAATGACTCAGAACTAAACAGGCTACCGCCACCATTTTTCTGGCACGACTGTTTCTCGGGCTGAATTGAGTGGTAAGGTATGCGCAAGACGATTCTTAAAGTTTAGGTTAAATAACAGATATGGTAACTGTATGAGTAATGCGGATATTCAAGCCAAAAAAATATCCTCAAAGTATATCCTGATTCTCATTCTCTGTGTGATTTCCGTGATTGCTGTGCTGATCATCACCACTCCGCAAAAAAAACCGGTACTGCGCGAGATCCCCCCCACTCAGGTCAGCCTGCAGGCGATTGAACAACGCACGATCCAGCCGATCGAGCAGGTCAGCGGCCACCTGCAGCCGGTACGTAACAGCGCCCTCAACTTTGAGCTCGCGGGGCAGGTGCAGACACGGCATGTCGAACCGGGTGACCGGGTCAACGCGGGGCAGTTATTGATCGCGTTACAGGATGGCGACCAGCAGGATGCGTTGAGCGAGGCGCAGGCGCAGTTATCGCAAGAACAGAAGGCCGTCGAACGTGACCGACGGGTTCTGAAACTGGTCAGTGAAAACCGTCAACTTCAGGCGCGCGAAGTGGCGCGACTTGAGCTATTGGGGCAAAAATCACTCGCCTCGACGTCGCTGCGTGACAGCGCCAGCCAGCTGTTGCTGCAACAGCAACGCGAGGAAGAGCAACTCAAATACAGTGTCGAGACCAGTCAATCACGGCTCGCACTAAAACGCGCCGCGCTGCGCCGCGCCGAACGCAATCTCGCGCGTACGACGCTGCTCGCCCCCTATGCGGGCGTAGTGAATGCCGTGCATGTCGATGCGGGCGATTACGTAACCCCTAATAAGGAGGCACTGGAACTGTTACAGCTCGACCAACTCGATCTCATTATCGACGTCAACGGCGCGACCGCTGCGATGCTAGCACTGCGCCAGCAGGTGTCGGTTCGCACCGGCGACGAACAACGCCACGGCGAAATCATCGCATTACAGACCAGCCCCGACATCGAGACCTTTACCCACGCCGTGCGTATTCGCCTCGATGGTGACGGCCTGCAAACTGGCACGCAAGCGACCGCCGCACTCAAACTAAACGCGCTACCCAATGCACTGCTGGTGCCGGTTGCCGCCATCCTGCACCACAACGATGAGCGATTTATCTTCATCGCCGAGGCGGGTGCTGAAACGGGTACCGGCACACTGCGCCGCGTTCCGGTCAACCTGATCGTCCGCCAGGGGCAGCAGCAAGTGGTCAGCGGCGAGATTCACGCCGGCGAAAGGGTGGTGGCACGCGATGTCGCCTTTCTCACCGACGGTCAGTCAGTAGTACATGACTGATCCTCATCAACACTATTAATATTAACCACGCATGCGCCTGATCCGTTTCAGTATCGATAACCCGCTGATCACCAACCTGCTGTTGGTGATGATTCTGTTGATGGGCATTCTGTCGTGGTACCAACTTCCGCAGGAGATGTTTCCAGTGGTCGAGATGGACAAGGTCAAGATCACGACCGTCTATAAAGGCACCTCACCGGAGGAGATTGAACGGCTGGTCAGCCTGCCGATCGAAGAAGAGTTTGATGACATGATGGAGATCGATGTCATCACTTCGACCAGCAGCGAGGGACTCTCCAATATCATTATCGATCTAAAATCCGGTACCAATATCAGTGAATTCGTCAACGATGCGCGCTCCGTACTGGAGCGCATCAGCGATCTGCCGGACGATGCCGAGCGCCCCGAATTGAGCCGCATGAAATCCCGCATCCCCGTCGTCAGTGTCGCACTGTATGGCGCGGTATCCCGCAGCCATCTGTTTGAGCTGGCAGATGAGGTTAAACGTCGTCTGCTCACGATTCCCGGCGTCGCCAGTGCCGGCATCTCGGGCAATCGTGAGTGGGAGCTGTGGGTCGAAGTGGATCCCTCCCATCTGGCACTGCATAAAGTCCCACTGTCGCGCATTACGCAGGTACTACGCGATAATCTTGGCGACCTGCCGGGCGGCTCGATCAAAGCCGACGAAGGTGACATCCTGTTACGCGGCAAAGGGATACGCCCTGAAGCCGATACAATTTCCCAACTGGTGCTGCGCCATAGTGCCAACGGTGGCGAACTGCTGCTCGGTGAAGTGGCCAAGATCAGCATCCGACTCGAAGAACCGCGCACACTGGCACGCTTTAACGGCCGCTCATCGGTCAATATGATCGTCACCAAAACGGCCGACTCTTCGACCATCGAGATATCCAAACAGGTACGGAATCTTATTCACGAAATGCGCAGTGAACTGCCCGCATCGGTACAACTGAGTGTCTTCAGCGATCTCTCTGTTTATGTTAAAACGCGCCTTGAAACTGTCAAGTCCTCCGGCGTGGTCGGCCTTGCGCTGGTATTGCTATCACTCTATCTCTTCCTCAACTTTCGTGTTGCGCTGATCACCGCGCTCGGCATCCCAGTCTCTTTCCTCTTTGCGGTGATTTTGATGAATTACTTCGGCGTTACCATCAACATGGTATCGCTGTTTGCCTTTCTGGTGGTGCTCGGCATGGTGGTCGATGATGCCATCATCGTCACCGAAAACATCTATCGTCATATGGAAAACGGGGTGCCCGCCGAACGTGCCGCGATCGTCGGTGCACGTGAAGTCTACTGGCCAGTGGTCGCCTCGACCGCCACCACGATTGCGGCCTTTCTGCCGATGTTTGCCATTGGCGGCACCATGGGGGCGTTTATCTCCGTAATCCCGATCATCGTTATCTGCACCTTGATCGGCTCACTCATCGAAGCCTTCGGCGTGTTGCCGTCCCATGCCCGGGAAATTCTTAAAGTCCGCCAACAAAAATCGCAACGCAGCAGAATCGACTGGGCCAAATGGCTCCAACGCTATACCGGTTTTGTGCGCTGGTCGCTGCACAACCGTTATTTCATGTGTATCGCCATTATCGGTCTGATGATGATCACCGTGGTACTCGCGACCACCCGCAGCTCCTTTGAGCTGTTTGGCCCAGTCGACTCAGGCCAGTTCTTCATCAATGCCGAAGCCCCCAACACCTACAGCCTGCAGGACACCACGCAACTGGCCAAACTGATGGAGCAGGAGCTCTTCGCCGAACTAAATGATGATGAACTGGAAAGCACCCTGACCAATGTCGGTGTGACCTTCATCGATTTTAATACGGTGAAGTTTGATAGCAACTACATTCAACTGGTGATCGATCTTAAAAAACCGCTACCCGCGGGTTTCATCGACCGCTGGATCTCGCCCGTCGTCAGTCTGCGTTTCAACTGGGACGGCACACGTGAACGCGGCACCGCGGAGATTATTAATCGGCTGCGCGACCGCATGCAGACCATTGCTGGGATTCAGCGCCTGTCGATCCTGCGGCCCGCCGGCGGCCCGGCCGGGGCCGACATTGAGATTGGCGTTGTCGGCAAAAACTTTGATCTGCTGCGCGAGATCGGTGAAGAGGTAAAACAGGCACTACAGACCCTGCCAGGCGTCTACGATATCCGGCAGGACCTCGAACCCGGCAAGCTGGAGTATCAATACACCGTTAACGATCGCGGCCGCCAGCTTGGGCTGACGCAGGCGCGCCTTGCGGAAGCGATTCGTGGCGGCTATCAGGGCATCGAAGTGACCCATGTCACCCACAATAACAAACGCCTGCCGGTACGCGTGATCTATCCCGAGTCGGTACGCCAGCAGGCCGCGACACTGGCGCAGCAACGCATCGTACTCGACAATGGCAAAATGGTCTATTTCGGTGACGTCGCGGAGATCAAATTTGGCCGCAGCTTTGATTCGGTCAAACGACGCGACATGCAACGGCTCGCAACCGTGACGGCCGAGGTCGATGCCAACATCACCACGCCGATAGAGGTGACGAACTATATCCAGAAAAAATTCAGCGATCTTTCACAACGCCACCCCGGCATCGAGCTGGTCTTCATGGGGGAGAAGCGCGAAGCGACCGAGTCGATGCGCGACATGCTCAGCGCCTTTATCATTGCACTGGCGTTGATCTTCTTTATTCTCGCGGCGCTGTTTAAATCGATGCTCGATCCGCTGGTGGTGATGTTTGCGATCCCGTTCGGCGTCATCGGCGTCATCATCGGCCACTTTGTGATGGGCTTTCATCTCCAGTTTCTGTCGATGGTCGGCTTTCTTGCGCTGGCCGGGATCATCGTCAACGACTCACTGATCCTGGTCGACTTTGCCAAGAAGATGCGCGCCAAAGGGGAGGATCGCATCGAAGCGATGGTCGAGGCGGGCCGTGTACGCGCACGGCCAATTTTACTGACCAGTGTCACCACTTTTCTCGGCATCTCGCCGCTGATCTTTTTTTCGACCGGGCAGACCGCATTCCTCGCGCCGATGGCAGTCAGCCTTGGTTTTGGGTTACTGTTTGCGACCGTGCTGATTCTCATCGGCGTGCCGTGCTTCTACATGGTGGCCGATGATCTGCGCACCAAGAGTATCAATATATTTCGACGCCTACTGGGCAGCGACACAAAGGAGAATAGCAGTGCAGGATGATCAACGACTGATCGGACTACAGTCATGGCTACGCGATGGCCTCGGTATCGCATTTGATGAGATCGCCCCCGCCTCGGGCGATGCCAGCTTTCGACGCTACTTCCGCATTCAACATGGCGACGAAAGCCTCATTGTGATGGATGCCCCGCCAGAAAAAGAAGACTGCGTACCGTTCATCAACATCGCCGCTGCAATGACGAAGATGGGGCTTAACGTCCCACGTGTATTACAGCAGAACCTCGAACAGGGTTATCTGCTGTTATCCGATCTGGGTACAGTGCAATACCTTGAAGTACTCAATGAGGACAGCGTCGATCGCCTCTATGGTGACGCGCTGGATGCACTGTTGTTACTGCAGATGGCCAAAGAAGATCAGCACTTATTACCGCCTTATGATCATGCACTATTGATGCGTGAGATGGAACTGGTGCGCGAATGGTATCTCGAGCAACATCTCGGCCTCACCCTTAACACGGCACAACATCAACTGCTGAATGGTGCATTCGAGTTGCTCGCACAGTCGGCACTGACACAGCCATACACATGGGTGCATCGTGATTACCATTCACGTAACCTGATGGCGTTGGACAGCGACAATCCCGGCGTTCTTGATTTTCAGGATGCGGTGTTCGGCCCGGTCACCTACGATCTGGTTTCACTGCTGAAAGATTGTTACATCGAGTGGCCACGTGAACAGGTGTTAATGTGGGTGAGTCGCCATTATCAACAACTAATAAAGCAAAATATAATTTCCGATGTCGACCAGTCAACGTTCATCAAATGGTTTGACTTGATGGGGGTGCAGCGTCATCTTAAAGTATTGGGTATCTTTGCACGCCTCAATATTCGCGATAATAAACCTGGATATCTAAAAGACATTCCACGCACACTAAGCTACGTGCGAGGTGTCTGCGAACGATATCCTGAATTAGCAAACCTCGGCATGTTAATGAGCAGCGTTGATTGTGATTGACCTCGAATAACAGTCACTCTGCGCAGTAATTTTCAGTAATAAAAAATTACAGTTCTAACAACCTATACACCATTAATAATGCGCTTCAATCTCTTTACGCGTTAGAATACCGTCAATCTGCTTGTCATACCCACCACTACGCATTACACAGAGCGCTTCGCTCTCTGCGCTGGTTAACGCTTCATATGCCTCCTGTAATGAGGCTTGTAGATGAATCGTCGAGGCATCGAGGCGCTTGGCGGGGATCGCGAGTAGATCAATAACAGCATTGTCCAAGTCTACTTCACCCTCCTCTTCAGCAAGTAGATACTGTGCGAGGTCTGCTGGTGGCAATAATGAGTGGTGCTCATTATCACGCTCGATAACGATCCAGTTAGGATTTCTTTTGAGCAGGGCTTGCGCCGCTGAAAATGTAACCTGTTGCTCGCTGAAAATAATAGCTCGATCCATCACACTGGCGACTCCAATGCGGCGCAGTGATTGTGCAAGTGCTGAGTCACGAAAATCGAGACCGCGCTCTTTCATCAGCATAATATAAACCGACGGCTTGCCAAACAGATGGCTGTTGACCAGCGCGGCGGTGACAATTGCCAACATACCAGGCAGGATAATATTGGGATTTGAGGTCAGCTCAAGCATCGCAATCAGAGCCGCCAGTGGCGCATGTAACGTCGCCCCCATCATCGCGCCCATGCCGATAATGGCGTAAAAACCAGGGGACGAGATACTGCCGGGAAAGAACATGTCAGCGATGATGCCGATCACGCCACCAGCGGTGGCGCCGATCACCAGCGTTGGGCCGATCAAACCACCGGGCAGACCCAAACCTAATCCAATCGTGGTGGCCAGTAACTTAACTAATGTGATCGCTATCAGCATACCCATCGCAAACTTTCCGACCATCGCGCCATTAACCGTGTCGTAACCAGCCCCCATGATCTGCGGTATGGCCAACGCACAGATGCCGATGATGAACCCTGCCAGCGTGGTGCGCTGCCATAACGGATAGGGTGTGCTAATACGCGAGAAGCGTTGCAACAGTTCAATGAAGGTGGCCGCAAGAACACCAATTACCACCCCCAGTATTAACACGAAGGGTAACTCTGCAATGGTACCGATCCCTGTATCGGGCACAAAGAAAACGCTCTCCGCTCCAAAAAACCAACGACTGACAATGGTGGCTGAGACTGCCGCAATGATCACCGGAATAAAACCCGCAATGGTGTACTCCATCAACACCACTTCCATCGCGAAGATGACACCGGCCAGCGGGGTGTTAAACGAGGCGGCAATCGCCGCAGCAACACCGCAGGCGACCAGGGTACGGGTACTATTATTGGGCAGTTGTAATAACTGCCCCAACACACTGCCACTGGCGGCACCAAGGTGGATACTCGGCCCCTCTCGTCCCACTGAATGACCGCTAATGATGGTGATGGCGCCACCGATAAATTGCCAGATAGCATTTCGCAACGGCAGCCGTCCCTGATGGTAGGCGAGGCGCTCCATCGTATGCACCACGCCGACCTGCCCCGCGCTTTTTGCGATGTATTGAAACAGCAGCCCGACCACCAGGCCACCCGTGGTCGCGAGCAGCAGACGCATCATCGGTGATAACGCCTCGTAGTTTTCCGCATCACCTCCCGGCAGAAAACTCATTTGGAAAAATTCGATCAAAATACGAAAAGCAACAATCACTAGGCCGGCAATAATGCCACTGATGGCGCCCAACAGCGCGAGCTGCGGCACGCTCTCAACGGTGGCCATCGCCAAACGTAGTTGGGTGAGTTTGTGATTAAAGTGTGACTTAAAGCTGACCATGGTGTAAATGTGGTGAGGTGTGTATTGACAGTTTCATTTATTGGTAGATAACACTCTCTGCCATTCTAACAAATCATCGCTATTTTGGGTGAGTGATGATTAGGGCATCCATTTAGCGGGATCACACTGATCGATCAGGCAGTCGCGCTACTGACCTCAAGGCAATCATCGGACAGTGCATCAATGCCGCCGCTCAGCACGGCAGTGCGAATATCATATTGCGATAACGCAAATGCAGCCGCTGAACTACGCGTGCCACTCTCACAGTAACAGAGATAAGGAATTTTATTATTCAGTTTACCCGCCCGCTTGTGCAGATCACGCATCGGAATATTGATCGCGTTGGGCAGGTGCCCGCGCTCATACTCTTCCGCCAGGCGCACATCGATCCATTTCGCGCCACGTTTAATGATCGAACCCGCCTTTTCATAGCTCACCCAACGCAGCGTGGGTTGTTTCAGCAAATTAATAAAATCCTCTTTCGACAGACGCAGCAATACGCCATCCTCCATCATGGTGATGGTGGCGTTTCTTGGATTATCTGAAATCAACGCCGCTTCACCAAAGGCAGCGCCCTCGTTGAGCTCAGCCATAATGACCGAATCTTCGTCATTCTCGGGATTGATGGTGACCATCGCCACCCCATTATTGATCATATAGAAGTAGTCGCCCGGGTCACCCTGACGAATAATCAGGTCACCCGCTTTTACCCTGACAGGCTCCAGTTTATTGAGCAGTTGCTCAATATTGGTCGCCGGCAGATTTCTGAACGTGGGTGATTTGATCATTGAATTGAGCCAACTGGCGCGGTCGATGGTGACAATGCCATCTTCACTCATCACCACTTCTGTTTCAGGCGCTGAGATCTGTCCCCAAGCGGTCAGGGTCTCAATCAGCTGCTTTTCGATGCGGATCAGCTCCACTTCGCTTGATGTTGTGATATTCGCCGTTGCAAAGTGTTTACTGGAAATTGGTTGGAAGGCCGCCTCAGAGTCTGCCGCGATGACTGAGGCCTTATCAGCTTGAAATACCTCCAGCTCGCCCTTCAACAGGTAAAGCACCACCTCTGCAGGTACACCGTTGTCATAAAGCTGGGCGCCCGCCGGATAGACTTCCACCATCGCGAGTGAAATGAGCACCGGAATCTGCGCCTCCGCCATCGTCGACAACGGTGAACAGCGCACAAGCTGGGTAACGAGTTGATCGCAATCAATTTCCTCAGGGGGTACCACTCGCTTCGTTTCTGCTTCAGCCATTTTCGTCCATGGAATGTAATCTTGTTAATTTATAGGGTTTTTGTCTCGCGCTCGCGGTTTATATCATCCATGTATTTACTGTCTCAGTGAGATTGATGCGTGTTAAACTATCGGATTAGATGCCATTGAAAATATCATCGGCTGTCAACAATAAATCTTTATAAATCATACAGAGAATGGAACAAACCACGACCACATCGCGGATTCGCGAAATCCCCTATAACTACACCTCATTTTCCGACCGCGAGATTGTCATTCGCTTTCTCGGTGAAGAGTGCTGGCAACAACTCAATGAGCTGCGCGGTACACGTCGCACCGGGCGTTCTGCACGCATGCTGTTTGAGGTGCTGGGCGATATGTGGGTAGTGACACGCAATCCTTATATTCAGGACGACCTGATCAATAGCACCAAGCGCTGGAAGGCGCTGGTAAAAGCGCTGCGCCACCGCCTCGATCAGACCATCGACCGCGCAGACAATAACGAAACCGCACTCAGCCTGCTGGACGCCACACGCCGTGCGGTCGACCAATTCGAGGCATGGCTACCGCAGCAGAAGATATTACGCAGCGCAGCCAAAGCACGCCTGTTAAAGGTAACCCGCGCCGATAACATCGATTTCACCGCCATCGCACGCGTTTCACACGTCACCGATGCGACCGACTGGCGCGTTGAGCTCCCCTTTGTGGTGCTGACACCCGATACTGAAGGCGAGGTCCGTGCACTGGTCGAGGCCTGCATTGACCTGAACCTGACCATCATTCCGCGTGGCGGTGGCACCGGCTACACCGGCGGCGCCGTGCCATTGATCGCTGAGACAGCGGTCATCAATACCGAAAAACTGGAAGGGCTTGGGCGGGTGAAACAGCGCACGCTCGAAGGTGTCAGTGAACCCGTCGCGACCGTGCGTGCTGAATGTGGCGTGGTGACGCGCCGTGTCGCTGAACGTGCCGAATCACAGTGCTATGTCTTCGCGGTCGATCCCACCTCGCAGGACGCCTCCACCATTGGCGGCAATGTCGCGATGAATGCTGGCGGTAAAAAAGCGGTGCTGTGGGGCACGACGCTCGACAATCTGGTGTCGTGGCGCATGGTGACACCCGACGCCCAGTGGCTCGAAGTGGAGCGCATCAACCACAATCTGGGCAAGATTCACGATCAGGCAAAGGTCGAGTTTCGTGTCAACTATTTTGGTGCAGATGGCGAGACCCCCACGAAACCGTCTGAAACCCTGCTCTTTCCCGGTCAGGCGTTTCGCAAACAAGGGCTGGGGAAGGATGTCACCGATAAATTTCTCGGCGGCCTGCCCGGCATTCAAAAAGAGGGGTGCGATGGCTTCATCACCTCAGCCGTGTTTATTCTGCACGAGCAGCCAAAATTTACTCGTACCATCTGCCTGGAGTTCTTTGGCACCGACCTGAATCCGGCGGTATCGGCGATTGTCGCGATCAAAGACCACGTCGAACAGCAGACAAAGACACTGCTCGCCGGAATGGAGCATCTCGATGAGCGCTATCTGCGTGCCGTCGGTTACTCCACCAAGGCGCTGCGCTCTGAACTGCCCAAGATGCTACTGCTGATCGATGTGGCCGGCAATGATGAAGATGAAGTGGCGCGTGCCGCCGCCTCCATCGCCGACATCGCCAATCAACGCGATGCCGAGAGTTTTATCGCCGTCACCCCCGAGGCGCGGCGCCGTTTCTGGACAGATCGCGGTCGCACAGCCGCCATCGCCGCCCACACCAACGCCTTCAAGATCAATGAAGATGTGGTGATTCCGCTCGAGAACCTTGCGATCTACAACGAGCACATCGAACGCATCAACATCGAGCAGTCGACCGACAACAAACTGCGCACGATCGATGCTGTGATTCACTTTCTCGAGCATGGACTCGCCACCATGCCGCTTTCCGATCAATTCGAGGCGAGCGAAGAAGGCGATGCGATTATCCTGAAAAAACGTGATGCCGCCTGCGCGCATCTAAAAACGATACGTAATCGCTGGCAGACGCTGATCGCACAGATGGATGACGCCGCCACCACGCAAAGCACATTATTGAGCACAGATGAGTCGGCAAAGATTCTCGCCAATGATTCGCTTTTCAAGCTGCTGTTACGGCGCGATGTGCGTATCTCATACCGCCGTGAAATTGAACAGCCGCTCAAAGAGGTCTTTGGTGGCGAGGCACTTGCCCCGGTACGCAAACGACTCGATGAAATTCACAGCGAGATCCGCTCCAGCCGCCTTTTTGTCGCGCTGCACATGCATGCCGGTGATGGCAATGTTCACACCAATATTCCGGTCAATTCCAACGACTATGAGATGATGCGCGCGGCGGAACAGATCGTTGATCGCGTCATGGAGATCACCAAAACGCTTGGCGGTGTCATCTCCGGCGAGCATGGCATCGGCCTCACTAAGATGCAGTACATGGATGAACGCAGCATCGACGCCTTTGCGCAGTATAAACAGCGCATCGATCCCAATGGTTTCTTCAATCGCGGCAAGCTACTGGCCGGCTCCGGTCTTGAGAAGGCCTACACGCCCTCTTTACGATTACTGCAACAGGAAGCACTCATTCTCGAAGAGAGCGACCTGGGCGCGCTCAACGACGATATCAGTAGCTGTCTGCGTTGCGGTAAGTGCAAACCGGTCTGCACCACCCATGTACCGCGCGCTAATCTGCTCTATTCACCTCGCAACAAGATTCTTGCGACCGGCCTGATGATCGAGGCGTTCCTCTATGAAGAGCAGACACGTCGCGGTATTTCGGTGCGCCATTTTGATGAGATGGAAGATGTGGCCGATCATTGCACCGTGTGCCATCGTTGCCTGCCGGTGTGCCCGGTCAATATCGATTTTGGTGAAGTATCGATTCGCATGCGCACCATCTTAAAGACACGCCTGCCGTTCCGCCTCAGTCCCGGACCACGCCTGGCGATGGCATTCCTCAACATCACCAGCGCGGCCTCCATCAAGATCATGCGCACCGTGATGTTGCAGTGGGGTTATGCGGGTCAACGCCTGGGCTATCGTATGCTGAAGGCGCTATCGCCGAAACCGGCACCAGATGCGCGTCCCACTTCTACCACGGGCAAACCCTCGATCCCGGCGCAGGTGATTCACTTTATGAAAAAGCCGCTGCCCAAAGATATCCCGACACAGACCACGCGCGCGCTGCTCGGGGTCGAAGATGAAAAGTCGATCCCGATCCTGCGCGATCCGGATAAAACCGATGAAAATGCCGAGGCGGTCTTCTACTTTCCCGGCTGCGGTTCAGAAAGACTCTTCAGTGAAGTCGGTATGGCAACCCTCGCGATGCTCTATGAAAGCGGTGTGCAGACGGTATTACCGCCGGGCTATCTCTGTTGCGGTTATCCACAGACCTCTTCCGGTGACGAGGCGAAGGGCAAGCAGATCACCACCGACAACCGCGTGCTGTTCCATCGTGTCGCCAACACCCTTAACTACCTCGACATCAAAACGGTAGTGGTCTCATGCGGCACCTGCATGGACCAGTTACTGAAATATGAATTTGAGAAGATCTTCCCCGGCTGTCGCCTGATGGACATCCATGAATTTCTGATGGAAAAAGGGATCTCAGTCGAAGGTGTCGAAGGGGTGCAGTACCTCTATCACGACCCTTGCCATACACCGATGAAGCATCACTCACCACTGAAAGTGACGAGTACACTACTGAATGGCGACACCACGCTATCTGATCGCTGCTGTGGCGAGGCCGGTACTTTTGCGGTATCACGCCCCGATGTCGCAACACAGGTACGCTTCCGCAAAGAGGAAGAACTGATCGAAGGCATTGAACAACTCACCAATAAACCGAAGGTCGAGAACGACGAAGTGCGCCTGCTGACCTCATGCCCCGCCTGCCAGCAAGGGCTGGCGCGCTACAGCGATGTGACCGGCATGGAACCACGTTACATCGTCGTCGAGCTGGTCAATCGCTACTTTGGTGACAAATGGCAACGACACTTTATCGACAAGGTCAAAAAACAGGACGGTATTGAACGCGTGTTACTTTAGCTGCTCATGTCATTCCGGCGCAGGCCGGAATCCAGACAGCCACGACACTAGACAAACCCACGATTTCGCTATTGGCTACCGATAAACAGGACGTGTGTGCCGCCTACAAACATTCTGCCACTTCCTTCTGGATTCCGGCCTGCGCCGGAATGACGTTCAAAGTTCTATTTACGAAATAGCCAGAAAAGCAGTGATAACACAATGCTGATAATGATCGACGTCATCAGCGGAAAATAGAAACTGAAGCCTTCCTTTTCCACCGCAATATCACCGGGCAGTCTGCCCAATCCCAGTTTAGCGATCCACGGCCATAACAGACCGGCAATCAGCAACACTACGCCCGCAATGAGCAAAAATTTCTGCATGGTGCGTGTTAATTAGACCAGCATCAGGTAATGACCTTCACGCCCTCTTCGGTCCCCAGCAGCAACACATCGGCAGGACGAATCGCAAACAGTCCGTTCGTCACCACGCCGACGATATTATTCAGGGCCTCTTCAAGCTTAACCGGCTCCATGATTGAAAGGTTTTTCACATCCAGAATCTGGTTCCCGTTATCGGTGATAAAGCCTTCACGCAACACTGGCTGGCCACCCATTTTAACGATCTCGCGCGCCACATAACTGCGTGCCATCGGAATCACCTCAATCGGCAACGGGAAGGTACCGAGAATATCGACCATCTTGCTACCATCGGCGACACAGACAAACTTGTCACTCGCCGCAGCGATAATCTTTTCACGCGTCAACGCGCCACCGCCGCCCTTAATCAGGTGCAGGTACTTGTTCGATTCATCCGCGCCATCGACATAAACCGGGATATCATTCACCTCATTCAGCTCGAATACTGCAATACCATGCCCTCTGAGGCGCTCAGCAGTGGCCTCTGAACTCGCCACGGTACCATCGATTTTATGCTTGATACCCGCCAGGGCATCAATGAAATGATTGGCGGTCGAACCCGTGCCAACACCGATAATTGCGCCCGCTTCTACATATTCTAGCGCTGCGTGTGCCACCATCTTTTTCATTTCATCTTGTGTCATTTCCATACTCCCATCATTTGATGCCTGAAATGATACCTGTGAAGCGCTTGAATGTCATGATTTGTGCTCGTTTGACAACGAATTTCGGTAGGAAAATCAAGGTTGAACTGATAACGTATGGCCATGCTAAAGAAATACGTAGAAAAGATTGAAAACTCCTCTGTTTATGACGTTGCGATCAAAACGCCGCTTGACGCTATGCCGGCACTATCCAAACGATTCCACAATGAAATTTTATTAAAGCGCGAAGACTTGCAACCCGTTTTTTCCTTTAAATTGCGCGGTGCCTACAATAAGCTCGCGTCGCTGCCGCAGGATCGCCTGCAAAAAGGGGTCATCACCGCTTCAGCCGGTAATCACGCGCAGGGACTTGCACTGGCTGCACAAAAGAAAGGAATCGAGGCGCTGATTGTAATGCCAACAACAACACCGGTGATCAAGGTCAACTCGGTGCGCGAGAAAGGGGCGCAGATCATTTTACATGGTGATACCTACGATGAAGCGTACGAGCATGCCCACCAGTTAGCCACTGAACGTCACATGACCTTTGTGCACCCCTTTGATGATGAAGATGTGATCGCTGGCCAGGGAACCGTGGCAATGGAGATATTGCAGCAGACATCAAAGCCAATCGATGCAATCTTTGTCCCGGTGGGTGGCGGCGGGCTTATTGCCGGTGTTGCGGCCTATTTTAAGGCCAAATCACCCACAACAAAAGTCATTGGCGTCGAACCTGAAGACGCGCCCAGCATGCACCATGCGTTGGCGCAAAATGATCGTGTCGTGCTGGATCAAGTCGGCATCTTTGCCGATGGTGTTGCGGTTCGACAAGTCGGCGCAGAGCCCTTTCGCGTCGCTCAACACTATGTTGATGAAATCATACTGGTCACTACAGATGAAATCTGTGCGGGTATTAAGGATATATTTGACGATACCCGCTCAATTGCCGAGCCTGCTGGAGCACTCGCGGTAGCAGGCCTCAAAAAATATGTTGCCCGCGAAAAGGCGCATGACCAGCATCTGGTGGCGATCGATAGCGGTGCCAACATTAACTTTGATCGCCTGCGTCATGTTGCAGAGCGAGCAGAAGTCGGTGAACAGCGCGAGGCGCTCATTGCTGTCACTATCCCGGAGCAACCCGGTAGTTTTCTGAAGTTTTGCGATCTCATTGGCAAACGGAGTATCACTGAGTTTAACTATCGTTATGCGGATGACCGTAACGCGCATATTTTTGTCGGCGTCGAACTGTCACGAGGCGAAAAAGAAAAAAATGCGTTAATTGATCGCCTCACCAGCGGTGGTTACGATGTCGCTGACATCACCGATAATGAGATGGCCAAGATGCACATTCGTCATATGGTGGGCGGCCATGCCGAATCGATCAACGATGAAGTGCTATTTCGCTTCCAGTTTCCTGAGCGACCGGGCGCATTACTAAAATTTCTGACACTTATCGGTCAACGCTGGAACATCAGCCTGTTTCATTACCGCAATCACGGTGCGGCTTACGGACGTGTGCTTGTTGGACTGCAAGCACAAACCACCGAGCACCCCAAATTAATGGAATATTTTGATAGCCTGGGCTATGACTACTGGAAAGAAGATGACAATCCCGCTTATCGTCTCTTTCTGGGAAAAGAACCGACACCATCCTAACCTATTGATATTTAAAGGCTGTAAAAAGCAAAAGGCCCATTTATGGGCCTTTTGCTCACACATAGGGGTTAACGACACCTAAAATAAATCAAGCTGTCGTACTTCACCCCTGATCGCTACTTCTTTTTTCTAGCAGCTGCCTTTTTCTTCTTCGGCGCGGCTTTCTTCTTAGTAGCTACTTTTTTCTTCGCTACCTTTTTCTTCGTAGCAGCTTTCTTTTTAGTCGCTGCTTTTTTCTTAGTGGCTACTTTTTTCTTCGCTACCTTTTTCTTCGTGGCAGCTTTCTTTTTAGTTGTCGCTTTTTTCTTAGTGGCTACTTTTTTCTTCGCCGCTTTTTTCTTTACGACTTTTTTCTTTGCTACCTTTTTCTTCGTAGCAGCTTTCTTTTTAGTCGTTGCTTTTTTCTTCGTTACAGCTTTCTTTTTGGTTACAGCTTTCTTTTTGACAGCAGGCTTCTTCTTTGCCGCCACCTTCTTCTTGGTTGCAGAACGTTTTATCGCCATTACTCATCCTCCAGAATGTTATCCGCAAATTAGTATAAACATCTCTGCGCATAATGCTAGTATATTGCAGAAAAAGTTTTTACTGTACAAACGCGTGTATCGACACGTCATTTTATTTCTTGAACAGCAACTGTAATTTTTTATGATGATAAAATAAACTTTATTCACCACCAACTTGCATCTAACGACTACATTTACAGATGAAACAAGACATCACTAGAAACGCTCATATGACTATTTTCTGCTTATTATCACAAGCATGAAACATGCAATGGCATAATTTAAACGCCGCTTACTATCGCACTCCATTACAAAGTTAAAACCAAACAAATACACACTAATCTCAAACGATGGCGTTATGGAATATCGCGACAAATGGTAGTGCCCACTACAATGCACCTACAACATCCAGATATTTCTCTTCAAACATCTAAAGCAACATAACTTTATGATTTATCTAAAGAGTTACCTAACAACTCCCGATTGAAAACCTTATATAACTAAATAACCCTCTATCAAAAACATTGACACCACGCATCTAAATCACACTACTTTATTCTGTAAGCCCTGAAAATAATTTATAAAATTTCCACCAGAAATTTTAATCTTAATCGCCAAATAAATTATTTTTATCATAAAATATTCAGATGAAATAATTAAATCTAATTTAAAGTGAAACTATCAGCCATAACTATTTTAAGTCTCGAGAATGCTATCAAACATCAGTGTTCATCATCATAAAGCAATAAATAAACATCTAAATAAACAACATTCTGACACGCCTATTAATCCAATCATTTTGTAGATCTCTTTAATTTAGGGTTTAATGCATCAAACACCAAACTGTTCAGTGGTAGTTTGATCGAAGTAATAAAATCACACCTATCTCACTCGACTGCACTAAGATAAATGGGGGTTAAATCATGACTGCGGTACTAGAATGTGATGAATAATAGCCTTTCATATCCAATATAGCGCCACACTACAACTACATTGTTCATTGATACTTACATCAAATTGAGAGTGCTTCTGTTCCAGAGTTCCAGAGCACTAGATCTAAGGAAGAGGACACGCAAATATAGCCTTTGAACTAACATTCTCAGCAATATTTAAAAGGGCATGGATACATTACCTGCACATGCCCCATTAACACGGTCATGCAACGCTTAGCGGATCGATTGAAGCGGGGAACAGAAGCCGACAAATATACAGTCGCTACGGCTGACATATTTATCTTAAATTGACACCATATATGCAAAAAGGCCGCCCCATTCAGGGGCGGCCTTTAGTTGTACGAACTATGACGTAGCGCTGGTTATTGCTGAAGAATATGCAGTTCAACGCGACGATTCATTGCACGTCCAGCCGCAGTACCATTATCCGCGATAGGTGAAGCAATACCATAGCCTTTAGCTTTGAGATTGGCAGATGAAACACCTTTTGATGCAAGGTATCTGGCCACTGATTCTGCTCGTTTCTGTGATAACGCTTTATTCAGGCTAGCTGAACCACGATTATCAGTATACCCAGATACTTCAACTACCATATTTGGGTAACGCTTTAGCGTCGCTGCAGCTTCATCCAGTACACGAGATGATTCACCCTTCAGCAGGTCAGAACTTGTTGCAAAGGTAACGCCCTTAAGCACTATCACTTCACCAATTTCACAACCCTTTGTGTCCACCTTCTGGCCACTAGCGGTGTCAGGGCATTCATCACGGTTATCTACGATGCCATCGCCGTCACTATCGAGTTCACACCCTGTCGCACCGACCTTCACACCTGCAGCCGTATTCGGGCAACGATCTTTGCTATCGACAACGCCATCTTTATCGCCATCAAGCTCACAACCTTTGGCATCAACAGCTGCGCCACGAGGTGTGCCTGGGCAGCGGTCTTTGCTATCTACCACGCCGTCACCGTCTTTATCCATTTCTGCTTTTTTACACCCATTGGCGTCGACAACCTCACCAGCAGCAGAAGAAGGGCAGCGATCCATACTATCGACGACACCATCTTTATCACTATCAAGTTCACAACCGCGCGCATCGACTTTGATACCGGGCTTGCTATTCGGGCAGCGATCCTGACCATCGGCAACACCATCCATATCACCATCAGCAGGTGTCATTGCACCTTCACACTCAGCAATCGCATGTTCCGGCTTCCATTCCTGCGTGCGCCAGCACTGATCATAGGCATTACGCCAGATCTTGCCTGATTCGGTTGTCCAGTAACCTGGAATATCGGTGGCAGCGGCAGTAGACATCGTCGCTGTTGAAATGATCACTGCGCTTAATGCAGCGCTCAATAATGAAATTAGTCTCTTGAATGACATAATGTCCTTCCTGTATGTGGGCTTGCTGAATCGTTAGGGTCACGAAATTTACCGTCAATACCTGCTAACGTCAAGCTTGCATATTTACAGCAAGATATCATAGATATTTCTTATACTATTATTAATACGATTAAAAATAGTGCTTCAGCTTACATTCATAATCACAATGCTAAGGTTCTGTCGGTAAAATTTTTTCTGGGATGACGCATGGATATCGTTGAGATCATTGCACTCAGTATGGGGTTGGCATGGGCAAGCGGGATTAATTTATACGCCGCTGTCTTCATGCTAGGCTGGTTAGGCAGCAGTGGCAATCTTGAACTACCGCCCGAACTGCAGGTGTGCAGTGACCCAACGCTGATGGCGGCGGCGGGTTTTATGTACTTCGTCGAGTTTTTTGCTGACAAGACTCCGGGGGTCGATTCTGCCTGGGACACCATCCATACATTCATTCGTATTCCTGCCGGCGCGATACTGGCTGCCGGCGCCGTGGGTGAGCTGGGTCAAAGCGCAGAAGTCATCGCACTACTGCTGGGCGGTACAATGTCTGCGGCAACACATGCGACCAAAGCCGGTGGACGCGTACTGATCAACACTTCTCCAGAGCCAGTTACCAACTGGACCGCATCTGTGACAGAAGATGTCGCAGTGATAACCGGTGTGTGGGCCGCACTGAATCATCCGGTGCTATTTATAATCGCGCTGTGTCTGATTCTACTGGTGATGGCATGGCTACTCCCGCGCATTTGGCAGGAGCTCAAACTATTAGCTGCCCGGGTAAGTCGTTTATTCAGAAAAAAATGTGAATAACATCGCTCGCGAATGGATGCGTGCAGAAAATTTACAGCTTACAGCGATGGCTCCGGTTTATAGCGCGCACATTCCGTGACGATTGCACTTAACGGCACATCCCAGGGCTGACTTGGCAAGTGATTGACGCGCTGAAAATCATACCCCACACCACACAAACGCGGCTTGTGCCAATGACTGCGCCGCAATAGAAAGGCGAGGCTGCGATCATAAAACCCTCCGCCCATGCCCAACCGGTTTCCCTCTTTATCAAAGGCCACGAGCGGCGTCAGAATCAGATCAAGCGATCGAGCACGCACCAACTCACGCTTATTGCACAACGGCTCGGGAATACCAAAACGGTTAAGGCGCAGCTTACTGTCAGGATAATAGGGTGCGAACCAGAGTCGATTTTTATGAATTGAATCCAGCACGGGCAGATAACATACCTTCTTAGCCAGCCAGATTCGTTCGATCAGTGACTCAAGATTAAGCTCACTATCGTTAGCACTGTAACAGGCGATATGCTGACTATTCCGGAAAAGATGACTGCTGGCGATTAAGCGCTCCACTCGTCGTGCGGCATCCAGTTGTTGTAACGATGAAAGTGCGTTGCGCTGCTTGCGCATCTGCTGACGAATTTGCGGACAATCAGCCATAGTTGGTTCAATCTTAATTTATGCCACCTCGGAATCGAGATGTTTTATATAGGAGGGTAATCCCCATTAGCGCCGCGGTGAACTTTTGCCCTTGAACCAAAGGTTCAGGTGGGAGCGGTTGAGACATCGTAGGCTTCCCGCTTACGCAGGCCTGCACAATAACATCTACAGTATGCTCCCGGGGTATATAATTAGGCTCAAGAGAATACCCGGTTCAGAAGCGCACGCCACAGGAATTACCCAAATCGGTGGTCTTTACGACCGAACGGATATTATAACTCCATTTGCTTGCTGTTGTTGAGCGCTGTATCAACTTTATCTTGCAGCACTTCAATACGGTGCCCAAAGGTGCGCGTAAAGTCACTCTGCTCTGATCTACTTTGTAGCAATTCATGGACCAGGTTGAGCGCAGCCATCACTGCAATGCGATCCATGCCGATCACCTTGCCGGTATCACGCACTTCTTTCATCTTATCACTCAGATAAGTCGCGGACTGCAGCAGCGAGGCCTGTTCTGATTCAGGGCAGGCGACACGAAATTCCTTATCGAGCACTTTGATGGTAATCGGCACATTTTCGCCACTCACAGCTCAGACTCCATGTGCTTCAGGCGCGTTACCATCTTTTCCATTTTATCGCGGGCAAGATAATTCTTTTCTGCCAGCTGGCTTTGCTCGGCTAGCAGTTGCGCGCGCTCATTACGTAATTGAACATTTTCCTGCTGTAACCGTCCGCAAATGCGCACCAGTTCATCCACGGAAAATTCCAGTTTTTTAACCTTTTGCTCTTCATAAGCAAATACATTGTCAGTAGTCATGACGCCAATATAAAGTGCCGCCTTCACCGGGTCAATCTCTGAACACTGTGGAATCGAGCACAGAGATGGTAGCATTCCATCTGGGCAATCAGCGTAGCCAGCATCAAGTCGCTATCTCATTGTTTTATTAATAGTTAATAATATTTAGTCTGTTCACGCTGTTTTCGATGCTGACAGGATTAATATATATAGTGTAAAGATGGAGCAACGATGGAAACAGCAAGAATTGAAGATGCGCTGTCACATTTAGGGCTGCTCGCCAGTGCAACGGCGGGGCACGGTCTACTGTGTGGGTTAATCTGCGCGCGCGGCTATGTTGAGTGTGAGGCATGGGTGGCGTTGATGGATGAAGATAATCTGGACCAACTCACCTCGGATGACCCGCAGGATCTCATCGCCACCGGCGGGGCCCACCTGCGTCAACTGGACAGTAGCGAAGATGGTAAGCTGCTACAGGAGCTCCATCGCGTTACGCTGCGCCAGTTTAGCAGCGGTGAGTGTGATTTTTACCCCCTGCTACCCGATGATGAGACGCCGCTGGATCAACGCACGGATGCGCTAGCTGAATGGTGTCAGTCATTCCTGTTTGGACTGGCGGCGGGCGGCATTAAGGATTTCTCAACACTGCCTGAGCAAGTGGGTGAAATCAGTCGCGACCTGGTCGAGTTTTCACAGGCACGCCAAAGCGATGAAGAAGCCACGGAGCAAGATGAATTTGCTTACGTCGAACTGGTCGAATATATACGTGTTGGGGTGCAACTGATTTTTGAAGAGCTGAACTCATCAGCTGGGGACACCTCTTCCGCCAATAAAACACTCCATTAGCCCCGTATATCATTGAATTGAAAGGTTCACGCCGACATGAATAAAAAAGAGTATCCCCAGCGTCGCCGCCGTCTGATGCAGATGATGGGACATGACAGCATCGCCATCCTGCCAGCCGCTCCGATGCTGGTACGCAACCGCGATGTCGAGCACGCCTATCGACCCGATAGTAATTTCTTCTATCTGAGCGGCTTTGCCGAACCAGAAGCCGTCATTGTGCTGATACCGGGACGACCACAGGGTGAATACATCCTTTTCTGTCAGGAGCGTGACCCCAAAATGGAGATGTGGAACGGGCCACGCGCCGGACAGGAAGGGGCGTGCAGCGAATATGGTGCCGATGACGCCTTCCCCATCGAAGACCTTGATGAAATTCTGCCCAGCCTGCTGGAAGATCGCGAAAAGGTCTTTTATACCATGGGCTTCAGCGCAGAATTTGACCACAAGATGATGGAGTGGCTCAATCTCGTGCGCGAAAAATCACGCGTCGGGGTGCACGCCCCCAGTGAATTTGTCGCGCTTGATCACCTGCTACACGAGATGCGCCTGTTCAAAAGTCGCAGCGAGATCAAAATCATGCGCGACACGGCAAAAATCTCGGCCAAAGCCCACTGCCGCGCAATGCAGAGATGCCGCCCCGGGATGATGGAATATCAACTCGAAGCAGAACTGCTGCATGAGTTCGCGCAGCACGGCTGTCGCGAGCAGGCGTATCAGTCCATTGTCGGCGGCGGTGCCAACGCCTGCATCCTCCATTATATAAAGAATGATGCCGAACTACAGGATGGCGATCTGGTGCTGATCGACGCCGGCGCAGAAAACAAGTGCTACGCCTCCGACATCACCCGAACATTCCCAGTGAATGGAACATTCTCAGCGCCACAGAAAGCGATCTATGAAATCGTACTCGCCGCACAGCATGCCGCCATCGATGCGGTGCGCCCCGGCAACCACTGGAATGACCCCCACTACGCTGCCGTCCGCAGCATCACCAAAGGGCTGCAAAAACTGGGACTGATTAAAGGCGACCTGCGCACGCTGATAAAAAATGAAGCGTATCGCCGCTTCTTTGTCCACCGCACCGGCCACTGGCTCGGCATGGATGTACATGACGTCGGCGAATATAAAATCGATGGCGTGTGGCGACTACTCGAACCCGGCATGGTGTTGACCGTCGAACCCGGCATCTACATTCCCCCCGGTAGCAAAGGGATCGCAAAAAAATGGTGGGGTATCGGCGTGCGCATCGAAGATGATGTGCTGGTCACCAAAGAGGGCTGTGAGGTATTAAGCAGTGACGTGCCCAAAACAGTCAATGAAATTGAGGCGCTGATGGCGACAGCCCATTCATCCGCGGCATGAATAAGACAGCGCAACATTATGATCTGTTAATCATCGGCGGCGGCATGGTCGGCGCCAGCCTCGCCTGTGCGCTCGGTAATCAACCGCTACGCATCGGTGTCATCGAAGCCGTGCCTTTCCATGCAGCATCGCAACCCAGTTATGACGACCGCAGCATCGCACTCGCCTACGGCGCACGAAAAATATTTGAAGGGATGGGGTTGTGGCCACAGATCGAAGACATCGTCACACCGATCAAAAAGATTCACGTCTCAGACCGCGGTCACTTCGGCGCGACACGCATGGATGCCGCGCGCGAAGGGTACCCTGCACTCGGCTATGTTGCCGAAAATCGTAACCTCGGCCAGTGCTTTGCCCAGCAGCTTGAGTCGCTGCCCAACATTGAACTGATCTGCCCGGCACAACTAAAAAACTTCACCATCAACGCCGGCGATGCGGAAGTGGTGATCGAACAGGATGGCAAGCGTCAAACCTTAACCACAAAACTAATCATTGGCGCAGACGGTGGTCGCTCCGCCGTGCGTCAACTCGCCGGCATCAACAGCACCTCGCGTGACTACGGCCAGAGCGCCGTCATCACCAATATCACGCCCGGGTGTAGTCATCAAAACATCGCCTATGAACGCTTCACCGACACCGGTCCTTTAGCGTTACTGCCGATGTCTGAAGGGCGTTGCTCGCTGGTGTGGACCGTTGATCGTGACGGTACCGATGAGATCATGGCGTGGGATGATGCGACCTTTCTGGCGCAGCTCCAAGAACGCTTCGGCATGCGCCTTGGGCAATTGAAAAAAGTGGGCCAACGTCACGCCTATCCACTCTCTCTCGTGCGCGCTGATGAACAGATTCGCCCACGACTGGCATTGATAGGTAACGCCGCACATGCGCTGCACCCCATCGCCGGACAGGGATTTAATCTTGGCATTCGAGATGTCGCCGCGCTTGCACAGGTGATCGTTGAAACAAAGGCGGCCGACATCGGCGCGCTACCGGTACTCCAACAGTATGCGCAGTGGCGCCAGCGCGATCAGGATTGTGTCGCCCATCTCACCGATGGACTAGTGCGCATCTTCTCCAATCAGATCACGCCGCTGGTGATCGGGCGCAACAGCGGCCTGCTCGCAATGGATCTGCTGCCTCCACTCAAACGTGCCCTGATGCGTCAGACCATGGGACTCGCCGGCAAACTGCCGAAACTCGCACGCGGTATTCCGCTGCAGTGATGGACGAGAATTAAATGATGAATGCTGATTATGATGTAGTGATTATCGGTGGCGGCATGGTCGGCAACACCCTCGCCTGCGCACTGGGGGACAGCGATCTCAAGGTTGCGATGATTGAAGCACGCCCGGCTGAAATGGAATGGCCGCCAGAAAGCATCGGCATGCGGGTCTCCGCGATCACCGCGGCATCACAACAGATCTTCACCGCGCTCGGCGCGTGGGAGGCGATGTCTGCAATGCGCATCAGCCCGTTCCGCGAGATGCAGGTGTGGGATGCCGAAGGCAACGGCGCAGTCCACTTTGACAGTGCCGAAATCGGGCAGGATAAACTCGGCCACATCATCGAAAATCGTGTCATTCAGGCCGCACTGACGCAACGTGTTGCCGCGTTCGACAATGTTGAACTGCGCTGTCCCGAACAACTCGAAGACCTCGACACCCGCGGTGAACTGGCGCAACTGCAACTCAAGGAAGGCGGCACCATCAGCGCACGGCTTGTGATCGGTGCCGATGGTGCCAATTCACGCGTACGCCAACACGCCGGCATTGAAACCGATGGCTGGCCCTATCATCAAAGCGGTATCGTCACCACGGTACAGACCCAACTGCCGCACCAGGAAACCGCATGGCAACGCTTTATGCCCACCGGGCCGCTTGCCTTCCTGCCGCTCAATAACGGCGGCTGCTCAATTGTCTGGTCAACCACACCAGAACATGCGGATGAACTGCTGGCATTGAGCGACGAGGAATTTCTCATCGCGCTATCACACGCCTCGGAGCATCGCCTCGGCAACGTGACTGAAGTTGGACAGCGCGGCGCTTTTCCACTCAATCGCCAACACGCTAAAACCTACATCGGCAACCACCTCGCATTGATCGGCGATGCCGCCCACACCATCCATCCGCTCGCCGGACAAGGCGTCAACCTCGGCCTGCTCGACGCCGCTGCGCTCGCGGAAGTCCTGCTCAATGCGCACGCAAAAGGCAGAGCGATCGGCGCGACACACATCCTGCGCCGTTATGAACGCTGGCGCAAAGGGGATAACCTGATCATGATGACGGCGATGGATGGCTTCAAAAAACTCTTTGGCAGTGAAGCACTCTCCCTCAAATGGCTGCGCAACGAAGGGCTCTCAATCACCGACAAACTGCCGCTACTCAAAAACCAGATTATGCTGCATGCGATGGGATACAAAGGGGATCTGCCTGCGTTGGCACGGTACGCCGCTACGTAGTTTTTACGGTCGTAAAAAAGCGCTAATTATTAGCCCATTAATTTTTCTTTATCAACTAAACAATAAACCCCGTCATTCCGGACGAAGCGTAGCGTAGATCCAGAATGACGGGCTATGTAAGAGCTACCCCACCGCACGATGCCGTGCCTGCCGACTCTCCAGACTGCGCTTCGATGAGCGCTTCTGTTGCAGGCTCTGTTGCTCAATCAAAAATGCGGGCATTGAGCTTAACCCCGAGGCCTGGTGATCTTGTCGTAACACCTCAGTCGCTGCTTCACTGCTGATACCTGCTACCTCTGTCAGGTAACGATACAGCAACTCAAACAGACGCTTCAACGCCAGACGATGCGTCTGCCCTGTTTCTGCAAACAGCCAGTCACTCAATTGAATAAAACCTTCGAAGGCGTTATCCGCGAACACGTATTCCATCGCTTTTTTGAAACGACCCGAATTACTAATCATATCCCAGTAGCGGGCGAAACGATTGAGCCGCTGCATAGTGATAAAATCGATGCGGTTAGTGCTGAGAATATTGTACGGTGGATTCGGGTTGTAACGCATTTGGTATTCATCGGTGTGGCGCACCAGTGGCGTACCGCGCAGCCGCTTAAGGATGCCGACCTGTATCTCGTGTGGGTTAATTGCCGCGAGCCGGTTGAAGCCCTGTGCAAAACTGGTGATATCTTCACCCGGCAGGCCGATGATCAGATCGGCGTGGATGTGCGCGTTGCTGTGGGTACGAATCCAGTCGAGGTTCTCTGTACTTTTATCGTTGTCCTGTTTGCGGCTGATCAGCGCCTGCACCTCGGGATTGAAACTCTGAATACCGATCTCAAACTGTAACGCCCCTTCGGGAAAGCGCTGGATCATCTCCTTTAGCGCCTCGGGCAGATGATCGGGGATCAACTCAAAATGGAGGAAGAGATCATCGCTCATCCGCTCAAGAAAAAACTCCATGATGCGAATGCTGTCTTTGATCTTCAGGTTAAACGTACGATCAATAAATTTAAAGTGACGCGCGCCGCGCTCATAAAGGATTTTCATCTCATCCAGAAACAGCTGCTGGTCAAACGCCTTGGCGCTCTTATCGAGTGCCGAGAGACAGAACTCACATTTGAACGGACAGCCGCGCGAGGCCTCGACATAGATCAGGCGATTGGCAATATCTTCATCGCTATAGAGTCGATAGGGGAGTTTCAAGTCCGCGAGTTTAAACGGAATCGAATTGATGATCTTGAGCGGCGGCGGTTTATCGGCAAGCAGTTCACGACAGAGCACAGAAAACTCAAAGTCTGCGGTGCCGCAGATCACATAATCAGCGAGCTCCACAATCGGCTGCTGGTCCTGTTCAAAACTGACCTCCGGGCCGCCCAGTACGATGATCGTCTCCGGGCTCACCTGTTTCAGCAGCGAGACCAGCTGCGTGGTCTGTTCGATATTCCAGATATAGACACTCAACCCGATAATGCGCGGTTTTTCGAGCAGCAGTTTCTCGGCAACATCAATCGGGCGGGCGTCGATGATGAATTCACGAATCGCGGTATCCGCTTGCAGCTCGCCCATATTGGCCAGCAGATAACGCAAACCCAGGGAGGAGTGAAAGTAACGTGCATTGAGTGTCGCGAGGATAATCGGTGTCATTGTGCTATTGTGCCATTTTTTTAGCGCCATCGCGCGAGGCAAACTTTGTTAGATGTACTTTACCGGGATGAGCAGCTCATCGCGATCAACAAGCCCTCGGGGCTGCTGGTGCACCGCTCGATGATCGACCGCCACGAGACCCGGTTCGCGCTGCAGATGGTGCGGGACCAGATCGGGCAGCGCGTCTATCCGCTGCATCGCCTCGATAAGCCGACCTCGGGTGTTTTGCTATTCGGCCTCAATGCCGAGGTCGCGCGCCAGATGGGTGAGGTATTTAGCGCACGCGAGACGGAAAAGCAATATCTTGCTGTCGTACGCGGTTACACTGCGGCCGATGAAGTGATCGATTACCCGCTCAGAGAAGAGCTCGACAAAATGAGCGACCGACGGGCCGACCAGAACAAAGCGGCCCAGCCCGCCATCACCGAATATCAGCGACTGGCCACCGTGGAGCTACCCCTTGCCGTGGGCCGTTATTCCACGGCGCGCTATTCACTGATTAACGTCAGCCCAAAAACCGGGCGCAAACATCAGATTCGCCGCCACATGAAACATATCTTTCACCCGATAGTGGGTGACACCACCCATGGCGATGGCAGGCACAACCAGCTATTTCGCGATGCCTTTGATTGCCAGCGCCTGCTGCTGCACGCCAGCGGCCTCAGTTTCATCCATCCAGAGAGTGGTGAGCCTGTATCGATTGATGCGCCGCTGGATGAGCCGTTTTCACGTATTGCCGATCTGTTCAAGTAAAGCCAGCAGTCAGCATCACTGATATAACAAGCGGTACAACAATCTTTTACGCACAGAAAAAATTGAGCTTATTACCATCCAGGTCACGAAAGTAGCCGCTGTAGTAGCCACCCTCTCGCACCCCCGGCGCACCTTCATCGGTACCGCCGAGTGCGAGCGCCTTGGCGTGTAACGCATCCACGGTGGCGTGATCTGGCGCATGCAATGCAATCATCACCCCATTGCCCACCGTCGCGGCATTACCATCGTAAGGTTTGATCACAGAAAACATCGGTGTACCCTCTGCCACCGCCCAGGCGACAAAGGTGTCGTAATCAAAGACGCGCTTTGCCCCCAGCCCTTCGAGCAGGTTGTCGTAATAGTCAGCGGCTTTTTTCAGATCATTGGTGCCGAGGGTGATGTATGCAATCATGTTAACGCTCCTGTTATAAATGTGATTAAAAAATTGATCGTTATTTATTCACTACATACTTCAACAACTCAATCACCTGTTCGGGCGATTGCGCCCACGCCATCGCAGCGCCATCGACTTCTTTTAGTGGATGAATAATTTTTTCATCATGCAACGTAATGTACGGCTTGCCCATTGCGGCGCAGAATCCGGCATCGAAGGCCGCGTTCCACTGTTTGTACTGATCACCAAAACGCACCACGACAATATCCGCCATCTCAATCAGTGACTTCGTACGGATCGCATTTACTTTGGCTGATTTGTGATCACGCCAAAAATCATTACTGTCTTTGCCGAGGCAATCACCCGCCGCATCACTGGCATCGTGATCCGTGACTGCCGAGGTAAACTGAATCGGCAAGTTCGCTTGTTCCGCGCCTTTGATGATCTGTTCGCGCCAGTCGGTGTGGATTTCACCCGAAAGATAGACTGTCCAACTCATTTAATATTCTCCAGAATTCATTAACACTTCAACACTAACAGTATCGAATTTATTTATCTCGCTAATCCAATCGCGCCCAATAAAACAGATAGCAGACCAAAGACAATCAAAATATAGGCCTGCGATAAAAATATGTTGTTACCATGCTCATAATCCTTAGTTCCTAAATCTTTATGCACCGCTGGGTATAAAGGCTCATTCTCGATAAAGGCACCAGACTCATATATTTTCATTGCGGTTTCGATTCGGACAATAAGCCGAGCCACTGCACAGAACTCCTGATACCTGGCACGGACGCCGTACACTGTCACGCCGGTAATGATGATAATGGATAAAATCAGCATCAGTACCTGTGGGTTTTCTAATTTTTCGCCGCTCGCGATTAACCACCCATCAATCACCACAAGTGTGCTGACAGCACCCGCCGTTATTTTAGACATTCTATCTCGAAGAATGTGGGCGGTTGACTGCTGCTGTTTATATAGTGTGTTTAACACTTCTGATTTGAATGATTCCAATTTCTCGTCCTCTGGGACTAACGATCTAAGCTATTCAGCAGCATGATGCCCTTTCAGGAAACAAACTACTACATCGCCCGACTGCTTGAGATGATTGTTAGTCATCTTTTTCATGTTCTACTCGGCCATACAAATAAATCCCAATATATTGAGGAAGCAAAAACACTAAATAAAATATTATAAAAAAAGTTAATGCCAGTGATTCATGAAACCTCGGATCTGAGGAAATTTCGTAGTATGCAATAAATACGTCCCAAATTATTATAAATGGTAAAAACATCTGCCAAAATTTATTTTTCAAAATAACTTTACTATAGCAATAACCAAAGACCCCCATTAGTGCTATTGCCCAAAATAAGTAATCAAAAAAATCCAGCACATCAATAAACCCTTTCTCTGACAAACCCAGCCAGAACTCTATTGGAAATAATACAACCATCACCCAAAGGTAAAACGTTATAAATTTCTTCAATTTTATTTCTTGCATGCTTAACTATAGAGGTTCTTCGTAGATCTGTGTGAAATTACCGTAAAATAATGTATTTCAGCAACTCGTCAGCATGGATTAATTTATCATGGAAGTAGAAGATCATTACAGTCTGCTATTGGGTATCCATACCCCGTGG
>Ga0316209_1000952_pt1 | contig 37194 bp, 35 predicted proteins | sample 6monopyrite_MG_FD_204945 | JGI IMG/M metagenome (GOLD analysis project Ga0316209, IMG submission 204945) | Microbial mat bacterial communities from mineral coupon in-situ incubated in ocean water Damariscotta River, Maine, United States -... | ecosystem: Environmental > Aquatic > Marine >...
CATCACGTGCTTTTGCATTTTATTATCTGTTGCAGTGTCTGGTCGCATTTTCTGTTTGTAGAAACGCCATTGAACGATTGCAATTTGTTCTTATCGCAATCATCCTCAGTTTTGTTCTGATATTTGCAGTACCGGCTGGTTAGAATGGCCGCTGAAAGAAATTAGACCAAAGAAAGCAGGCAAATGTCAGATAAGCTGCTTGAGTAAACCCTGTGCCGCCAGTCCGATCCCGAAGGTAAAGATGACGGCGATAACCCAGACCAGTCTGACTAGTAAAGATTCATTAATGGGTGCCGCTGATGCTTCGCTTTGTCTGTACATCGGTACGACGATGCGCAGGTACACCGCCAGTGACAACACACTGTTGAGGATAGCGATGACCGTCAGCCAGAGAAAACCGGCGTCGATCGACGCACCGAACAGCATGAATTTACCGACGAAACCTGCGAGCGGCGGAATTCCGGCCAGCGAAAGCAGAAATACCACCATGCTTACCCCCATGACAATTTTTTTGCGTCCGATTTCAGCGAAGTTATCAAGGCTGCGTCCGGTGCTCATGATGACGGCAAAGGCACCCAGATTCATGGCGGCGTAAGCGGCAGCAAATACCACGATTGATTGAATTGCCAGTGGACTACTGCCGACGGCGACGATGCCGAGTAGAAAATAACCTGCCTGTGCCACCGATGAATAGGCGAGCAGACGTACCACGTTGTTTTGCACCAGTGCGGCCAGATAACCGTAGCTCATGGTCAATACAGCGACCACGGCAATAATCAACGGCCAGCCGGAGCTCAACGGTAAATCGCGTACTACCTGCGCCAGTGCGAAGATCGCGCCGATCTTGGGAACCACTGACATAAAAGCCGCAATCGACACCGGCGCGCCCTCGTAAGCATCCGGTGCCCAGAAGTGAAACGGTACCAAAGAGGCCTTGTAACCCAGACCGACGATGACCGCGATCAGACCGATAGCCGCGATCGCTGGAGAGTTGTCGAGACGGGATAACTCGTTGAGGTAGGTCGAGCCGGTTGCACCAAACCAGTAACTGAGACCGAAGATCATGATAGCGCCGGTGACTGAAGCGAATACAAAAAATTTCATTGCCGCTTCGGTCGCGATGTCGTTGCGCGGGTAGGCGACCAGTGCAAAAGCGGCCAGACCGGAGAGTAATATGCCCAGTACCAGTAGCATGGTGTCACCAGCGCTGGCCAGCACCAGCGAGCCGAGCGTGACCAGTGTTATCAGAACGTAGACCGTGCCTTCCCGATCGCTACCGCCGAGTTCTGCGCGTGCCAGCAATATCGATAACATTGTGGCAGGTAACAGGATGAGCTTGGCCCAGATACTTAATGTGTCGACACGGTAAGTTCCACTGAAGCTACTGGTGTCTGCACCCAGCAGTGGCAGAGTCATGCCAGTGGCGAGCAACAGGCCGAGCAGGGTAACGGTTAACGCGATGCGGGGCAGGCGCAACATCTCGGCGACCAGTGCGAACACGACGGTTAGCAGTATGATGATCTCTGGGATCAGCAGGCTAAGATCTTCTGCCATTAGAGCTGTAACGCTGCTGTGGTCTGGTGAATAATAGTAAGCACCCAGGCCGGCGCGACGCCTACCACGATGATTAGTATCAGTAGCGGCCCCAGTGCCAGTAACTCGCGCGTGTCCAGATCACGCATATCCGACCACTGTTCTTTATTTGCAGCATGCGGTTCGCCGAGAAAAACGTTGCCGATTGCCCTCAGGTACAGGCCGGCGGTGATGACGATGCCGAGGATAACGATAACGGCGATCGGTTCGACGCGCAGTGTCGCCAGAAAGATCTGGAATTCAGCTGGAAAGTGTGCCAGCCCCGGTAGACCAAGTGAGGCGAATGCTGCGAGTATGAAAGACCAGCCGAGCAGCGGAACGATCTTGAGCAGGCCGCCAAACTGATCCATCTCACGGGTATGAGCGCGGTCCTGTAGCATGCCGACGAGGAAGAACAGTGCACCAGTGACCAGCCCGTGGCTGATCATCTGTAGCACCGAACCGTCGAGTGCAGTAGCGCGTATCGCCGGATCGGTAGCGAGTGCAGCAATCGCAACACCGACGATGATGTAACCCATGTGGTTGACCGAGGTATATGCGATCAGTCGTTTTAGATCACTCTGTGCCAATGCGGCGAAGGCACCATAGAGTGCGGCGACCACGCCGAAGCTCAGGATGATGATACCGGCGTCACGAAATGCATCTGGTGTCATCTGCAAGGCAAATCGAATCAGACCATAGGTGCCGAATTTCAGCATCACGCCAGCGAGGATAACGCTGCCGGCGGCAGGTGCCTGAACATGCGCGGCCGGTAGCCAGGTGTGAAACGGGAATACTGGCGTCTTGACCGCAAAGGTGAACAACATCGCGACCAGTGCCAGTGTGGCAGCAGTCCCGGTCAACGGCGGGTTGTCGATCCAGACACGCATGTCAAAAGTATGCGGGTCACTGCCGAGATAGAGGCCGAGGATGGCGAGCAGCAGCGGCAGACTGCCGAGTAATGTATAGATAAAAAACATCATTGCCGCGCGCTGGCGATCTTCGTGTCCCCAGCCGGAAATCAAGAAATACATCGAAACCAGAGAGACTTCAAAGAAGACGTAGAACAGGATTGCATCTAGCGCGGTGAAGGTACCGATGGCCGCGGTCTCCAGTAACAACATCAATACCACGTAAGCGTGGGGCCGTTCTCGTACTTTGGCTGAATAGATAAAAGTCAGGAAAAATAACAGCGCACTGAGCAGTACCAGTGGCAGGCTGATACCATCGACACCGACACGGTAGGCAGCGCCGATTGCCGGCATCCAGTCGATTTGTTCGAGCTGGGCAAATCCGCTATCGTTGACGCCACGTGACCACATCCACATTGCGCCCACCAGTGTCAGGCCGCTGGTGGCAATGCCAATGGTATGGACGGTCTGTGCCGGTGCTCTACGTAAGGTCATGATGAGTAGCGCACCGAGAAGCGGCAGGAACAGGGTGGTAGACACGAGGGGAAGCATATAGTAGTTTCCTTATTAATAAACCAGTAAGGCCAGTAATGCGCTGACAAGAATAAATGCCGTTCCTACCACGGTGATTGCCATTTCGCGATGGATCAGTCCGCTCTGCAGGGTACGAGCGCGGTTGCCAAGTTCGATGGTGTTATTAACCAGCGAAAATATCAGTCCGTCGATGCCGCGCTCATCACTAAAGCGTGCTGCCAGCCCGAGTCTGAGGCCAAGTCTGCCGATCGCTAGCACCGTTGCATACAGACCGCGCTCCACTTGTTCACAGCTGCGGGCAATAGCAAAAGCAGGTTTTACCAGCCAGACATCGAAACCGCCGGTGATTGCAAAACTCTGCTGAGCCCAGGGTCGCAGTGGTCCCAGTAAGCGTTTAGCAGGAATAAACCAGCCCAGTGCCAGTCCACTTAGCGCCGCACTCAGCCCCAGGATTTGGGCGAGGGTGCTTTCATCAAGGTGGTTATTTAACAGTGTCTCGATGGTTGTGAAAGTGAATCCCAGGATGGCGGCAAGTATGACTAGCACCGCCAGCCCGGCCCCCATCCACTGCAAACCTGCAATCTCACGTGTCTGTTTCTCGCCACGCCAGAGGATGTGCAATGCGCGAGCCATATAGGCACCAGTCAGTAGAGTGCCCGTAAGTGCGAAGGTGGCCAGCAGCATTGCGTCGGGCGAGGCCAACGTGGCGGCGATTATAGCGTCTTTGGAAAAGAAACCACTCAGTGGCGGGATACCGGCGAGCGCAAATGCCGCCAGTGCAAAACCAAAAAATATGCGTGGTCGATCACGCCCGGCACCCTGCAGGTCGACGAGTGCCGTACTTTCACGACTGTGTTGAAAGACCCCGGCACCAAGAAACAGGGAGCTCTTGATAGCGGCGTGAGCGATCAGGTGTAACAGTGCCGCTAACGGTATACCGGCACCGATTGCCAGCAACATCAGGCCATATTGACTGGAGGTGGATGCCGCTAGCATGCGTTTGAGGTCGCGTTCACCGAGCGCGATCAGGCCGGTTATTACGGTAGTGATTCCGCCGACGATACCGATGACCAGTAAGGTTTCAGGAGGCAACATCGGTGCCGTGCGGATAAGCAGTATCGCACCGGCTGCGACCAGTGTCGCTGAATGTAACAGCGCCGAGACGGGTGTGGGCCCCGCCATAGCGCCTTGTAACCAGTCGTGTAAAGGCGTCTGTGCCGACTTGCCCATGGCAGCTACCAGTAATAAAAGTCCGGCTACAACCGCAGCATTACCCCCGGTACCCAAGGTAGTTGCAATATCGCTGCTACCGGCATTATCAATGAGAATAAACGCTGCGATATAGAGTCCCAGATCAGCGCTGCGGGTATAGAGAAAGGCGCGGGTGGCAGCGGATTTGACGCCGGCACGTTGATACCAGAAACCGATCAGCAGGTAACTGCTTAGACCGATGAGTTCCCATGCCGATAACAGTAAAACCCAGTCGCCGGCGAGTACCAGGGTCTGCATGGCAGAGATAAACAGCAACATGGTGGCAAAGAAACGTGTTTTTTCTTTATCCTGTTGCATGTAACCAACGGCATAGACCAACACCATACTGCTGATCACTGCGACCATGGTTGAAAGTAATGCGGTCAGCGGTGTAGCCACCAGATGCAGCGGCATATCCGGCAGTCCAGGTAGTAATAGCTCGCTGTTCGTGCCGCTAAAAGCGCTGGACAATAAACCGGAACTGGCGATTAAACCAACGGCCGCGCCGAACAATGCCAGCACTGCGGGTATCCGGCGTAGTGTCAGAATAAGCACCATCATGGAGAAAGGAGCAAGAATAGCGATGGCGATGAGGTTCATCCTTTTAACTCCACGGCTTCTTCCATTTCTACCGAACCTTTGGCGCGGAAGCGGGCGATCGCGACACCGAAGCCCACCGCCATCTCTATCGCCATCACGGTCATTATGATCAGCACGAACATCTGTCCGGCCGGATTGTCCGGGTGCAGGTAACGCCAGAAGGCCACCAGATTGACCATTGCGCCAGCCAGGATTAATTCCACACCCATCATGATCATCACCAGATTTGTTTGAGACAGCGCGCCGTAGATGCCGACACCAAACAGTGCGGCACCGGTGATGAGTGCGATGAGTAGATCAATGCTCATGATGGTTGCTGCCAGTAATAGTAGGCACTGTATTTTGCTTAACGGGTTGTATGGCGACTGAAATCGCAGCGATCATGGAGGTGAGTATCGTGATACCGGCAGTTTCAAAAATTAGCATAGAGCGACCCAGCAGTTCCAGACCGAGCGCGATGGTTTGCTGTGCCGGGTCAGGCGCGATCATTTCGACAGGCCCCCAGTCGACAAATACGGCGACGCCAACTGCGGCGAGAAAGGAAACAATACCGGCTAGCAACGACAGGCGTTTCTGATGGATCATATCCATCGTGCTGAGGCCACCCGGATCCATCATGAACATCACCATGAAGATGGCCATGATGCTCATTTCAGTCGCCATCATCATGATCTGCAAGACGCCGAGAAATTCCGCCTGCATGCTGAGGAACATGGCTCCGAGTGCGGTCTGTGAGAATAACAGCGCCAGTGCAGAACGTACCATCGAATAGGTGCGGAACACGGCGATGCCGAACCACACAGCAGCGAGACCGAAAAAAGCAATAAAGAACATTTGTGCCGTCATTATGGAATCACCAGTACCAGGATGCCGACCAGAAAGATATTCAAAAGCGCCAGCGGTATACCCAGTTTCCAGCACCAGGCAAGCAGATCAGTTTCGCTGATTCGTGGCATCAGACGGCCCGCTAGCAACATGGTGACGGTCACCGCCAGTATCTTGATGCCGCTCCAGGCCCACGGTGGCAGCCACGGACCCTGCCAGCCACCGAGGTAAAAAACCACCGTGGCCGACGCCAGCGTAATGATTAGCGTCAATCGTCCAAGCCTGAAAACGGCCAGCCGAACGCCGCTGTATTCTGCCTCTACGCCACCGGCCAGTTCGCCGGTGGCAGTTGGCAGATCAAACGGCGGCAAAAATGCCAGCGCCATGGCGGCGATGAAAAATAACACAAACCCCAATGGTTGATAGAAGATGTTCCACAGACCATCTTGAGAGACCACGATCTGTGTCGTCAGCAATGATTCGGCGCGCATCACGACCGCCGTGATCGGCATGACGATGAGCATGGCATAGGCGATAAGCTGGCCCAGAAAACGCCAGCCCCCAACCATGGCGTAGGCGCCATCAGGCCCCCAGCCAGCCATCAGCATAGCGACCAGTACATAGACCAGTGCGGCATTGATGAACAGTGCACCCGTGGCTAAATCGGTGATGATGAGACCTGGCATCAATGGTATTACTGTGGCTGCAAGCACCGCCGAGAGTAACAGTAATACCGGTGCCACTTCGAAAAAAATCCGATCAGGCTTTCGTGGCACGATGGACTCCCTTCCCAGTAGTGCGATACCGGACAGGATCGGCGTTGTTAGTCGGAAACGGCCACTGCTTATCCAGGCCTCAAGCACCGCCACCAGATATACACCGAAAACCAGTAACAACAGAATGATCGTGGTCGTCATGTCTGTATCTCCCGGCTCTGTACCTCCCAGGGCGAAAGATCCAGAGAGCCGATAGCTACCAGCGCATCGGCCAGTGCCTGTTGCTCCGTCAGTGGTTTTATCAGGTCGAGGTGATATGTCGAGGGTGTTTCCAGTCGTGCGGCGATGACCTGCCCTTTTTGCAGTGTCAGTTCGAGGTGTGCCATGCCACGAGGGGTTTCTACGCTGGCTTCGCCGGTAGCGGAAATCTCGCCCGTATCGGCGGGTGTAGGGCGTTCGATTGCACCTGAAACCTGAATGAGTTTCAGACTGTGTATTATTTCAGCAAGGCGAACCTGTAGGCGTGCGTATGCGTCCCCCTGTGTTTGGCTGACCGCTTCGAATCCCAGTGCTATATAGTTTTTATCGGTACTACGGACATCGTTGGCAACCCCAGAGGCCCGCGCTACCGGCCCGCGCAGATTTGAGTCTGAAGCAAGTTTACCGATGCCGACTGTTCGGGACTTTAGCAGGGGTGTTTTTCCTAAGCGTTTGATCAGCGACTGTATATCCGCAGCTAACGTTGCGATTTGTTGCATATCTGCCAGGCAAAATTTTAGTTGCAAAGATGCGGCGCGTCGTTGTAACCAGTTGAAGCCGGTTTGCTGTGCAAAGAGTGCCAGCCAACCCAAATGGTTTGCGATTCGTTCCTGCTCCAGTGCACCAATACGTGCACTGGCAACGTTAGCGGATATCTCCAAACCAGCAGCATTTTCCAGTGCCTGGCAGGCGAGGAGTTGAAAAGCAACAGGTGATAGCGGTCCAAAGCGGGTTATCTGTTGGATGAAATTAACTATATCCGGCGATACCTGTGGCAGCAGTTCTTTGTTCTCGAACAACGGCTGTGTTTTTGAATCGGCAACGGTGTCACCGTCTAGCGTTAGTGTCAGCATCAGACCACCGGGCAGGCCTGGAAAAAAAGGACCAAAGGGCGCTTCGGTCCATTCCATCGGCAGACCGTCAGTACTGCGCGGTAGATTTTTGGTAACGTCAATCATGGACATGAATGCCATGTCACCGTGATCCATATCGCTATGATCCGTGCTGTCATGATCCATGCCGGAGTGTTCATTCGTTTCTGATTCAGTTATTTCGCGCGGTTCCAGATTCATCCCGCACCTGGGGCAGGAACCGGGTCCATCCTGCACCACTTCCGGGTGCATCGGACAGGTGTATTGCACTGCGGCATCATGATTCATCTGTGAGTGATCATGTGTGTGTTCAGTTTTTGTTTCTCGCGGTTCCAGATTCATCCCGCACCTGGGACAGGAACCGGGTGCATCCTGTACAACTTCTGGATGCATCGGACAGGTGAATTCCACTTTAGCTGCGTCAGACATATGATGGTGAGCGTTGTGTTCATTACCTGTTGCCATCTGTTCATCAACACTGACGTCTACGTTTTTTTGTTTTGTATGCGCGCGCCCGGTACTGGCTTGAGTTTCACGTATGATCAGCGTCATGCCACATTTAGGACAGGAACCGGGTTCATTCAGTGCTATTTCCGGATGCATCGAACAGGTGTATTCGATGCGGATTTGCAGCGCGGGCGCATCAAAGTCTGCAACATCCAGACGGAAAGCCCCTTCAGCAAAAGCAGTGCGCAACTGTTGCACACCGTCGATCAGGCCATCTTGTGACAGCCTGGACATTATGTCGGCGTCAGGCAAAGACGAGAATATTTCTGTGCCTAGAATGAACAGGGCTCTTGGGCGTACCATCTGTGCATAAATGACGGTGGCCGCATCGTGTAAAGCTAATGGAATATCTCCGACTACCAGTAGAACACTGGCATGGCGTGGGCTGGCAACTATTTGGAGTCCGGCCGCAGCTAAATCCAGGCCGTGAGCACGGGCGATGTCAGGACCGGGAATGACAAATGTTGTCAGATCACGGCTTATCGCTGTGGCTACCAGCCGACGTAATCCAGACAGTTTCCCGAGTCGCGCACCAGAGATCATCTATTGTCTCCGTAATGCACCTTGACTCCAGCCATACAGCAGTCCCAAAAAAAGAATGGCCAGAAAAACACCCATGTCGAGCAGGGCGACCACGCCTACCTGTTTGTATACCACTGCCCACGGATACATGTAGGCCATTTCCATATCGAAAGATAAAAATAATAATGCGTAACCATAGTACCGAGCGTGGTAACGCACCCAGGCAGGATCACGTGTTAGTTGGCCAGCCGTTGCGGGTACGTCTTTAGCGGATTCCTTGCGTGTTTTACCGATGGCACTGGCGAGTGCAAAAAGGCTGAGAACAAAACCAATTGTGCCAATGAGTATACCTAGTAGTAACCCGTATTGTTCCAGTGAATCCATAGCGTTTTATCTTTATTATTTTGATTTGTTCGGCCTTAAGGAAACGTTGTACCAATTTTTTGTAATGAATACCAGCTTATAGTTATAAAAACCATAAATAAAATAGATATAACTGTTGGAATGCGTTCTTTACAGTAATCAGTCGGCGAGAGCGGCGCGGAAAAAAATTCCAGAATGGTGGTTTGTTATCACTGGCAGCGTGGAACCATAAAGCATCGTTCTCCATATTCAAGATGAAAGTTAGTGGATAAATTAATTACCACCTAAGAAGAACAGCATTTTCGAAAACCCTTCCGTTTTGTTCAACTCCATAAAATTTATTTGTAACCCTCATGCAAATCATAAATAAAAATCTGTTTATAGATTAGCATGCAGATACACGTATATACACAAATAAAGAGGTATACCATTATGCACCGTTATTGCAGGAAGCTTGCAGTGAACTGAAACTTTACATAGATGGTGATGGCAAAAATGACTATGCTGACGTCGTGAAACTACTTGTGAATATGATTGGCTGGCGGGACAATGATAGATACATTACAAAAATGTAATGTGTCTGTCACGTTGGGGAAAGGGGGCTGGTGTTATCTTTATATCCAGCATGCCATTACCGATGAATCAGGCAGAACATTATTTTTTTGCTGGCGGATGAAACAAGAATGAAACAAAACATGAAACATGCTTTACAACCTTTCCTGGTCTTGCACAATCGCTCAAGTCGGTTATTCATTCAGGGTATTGCAGCTGGTGGTATGTTGAGTTTTTGCTCTGACTCTGGTGACAATCGGAACGACTTTGATGAGTCCGTTGGTGATAACAAGAATAGTTAAGTTGGCGAATTAAAACTACATGTGATGAAGAAGGTAACCCTTTATCAGGCGAATAAATATGTATTGCATGAGAAGAAAATAGTCTAATGAAATTTGAGAAATATATACAAATAATTTTTCATACCGGGCTTGACCTGTGCCTGAGGTACAGGTTGTAGGCTCACTATAAAAGAACCGATAGCAACCGTTTCATGTTTCATTATGTCATCAATCCCGAATAGAAAAGATGCTTAATATTTTATGAGAAATAGCATGAATAGTGGTGCTGAAAGATTGATAACGGGTAACGAATAAAGAGTATGGTTATGGCTAACAATGGGATTATCGAAATATCAGGTGCCGGCCCAGCGGGACTGGCGGCGGCATTGTTTGTGCAACATGCTGGTGGGCAAGCCCGCGTTTACGAAAGGCGAAAGGATGTTGGTGTACGTTTTCATGGTGATTTCCAGGGTTTGGAGAACTGGACCACCGATACTGATGTTTTGCTGGAACTTCAATCACTGGGTATTCAGACAAATTTTGACTATCAGGCGTTCAATGATGTTGTGTGTTTTGACTCGAATGGCAAGTCACGTCACTTCCATTCCCGCTTACCTCTTTTTTACCTTGTAAAGCGTGGTGCAGTTCCGGGTTCTCTTGATATGGCATTGAAGCAGCAGGCACTGGATGCCGGAGTAGAGTTGCGCTTTGGCGAAACGATCTCGAACTTGTCTATGGGTGGCATAGTAACCCACGGGCCACAACAAGCGAACGTTATTGCAGCCGGTTATTTATTTGATACTGATATGGCGGATGGCGCCTGGGCGGTGGTATCAGACGATCTGGCGCCAAAAGGTTACGCCTACGTACTGGTGCATAACGGTAAAGGTACACTGGCGTCCTGCATGTATGCTGAATTTCATCAGGAACACGATTTTGTTTCGTCCTGTGTCGACTTTTTTCAAAAAAATATCAATCTCAGCATGAACAACGAAAAACGCTTCGGCGGTGCTGGCAATTCCGTTTTTCACAATATAGTGCATAAAGGCAATATTCTTTACGCGGGTGAAGCGGCTGGTTTTCAGGATGCACTGTTCGGTTTCGGCATGCGTTGGGCGATGTTATCTGGTGCACAGGCAGCCAAAGCACTAATGATGAATAAGCCAGATGATTTTGAGCGTATGCTTGACCGGCGTTTGAGAAAGTATATGCAGGCTTCGGAAGTTAATCGCCGGGTTTATCATCGTCTGGGTAACAGTGGCTACCAGTCTGTGCTTGCAAACTATAAGGGAGGAGATATTCGCGAATGGATGCAACGAGCTTACCGGCCACGTTGGTGGACTCCGTTTGTTCATTACCTGTTTGTGCGAAGAAATAATAAACCTTTTTTACATATACATGAAGGCTGTGATTGCACCTGGTGTCGTTGCGCAAGCCGCAGTAAAAATCATGCACACGCAATATGAAGATAAAGCAAAACCAGGTCGAAGTTGCCGGCTACCGTACTATTCTGACGCTGTAGTAATTTATTTCATTAATTAATTGAGGCCAGCATCATGTTCGAAATTGACGAATTCACCCGTGAACCACGCATTGCGTATTTTTCCATGGAAATCGCCTTGCAAAATGAGATTCATACCTACTCCGGGGGCCTGGGTATACTCGCAGGGGATACCATACGCTCGGCGGCGGATCTGGACTTGCCCATGGTGACTGTCAGCCTGGTGAGCCGCGCTGGCTATTTTCGCCAGACCATCGACAGCGAGGGGCAGCAGCACGAACAGCCCGATCAGTGGGATCCGGGCGAATGGGCAAAACCACTGGAGGCGAGGGTAGCTGTACCGATTGAAGGCCGCCATGTCTGGGTCGGTGGCTGGTTCTACGTGCTAAAAGGACATATGGGCGGTCGTCAGTCGGTGATTCTGCTTGATACCGACCTCATTGAAAACAGCACTGAGGATAGAAAGATAACCGATTCACTGTATGGTGGTGATCCTGCTAACCGGCTTAAGCAGGAGATTGTGCTGGGTATCGGCGGTACACGCATGCTACATGCACTGGGTTTTTCGGTACGGCAATATCACATGAATGAAGGCCATTCTGCACTGCTGACACTGCAACTGCTGCGTCACTTCGCTTATCCCGAAGCAGATGTACGCGCCGGTGAGTCCCGCTATGATATTCCACGGGTACGCGAGCTGTGTAATTTCACCACCCACACCCCGATAGAGGCCGGTCATGACAAGTTTTCCTATGATCTGGTCGAACGCATTCTGGGGGAGTTCATCGATTCGTCGACGTTGAGGCACCTGGCCGGGTCGGACAATCTTAATATGACGCGGCTGGCGCTTAATCTGAGCGAATATGTCAACGGCGTGGCCAAACGTCATGCGGAAACCTCGCGGCAGATGTTCCCGGGTTATCGCGTGAGTTCTGTGACCAACGGCGTGCATCCCTTCACCTGGGCCGCACCGAGTTTTCGTGAACTGTATGATAAACATCTGCCGGGCTGGTGCCATGAGCCGGAGATATTGGTACGTGCGGAATGTTGTATTTCGGACGAGGCAATCTGGGCGGCGCATGTGGAGGCCAAACGGTTGCTTTTACTGGCGGTTAAATCGCACAGTGATACCGGCCTTGATCCGGATGTACCCATCCTCGGTTTTGCCCGTCGCATGACAGCATACAAACGCCCGGATTTGCTGTTCAGCGATTTTGACCGCCTGAAATCGATCGCAAAAAAACAGCCGTTTCAGCTCGTGCTTGCTGGCAAGGCTCATCCACAGGATGATGACGGCAAACGGCTTATCCAGCTCCTGCATACCCATATGCGCGAGCTGACTGATGAAATTCGTATCGTCTATCTGCCCAATTACGACATGGCGCTGGCAGCCACTTTGGTGGCCGGTGTTGATGTATGGCTCAACACACCTCAGCGGCCAATGGAAGCCTCCGGCACCAGCGGTATGAAAGCAGCATTCAATGGCGTGCCCAATTTGAGCATTCTCGACGGCTGGTGGGTCGAAGGCTGCATCGAAGGTATTACCGGCTGGGCGATCGATGACGGCACCACACAGGCGGAAGCGGAGGCTTTATATACCAAGCTGGAGCAGGTGGTACTGCCCCTGTATTACGAGGATCGCGCACGCTGGATCGCGGTGATGAAGGGTGCCATTGCAAAAAATGCATCCTTCTTTAATAGTCACCGCATGATGCGCCGCTACGTGAGTGAAGCTTATGTCCGTGGTTAAACGAGTTGAAAAAAATGCAGGTACGAAATTCCTCAGTACCGTGGCAGAGAGGAATATGCGTATTCTCGTGTTCAACAGCGGCAGTTCATCCCTGAAATTTCAATTGTTCAAGATGGATGCGAATGCACCAGCTAGTATGCTGCAGGGGACGGTACGCGACCTCGGTGACGAGACGACCTGCGAGTGGGCCTACGCTGGCAAAAAGCATAGCAAATCGCTAGACCTGAATGATCACGATGAAGCCGTCCGCTACGTGCTCGATTTGCTGGAAAATTGCACTGACGGGGGGCAGTCACTGCTCGATGGCGTCACGGCCATCGGTCACCGCATAGTACATGGAGGTCGCGCGTTCATCGCGCCAGCACTGATCACGGAGCGCATGTTGTCAGCACTGGAGGTATTAAGTCCACTTGCCCCGTTACATAACCCGCCAGCGCTGGCGGTAGTGCGAGCGTGTCGGGCGCGTCTGGCGAATGTCCCCATGGTGGCCGTCTTCGATACCGCATTCTTCCAGGATCTGCCCGATTACGTTCATACTTACGCGCTGCCTGCCGAATGGATAAAGCGACCGCAGGGGATCAGGCGTTACGGTTTTCATGGCCTGGCGCACCGTTACATGAGTGAGCGCTATTCTGCCATCAATGATGTGGCGCCCACATCTAGCAGGTTGATTACATTGCAGCTGGGTCATGGTTGTTCGGTCGCCGCAATACACGGTGGCCGTCCGATGGAAACCAGTATGGGTTTCACCCCTATGGAAGGATTGATCATGGCCACCCGGCCGGGCGATGTCGATATCGGTGCCGTGCTGCACTTGCTGGAGCATGGCATTGTTACAGCCAGTAAATTGAGTGATGGTTTGAACCACCACTCAGGTCTACTGGGGCTGTCCGGGGTCAGTGATGATATGCAGACCCTGCTCGTTCTGGAGGCGCAAGGTCACGCCGGCGCGAGGCTAGCGGTTCAGGCTTTTTGCCATCGGGCGCGCAAGTATATTGGTGCCTATCTTGCCGTGCTCGGCGGTGCCGATGCGATCATCTTCGGCGGCGGCATCGGTGAACAGGCGGCCGAGATACGGCAGCGGATCTGCGTTGGCATGGAATGGTGTGGCCTTGTACTGGACACGCAGGCCAATCAAATGACTGTCGGTGTGGAGGCATGTATCTCGATGGCCGACTCGCAGACACAGGCCTATGTGATTCCGGTTGACGAGGAATCGCTCATCGCCCAGGACACACTGAATTGCCTGAATCCAGAGGTGACATCAGATTTTCACTTTTCAACTTTGCAAGTAGGAAAAGGTTATGAATCAAATGTTAAATACTAGACAAAATGAAACTGGCGATGAGAGCAGCCCGCTTTCCGCACAGGCATTACACAAGATAGACGCCTACTGGCGGGCGGCCAACTATCTGTCGGTCGGTCAAATCTATCTGCTGGATAATCCCTTACTCACGGAGCCGTTGACGCTGGCGCATGTCAAGCCGCGCTTGCTCGGTCACTGGGGGACCACACCGGGGCTGAATTTCATCTATGTACACCTGAACCGGATGATCAAGGCACATGATCTGAGTGTTATTTATATCGCGGGGCCAGGGCACGGCGGCCCCGGACTGGTGGCTAATACTTATCTGGAGGGAACCTATAGCGAAGTCTATCCGAACATCTCACAAAACACGGAGGGCATGCAGAAGCTGTTCAGGCAGTTCTCATTTCCGGGCGGTATACCGAGCCATGTCTCCCCGGAAACTCCGGGATCGATCCATGAAGGCGGCGAACTTGGTTATGCGCTTTCCCATGCCTATGGTGCGGTGTTCGATAACCCGGATCTCATCGCCGCTTGTGTAGTCGGCGATGGCGAGGCCGAGACCGGTCCGCTGGCGACTGCCTGGCACTCCAACAAATTCCTCAATCCGGCGCACGATGGCGCGGTATTGCCGATCCTGCATTTGAACGGTTATAAGATCGCCAACCCCACCGTATTGGCGCGCATCAGCCATGAAGAACTGGAGAGCCTGTTCATTGGTTATGGTTACAAACCGTATTTCGTCGAAGGCTCTGATCCGACAACCATGCACCAGCTGATGGCATCTACGATGGACACGGTGATCGCGGAAATCCAGAGCATCCAGCATGAGGCACGGCACAATAATATGGCCCAACGTCCACGTTGGCCGATGATTATCCTGCGCTCACCTAAGGGCTGGACCGGCCCGAAGGAAGTGGATGGCAAGAAGACTGAAGACTACTGGCGTTCGCACCAGGTACCCTTCGCCGAACTGGCCAGCAAACCCGATCATCTCACACTCCTGAAAGACTGGATGAAAGGCTATAAGCCGGAGAAGTTATTTGATGAGAACGGTAAGCTAGTTGCAGAGCTGGCAGAACTGGCACCCGAGGGCGACAGGCGCATGGGCGCCAACCCGCACGCCAATGGCGGCCTGTTACTCACGGATTTGAAACTCCCCGACTTTCGTGATTATGCGGTAGATCTGACAACGCCCGGTGCGGAACTGGCAGAAGCCACCCGGCTTATGGGTAACTACCTTCGCGACGTGATGAAACTCAATCTGGAGACACGAAACTTCCGCGTGATGGGGCCGGACGAAACTAATTCCAATCGCCTTGGTGCATTGCTGGAAGTGACCAGTCGCGCCTGGATGGCCGAGACGTTGCCGGAAGACGATCACCTCGCAGCCGACGGACGGGTAATGGAAATCCTCTCCGAGCACACCTGTCAGGGCTGGCTGGAAGGCTATCTGCTCACCGGACGACACGGTCTGTTCTCCTGCTATGAGGCCTTCATCCACATCATCGACTCGATGTTCAATCAGCATGCCAAATGGCTCAAGCTGACCAGTAAAGAAATTCCCTGGCGACGGCCCATAGCCTCACTCAACTACCTGTTAACCTCTCACGTGTGGCGTCAGGACCACAATGGTTTCTCGCATCAGGATCCCGGTTTTATCGATCATGTAGTGAACAAGAAAGCCGATGTCATTCGTGTATACCTGCCGCCCGACGCCAATACCCTGTTGTGCGTAACTGATTGTTGTCTGCGCTCGCGTAATCTGGTCAATGTCATCGTTGCTGGCAAGCAGTCTCAACCGCAGTGGCTTGATATGGATGCAGCCATCAAACACTGTACTGCCGGTATCGGCATCTGGCCCTGGGCGAGTAATGACCAGGGCGAGAATCCGGACGTAGTGATGGCCTGCGCCGGTGACGTGCCGACAATTGAAACACTGGCTGCGGTGTCGCTGTTACGACAACACCTGCCAGCATTGAAAATCAGGGTGATCAATGTGGTGGATCTGATGACACTACAGCCACAAAGCGAACATCCTCACGGACTGTCTGATAAGAATTTTGATGTCCTGTTCCCCGCTGACACCCCAGTTATTTTTGCCTATCATGGTTATCCCTGGCTGATTCACCGTCTGACGTACCGGCGTTTATGCCACCATAACCTGCACGTGCGGGGTTACAAAGAGGAGGGAGCGACAACCACGCCATTCGACATGGTAGTGCGTAACGACCTTGACCGTTTTCATCTGGTAACGGATGTGCTCGATCGATTGCCCACAGCGGAACCTGATGCTGCCTATATTGTGCAACTTATGCGCGACAAACTAATCGAACATAAACATTATATTACCGAGCATGGCGTGGACATGCCGGAGATTACTGAATGGACATGGGGTGATACCGGCGACGGTGAGAGCAAATAGCCTGTTCTGTCATCAACGCACGGTTTTTATCTGGACAATCTAATTATTAAAACTTATAAACTTATAAAGGTGTAAAAAATGAAGCAACGAAAGAAATTTCAGAAAGGCGACGCCGGAGTAACAGCAATGGTCGTCATCATGGTGGTGGTATTGGGATTTTTCGGCTTCCAGGGCATGCATTCGGGTAATGGCAACCAGGGCATGCATTCGGGTAATGGCAACTACGGTAGTGTTGACGGTACAAGCCAGCAGGAAAAAACACCTCAGGATCTACTCGATGAGATATATGCCCGCGGTGAAATCAGTCGTGAAGAATATTTAATCAAACGTGAAGATCTGCTTAAGCGTTAAAGGCATTTCGCTTAATGGACAAATGTATCAGCTTATGTCGAGAAAACAGGCGCTCATGGTAAACAGGGTGATACGGACAATCATTCGGGACATCGGCATTAACCGGCGTGAAAACTTGTATTAAATAAGAGGCGAAAATATGGATACCACAGTGATAGTTGTTCTGGTTGTTATTGCACTGATCGTTGTGTATGTGATCGGGATATTTAATAAACTGGTTACGCTGAAAAATCGTTATGAAAACGCTTTTTCACAGATCGAGGTGCAATTAAAACGGCGATACGATCTGATACCGAATCTTATTGAGACGGCGAAAGGTTATATCAAGCATGAACGTGAAACTCTGACAGCGGTGGTTGAAGCGCGTAATGCAGCAAACGATATGTTGTCAACGGCAACCGCTGATCCGGGTAACGCCGAGTCGATAAAGGCTCTGAGTGGTGCCGAAGGAAAACTGGCTGGCGCCCTGATGAACTTTAATATGGTGATGGAGGCCTATCCGGATCTCAAGGCCAATCAGAATATGATGCAGTTAAGTGAAGAACTTATCAGCACCGAAAATAAGGTCTCATTCTCCCGGCAAGGCTTTAACGATCAGGTGATGGCTTATAATACGTATAAGCAGACGTTCCCCCCAGTCTTCTTTGCGGAACGATTTGGGCATATGCAGGATGCGACCTTGCTGGAATTTGAAGACACTGTCGCAATACAGGCTGCCCCAAAAGTTTCCTTCTAGTCACTACTATGTATTTAAACATTTGAAATGAATTTTTTTGAATCACAGGATCGTGTGCGAAAGAACACGTTCCAGCTTGTCCTGCTGTTTACGCTGGCAGTGGTCACCTTGATCATCATGACCAACCTGCTGGTCATGGTGGCGTTCGGTTATATTAATAGCGAGCAAGTACAAGATGGAGAGGCATTGCTGCAGCAGATGGACTGGCAGACATTTGCTGCGGTCAGCGCAGGTGTCGGTGTCGTGGTGCTGGTGGCTAGCCTGTACAAGATTATGGCCTTATCGGCGGGTGGCAAAGTTGTTGCCGAGTCGCTGGGTGGGCGATTGATCGCACAAAATACAGATGATCCAAAACAACGTCAACTGTTGAACGTGGTGGAGGAAATGGCGATTGCCTCCGGCACACCGGCACCACCGGTTTATCTACTCGCGGAAGAATCAGGTATTAACGCCTTTGCCGCGGGTTTCTCGCCACGCGATGCAGTCATCGGGGTGACTCAGGGTACCATCGAGCACTTAAATCGTGAGCAGTTGCAGGGTGTTATTGCGCATGAGTTCAGCCATGTTTTTAATGGCGATATGCGACTCAATATCCGCTTAATGGGCGTGCTGAACGGGATTTTGATTCTGGGTATTATTGGTTACTATCTGTTGTATTCTGCTTCATTTTCGCGGCGTGGTCGGGGCAATGATAAAGGTGCGGCTGGAATACTGGCACTGGCAATCGGGCTGATGGTCATCGGCTTTGCCGGTACTTTTTTTGGTGGCCTGATCAAGGCTGCGGTGAGCCGGCAACGGGAATATCTGGCGGATGCATCAGCCGTTCAGTTTACCCGCAACCCGGACGGAATAGCGGGTGCTTTGAAAAGAATCGGTGGGCTTGAGTCTGGTTCAAAAGTGGAAAACCCCGGCGCAGCTGAAGTCAGCCATGCCTTTTTTGCCCAGGGTGTTAGCGGTTTCATGCAATCATTAGCCGCCACGCATCCACCACTGGCGAAACGCATCCTGCGCATTGATCCCCAGTGGGACGGTAAATTCGATACCTCCGACAAAACCGAGGCAGCTCTGGATGAGGCCGGGGCCGCTAAAAAAGAAACCATGACGCGTGAACAACTTGCCAGCCAGGTCGCCACCATTGCTGTCGGTGCCGCAATGAGCGATGTAGTTAATGCGATTGATCAAATTGGTAAGCCGAATTCAGAGACAATCAGTCATGCCCGAGTATTGCTGGCAGAGTTGCCCCTTATCATCAAAGAAGCGGCCCGTGAACCCTATGGCGCTCGCGCCGTTATCTATTGTTTGCTGCTTGATCCCGGGCAACAGGTTCGCGAGCGACAGTTGGCCCATCTGCAGGTGAATGCCGATCCGGATGTTTTTACATTAACGCACAAGCTACTGCCGGAAATAAAAGGGCTGGATATTAAATACCGTTTACCGATAATTGATATTGCCATACCGGCATTAAAACAGTTATCACTCGACCAGTACCAGGCCTTCAGAGAAAACCTGGTCGCGTTAATTGAAATGGACTCCAGGATCGAGCTGTTAGAATGGTCGCTACAGAAAATTCTGTTTAACCATCTGGACAGCCAGTTCTTCAAGCTGGCGCGTATACAAAAAAGCTATTCCCGTACTGGCCAGTTAAAAAAAGAAATACAGCTGTTCTTATCGGTTTTGGCCTATGCCGGTAATCAGAATAACAGTGATACTGAGCAAGCCTTTCATGCAGCAACTAAAACACTGGAATTAAAAGGGCTGCAGCTGCTGGCTGAAAATAAAATCAATTTTTCAGAGCTGGATCGTGCTTTGAAAAAACTGGAAAAACTGCAGCCTCTGGCCAGGCAACAGTTACTGAAAGCCAGTGCCGTTAGTGTACTTCATGACCAGAAAATATCTGCCACTGAAATCGAATTATTGCGTGTCTTTTCGGATGTCCTCGGTTGTCCCATGCCGCCGATATTCACAATGTAAAAGGCTGATAAGTTTTGTCTGCTAGGGAAAAGTGATATGAAAGCGCGTAAAACTCTCGCTCGAAGTAACCTCGATATTGCCATGATGGGCCTTGACGATTGACTCGACAATGGCCAGTCCTAATCCGGCACCGCCTTCCTGCCGTGATGGATCGACACGATAAAAACGATCAAACAGTCTACCAAGATGTTCCGGTGCAATTTTCAGGCCGGGGTTTTCCACATCAATCGATACCCCGCCACTACTTAATTGCTCGAGATGTATAGAAACAGTACCCCCTGTTGGGGTATACCGGATGGCATTGGCAAGAAGGTTATTCAAGGCGCGCCGCAACATCAAGCGGTCGCCTGTTGTTCCGGCATCGCCCTCAACAGAGAGCTTGACATTGCGCTCTTCGGCCCAGGCCTCGTAATAGTCGAACAGGGAGTGTACCTCAGTCGTCAGGTTTACCTCAGCGTTGTCAGATTTGCAAAGGCCATTGTCTGCCTGCGCCAGAAATAACATGTCACTGATCATCTGTGCCATGCGTTCGTATTCTTCGATGTTCGAATAGAGAATTTCCTTGTACTCGTCGATGTTGCGGCTCTGTGAAAGTGCCACCTGGGTTTGTGTCATCAGGCTGGTCACGGGTGTGCGCAACTCATGAGCAATATCGGCGGAAAAATCGGTGAGCCTGAGAAAAGCTTCTTCGATGCGGTCGAGCATTTCGTTAAACGAAACGGCAAGATCAGAGAGTTCGCTGGGTACAGTATCGGGTGACAGCCGAATGTTTAATTCGTTAGCGCTGATCCGGCTGATCTGAGCGACGATGTTATGCAGCGGGGCATGCCCCTGGCGCACGGCGACCCAGCCAGTGAGGCTGGTAATGGCAATGCCGCTGATAACCATTAGCCATAAAGTGTAACGAAAGCCATCAAGAAATCGCAGATGATAATCGATGGGGACCGCGACCGCGATGGTATATGACTGTTCACTTAGCGGTTTATTGCTGTTAAGTTGTTTGGTGAGAACGCGAAAGCTATGTTCTCCATCACTCCAGTTACGGACAGGGTCGTCATCCTCGCCACCGCCGGACAGTAGAGTCAGTTCGGACAGATCTGGATCGGCACTTGTAAACACAATTCGCCCATTAGCATCAGTAACATGAAGAGACGCACCATGATGGCCTAACAGGATGTCGTCAAATCTTTGTTTGTGAGAGGCATAATCGTCTTCTGATAATTCGCTGAATAATGTTGTATCTACGGCCTGAGCAATGATTTCAAGTTCACTGATATCCTGAACCGTAAAATGGTGTTTGATCGAGTCTTCGATAAACCAGCCGAAAGTGGAGAACACGACAACAGCCGCAATACCGAAGAGCAGGCTGAGGCGAAGTGTGAGTGAAACAGGGCGTCGCATTTGTATCTATGCGTTATCCGGTGTATCGAGCATGTAACCCATGCCACGTAAAGTATGAATCAGTCTGGGTTCGTAATCCTCGTCGATCTTGGCGCGCAGACGACGGATGGCGACATCGATAACATTGGTGTCACTGTCGAAGTTCATGTCCCAAACCTGTGAGGCAATTAATGAACGTGGCAGTACTTCACCTCTATGCCGTATTAATAGTTCTAATAAAGTAAATTCCTTGGCGCTCAGGTGGATGCGGTTACCCGCACGCGTGACGCGCCGGCGCATCAGGTCGAGTTCGAGATTGTCGGCTTTCAGTATTGATTCATTTGCCGGTACTGCTCCACGCCGTAGTAGTGTGCGCACCCGTGCCAGCAGTTCAGAGAAGGCAAAAGGCTTGACCAGGTAGTCATCGGCACCGAGTTCCAGGCCCTTAACACGGTCGTCAACGCTGTCTCGTGCGGTGAGAAAAAGCACCGGTACCTTGCGCTCAGCCTCGCGCAATGATTTCAGGATTTTCCAGCCGTCAATGTCGGGCAGCATGACATCGAGGATGAGCAGGTCATATGTCTCGGTCATGGCCAGATGATGGCCATCCAGTCCGTTACGAGCGAGATCGACAACAAAGCCGGCCTCGCTTAGCCCTTGCTGTAGATAGTCACCAATCTTGCTCTCGTCTTCGACGATTAGAAGTTTCATCTGTCATCCACTGTACGTATTTTATTAAGAAGAAGGTTATTAACCCCGCCGGCACTATGATATCAGTCGTTCGACTGTTCAATGCACCTTTATCCTACACGCAAGAAGTTAGCAGGAAGATGACAGGCACATTACAAAATTGTAATGCTTTTGTCACCTTGGAGAAAGGACTGCGCTGTTATCTTTCTATCAAGATTGCAATAAGCAATGAATGCAGGTGGCTTTGTTTCAATGGAACATACGCCGCCTTACTGATTTGAATAATTTAACTTTAAATAGAGAGACTAGTATGAAGAAGACAATCACGATTTTAATGCTTGGTATTTTGCCGAGTGTCGCATTGGCGAGCGGTAGTCACGGTGGTGGACATGAGATGAGCAGCAGGCCGGTGGTGAAACAGATGGATCACAGTGATCATAATATGAATAACATGTCGCAGGACAGTCATGAGATGGCCGCCGGGCGACCGGGCGAACGCGCCAATATCAGCCGCACTGTACGGGTAATAATGGACGATAGTATGCGATTTTCGCCAGAACAGATGGATTTTAGCGTTGGAGAGACGGTGCGTTTTGCGGTACGTAATAATGGAAATATCCGGCACGAAATGGTGATTGGATCGATGGTCGAGCTGAAAGAACATGCTGAAATGATGCGTAGCAATCCGACGATGAAACACGCCGATCCTAACATGGTCACACTGTCTCCGGGTGAGTACGGTGATGTTATCTGGCAGTTTAATAAGCCGGGCAGTTTTGATTTTGCCTGCCTTGTTGCCGGTCACCTTGAAGCTGGTATGACTGGCAAGATCGTCGTCAGGTAGATCAGTCATGGCGCGTCACGACAAAATGCACATGGTTTTCTTACGGTACTTGATTACCTGTATAAACGCGTTATCGACAGGCAGTTCTAATATTGGCAAGCCAGTCTCTCTCGATGAGACTGGTGAGTTATCAAGCATAAACAATGAGGTGTTACACCATGCGTAAACACGTATTTTTGAAAAATCTGATTGCTGGCGTAATACTAGCAGGACTGTTTCCGCTGGCCGCATTTTCCGAGCCAGGCAAGTCAGCAACGCTGGAACCCATAACCGTATACAAATCGCCCAGTTGTGGCTGTTGCAGTAAATGGGTGCAACACCTGCAGGACAACGGATTCGACGTTAACGCCATCAACACGAATGACATGAACAGTGTGAAATCACAGGCTGGCGTTCCTCCCCGGCTAGCATCATGTCATACCGCAGTGGTCGATGGTTATGTTATCGAAGGCCATGTTCCTGCTGACGACATCAAACGACTGTTGAAAGAAAAACCATCAATAACAGGCTTGAGTGCACCGGGTATGCCGATGGGTTCACCGGGTATGGAAGGTCCACGGCAGGATTCATACAAAGTGATGACAATAAGCAAAGAGGGTGACAGTACGGTTTTTAGTTCACACTGAAAAACTGCTTATCCATTTAATAGAGATTATTAAAAAAAAGACAAAGGGGCACGATATGGAATGGCTGGTGGAAAACTGGTTAACGCTACTCATCGTAATATTGTTAGTGGGTATGCATATGTTTGGTCATGGCCGACACGGTAAATCAGATGATTCGGATAAATCTTCGGGCCATCGACATTAATCGATGTTAAGACATGCCTGGTGAAAATGTGCTTTATGGTCGCTATGGTGTTTGTAGAGTGACTTAAGTAAAAAGATATATTTAAATTATTTAAAGGGGTAATAATGAAACAATTTGATGAAAAAAGTTACAAAGATCCAGTATGTGGCATGGAGGTTAGTCACAAAACGGCTATTGATGTATGTGACTATCATGGCAAGACTTACTATTTTTGTGCCAGCAGCTGCCGTGATGCATTTGAGGCCGAACCCGAGAAGTACATCGGCCATCACCGCCAACATGGGGTTAAATCCATGTGATCAGACAAGAAGGTGATGGCCATCAGATGGTGTTTGTGGCTACTTAATTAATGAGGAATTGACCATGTTTACCTACACAGTGACAGAATTAGCCAATCGATGTGATACCACACCACATGTGGTACGTTACTACACGCGCATGAGATTGTTGCGACCAGAGCGTAATCCAGAGAATGGTTATCGCCTTTATAAGAGTGAAGAAATTCCCTGGCTGCGATTTATTCAACAGGCAAAAAATTTGGGTTATACATTGAAAGAAATTAGAGAAATCATGCACGATGCCGATGATAAAAAATCGCCTTGTCCCAGAGTGCGAGAGCTTCTGTTGAAACATATTGTTGAAAACCAGGAACGCCTTGATGAATTGACCGCTTTACAGAATCGCATGGAACAGGCGCTTAAACAATGGAAGGAAATGCCTGATGATGTGCCAGATGGTCATTCAGTCTGTCATCTGATCGAGTCGATTACAGTTGGTGCTGGCACAACTTCAAAAAAAGATAACAAGCACATGAGAGCAAACGATCTAAAACATTAAGGCGCAGAGAGATGATGAAGTCGTGTTTCGCCGGCAGCCGACTGTACAGGAACTGAAACAGTTTTTTAATCTTTTATTAAGTACCAATTTAAAATTATGAATCAACGTAAAGAGGATGAAGACAGATGCTAAATAAGAAAAATGAGGCAGACCAGACGAGCACGTTGACAGATCCGGTGTGCGGAATGAATGTTACCGAGGATAGCGGATATCACTCTCATTATGAAGATCACGATTATTATTTTTGTAGTGAGCATTGTGAAGACAAGTTCAATGCAGCACCGGGCAACTATCTGAATCCCGCACCAGCAGACAGTGTTAGTACGGATGGCAATAGTAGTCTGTCATCGAACTCTACCGCCACCTACACCTGTCCGATGCATCCTGAAATAGAGCAACAGGGACCGGGAAGCTGTCCAAAGTGCGGTATGGCGCTAGAAGTAAAAGGCTTGCCGGTAATAGAAATGAAAACTGAATATACCTGTCCGATGCATCCGGAAATCGTTCAGGATCATCCGGGTAGTTGTCCTAAATGTGGCATGGCACTGGAAGCGCGCACTATAGAGGCAGAAGAAGATACTGCTGAACTCGATGATATGACGCGCCGTTTCTGGGTAAGTAGTGTGCTGGCCATACCGGTTTTCATCAGTGCAATGGCCGCCGAGTTCTGGCCAGAAGCGATGGCAGAGTTGATTGATCCGGTCTATCGTCAGTGGTTCGAACTGGTACTGGCAACGCCCGTTGTGCTCTGGGGCGGCTGGCCGTTTTATGTTCGCGGCGTAAAGTCCGTTATTACCTGGAACCTGAACATGTTTACCCTGATCGGCCTCGGCGTAAGCGTGGCGTGGGTTTTTAGCATGATCGGTGTATTGTTTCCTGGTATCTTTCCAATAATAGTTCAAAACGATATGGGTGTCATACCGGTCTATTTCGAAGCCGCCGCTGTTATTACCGCGCTGGTATTGCTCGGGCAGGTACTTGAGTTACGGGCCCGTAGCAGCACCAATGCTGCAATCAAGGCATTGTTGGGGCTTGCACCCAACACCGCACGTATCGTGCGAGATGATGGCAGCGAAGAAGACATTCCGCTGGAACATGTACAGCAAGGAGATATCCTGCGTGTACGCCCCGGTGAGAAAGTTCCGGTCGATGGCATCGTGCAGGATGGCGAAAGTAATGTTGATGAATCCATGGTCACAGGTGAACCGATTCCCGTTGAAAAGACAGCGGGCGAGAAACTGATCGGTGCGACGGTGAATGGTACCGGAAGCATGTTGATGCGTGCTGAAAAAGTCGGTGCAGATACACTGTTGTCACAGATCGTACAGATGGTAGCCGAAGCGCAACGCTCACGGGCGCCGATCCAGAAACTGGTTGATATTGTCTCAAGTTATTTTGTGCCGGTAGTCGTTATCATTGCTGTTGCCACCTTTGTTGTCTGGTGGAACTGGGGCCCTGAACCTGCACTGGCTTATGCGATCATCAACGCAGTTGCGGTACTCATCATTGCCTGCCCTTGCGCACTCGGTCTGGCAACACCGATGTCGATTATGGTCGGCACCGGTAAAGGTGCAATGATGGGTGTGCTGATAAAAAATGCGGAAGCACTGGAAGTATTACGTAAGGTAGACACGATCGTCATCGATAAAACCGGCACGCTCACGGAAGGCAAACCGCAACTGGTTTCGATCGTCGCCGTTGATGGTTTTGCTGAACACGATATCTTACGTCTGGGCGCCAGTCTGGAGCGTGCCAGTGAACATCCGCTGGCAGAAGCAATCGTGCGTGGTGCTGAAGCGAAAGATGTCGAGTTAATATCTACCGATAATTTTAAATCGATTACTGGTAAAGGTGTAACCGGTACAGTTGATGGTCGTAATGTTGCGCTGGGCAATCTTAAATTACTGGAAAGTCTGGCCATAGATTCAGGTGACCTGCCTCAGCTGGCAGAAGAGGGTCGCAGCGAAGGGCAAACCGTTATGCTGGTTGCCATTGATGGTAAAGCCGCAGGTCTTATCGGTGTTGCTGATCCGATTAAAGAATCTACCCCGGAAGCCATTGCTGACTTGCACAGAGAAGGCCTTACTGTGGTCATGCTGACGGGTGACAGTCGTACCACCGCGATGGCGGTTGCCAGTAAACTGGATATCGATCAGGTAGAGGCCGAAGTGCTGCCAGACCAGAAAGCCGAGATCGTCAAAAAACTTCAGGCCGAAGGAAAAATAGTCGCCATGGCGGGTGATGGTATTAACGATGCGCCCGCTCTGGCACAGGCACAGGTTGGCATTGCCATGGGTACGGGTACTGATGTCGCCATGGAAAGCGCGGGGGTCACACTGGTGAAAGGTGATTTACGCGGCATAGTTCGTGCACGCCGTTTGAGTCGTGCAGTAATGAGCAATATACGCCAGAACCTGTTTTTCGCCTTTGCCTATAATTCACTCGGTGTGCCGGTTGCAGCAGGGGTGTTATATCCGGTATTTGGAATATTGCTGTCACCGATCATTGCCGCTGCGGCAATGAGTTTCAGTTCTGTATCGGTCATTGCTAATTCACTGCGCTTGCGTAATTTGAAACTGTAAACAGGCAGAACAACAATAACTGGATAACTTATGAATAAATTAATATTTCTAACATTGGCATTGTTGATTGGCGCTTCGCTGTTCATCTGGTCTGGCGTGTATAACATCGCTGCAAACGATGAACACTGGACCATAACCAATAAACTGATCGATGTTCTAAGAGAACGCTCGATAGAAGTGCGAGCGGAAGAAATTACGGTACCTGATAATCTGAACGATGTTTCGCGTATCGCTTCTGCCGCATTGAACTATGAAGTAATGTGTTCGCAATGTCATCTTGCGCCGGGCACAGAAACAACCGAATTGTATGAAGGCCTGTATCCACAACCACCGGTGTTTTATCAAACAGATGAAGAGCATGAAGAACACGGTGAACAAAATAATTTCTGGGTCATTAAGAACGGTATCAAATTGACCGGTATGCCTGCATGGGGCGCATCGCATACCGATGATGAAATATGGTCGCTGGTTGTCTTTATCGGCCAGCTAAGTGAGATGACTGCCGAGGAATATCAAAAACAGGTAGCAGATTGAAAAGCACAGGTAAACAAGTGCAAAACGAAAGAAGTATGTAAATGATTTAGCTATTAAGATGATTTAAGGAATGTGTTATGGATCATGCAGTTTCACTGGTACAGGCTTATCTACAGATCAATGGTTACTTTACCGTAGCTGAGTATCCTATTATTGAATCTGTAGGAAAGCACCAGTTTAAAACAGCGACCGATCTCGACATGTTGGCATTTCGTTTCCCTGGTGCTGGCCGTATCATCCCCCACAAAAAAAGTGTACACAGTATTTTTGCGCCTGACCCCGTACTCGGGGTCAGCGGCGATGAGGCTGATATGATAATAGGAGAAGTCAAGGAGGGCAAAGCCGAACTCAATAATAACGCCAGAAACCCGAATGTGTTAAGAACGGTGTTAGCAAGATTTGGTTGTTGTTCCACCGAACATGTCGATAGTATAGTCGAACAGCTAATCCATAAAGGCAGTACCACCACACATAATGGCCATCGCATTCGACTGATGGCATTTGGCTCTATCGAAACGGGTGAGCATTCATATCGCACCATTACAACCGGCCATATTGTTCAGTTTGTTGAGAACTATCTGGATGAACATTGGGAGGTTTTGCGTAGTGCGCAATTCAAGCACCCTGCACTTGGTTTATTGATGGTGCTAAAAAAAGCGAAACAGAATTATAAAGGTACACATCTATGAAAGACCCGGTCTGCTTAATGAGTGTTGATCTACGAGAAGCGAGTACCATGTCCATTTATCAGGGGCGTGCTTATTATTTTTGCAGCCTTGAATGCAAAGAACAGTTTACTGCTAATCCTGAAAAGTACCAGGATATTGTAAAAGCAGAACGTTTGAGTATTGGTGTTATGGGTTCTGCAGGGTCAGATGATGGAGAAGAAGCAAGTGTTAAGGCTAAAATACTGGGTGAAGCAATTGCCCAACGTGGTTTAATTCTTATCACTGGCGCCTGCCCGGGATTGCCTTATGAGAGTGCAGTGGGTGCGCGTTCCAAAGGGGGACTTTCGGTCGGTATCTCACCGGCTCTTAGTCTTGATGAACACATATATAAATATCAGTCACCGTCAGATGCATTCGATGTAATCATCTATACAGGCAGCGGTTTAATGGGTCGTGAAGTCACTAATATACGATCAAGTGACATGGTTATTATTGTCGGGGGACGTTCAGGGACACTCGGTGAGTTTTCGATTGCATATGACGAAGGCAAGCTCATCGGTGTGCTTGAAAATAGTGGAGGAATTACGGCAGCTTTACCGAATATCGTAAAGAGTATTGATAAGGATACCGGCGCAAAACTGATTTATGAAAGTGATCCGGAAACACTGGTAGATAAATTAATTACTGCCTACGAGGAGGAGCATTTTCGAAAACCGTCCTGTTTCTGCTCAGCTCATAAAGAGTAATTGTGACAGCCATGCTAATCATAACTCAACGACTATGGACTGAAAGTCCATAGCTTGCTTCAGAACGATTAAAATCGTTTTTATTATAAAAGGTGGCATCACTTTTCAAAAACAGCAACATTATTTAAATCGCTGTCATCCTGAACGATAGAGAAGGATCTTATACACTGCCATTTAAGATCCTTCTCTATCGTTCAGGATGACAAAATTAATAACTAAAGTCTTGCACTGAAAGTGCATAGTTTTTACTAGCGACCTGGGACAATAAAAATCTGGATTCTTATAGTTCCTTGTAATATTACTCTTTCAAAATACAGACTGTGATCAGGCAATATCCCGCATTCTTTCAAAAAGTTAACATTTGTTAACACACCATTCACTCTACAACTACTCTGATCTATGCCAAAATGACAATAGATGAATGTTCCCGGGAGATAAAGTTGTGCGCATTGGATTACTTGAAGATGATACAAGTCAGATTGAATTAATTAGTCTGTGGGCCGATGAAGCAGGTGACCAGTTACAGTCATATACCACTGGGAAAAGTTTTAGAGCTGCCATGTCTGATGAGCAGTTTGATTTACTGGTGCTTGACTGGCATCTTCCTGATACCACGGGTATTGAAGAACTCGATTGGTTACGAGGCGAAAAAGCATCCAATACGCCGGTTATCTTTATTACCAGTCGAGACAGTGAAGAAAGTGTTGTCGAAGCACTGGAGCATGGCGCTGATGACTACATGGTTAAGCCGGTAAAGAAAGATATTACGCTGGCGCGTATCAAAGCGTTGCGTCGTCGATACAATATCGATGTTACTAGTGAAGCTAAAGTATCTGAAACAAAAGGTATCGAAGTCTTCGAGCCATACACGATTAATGAACCTGAGTGCAGCATCACTGTAAATGGTGAAGCCGTCAAATTAACCAATAAAGAATTTGAACTCGCGGTTTATCTGTTTCGTAATGCCGGCAGTCTGGTCTCTCGTGCCTTCCTGATGGAAAACATCTGGGGAACCAAAGCTGATCTAAATACGCGCACCGTCGATACGCACATCAGTCGAATTCGTTCTAAGCTGGGTATTAACCCAACCATCGGTTGGCAGCTCAGCAGTATCTATCAACGCGGTTACCGTTTGTTCAAAGTTTCTTAAAGGGATAATTATGTTACGTCAAATTACTGCATTCATATTAATGCTGGCTTTTCTGATGCCCGGCGTGGTCTCGGCTGAAGAAGACTATTGGGAATACACTTTCAGACCGGGTGACACGATCTGGGATCTTGCAAAAAAATATACTACGTCTGTGAATAACTGGGATGAAATTCAAAGTATCAATCTGATACGACTAGGCGCAGACAAAAAAATTCGTCCAGGTACACGTATCGTTATTCCGGTTTCCATGCTGAAATTACAACCAACGCCCGCACTCATCATTGCACTGAATGGTGATGTTAGTGTTATTCGTGCCAATGGTGATAAACAAACTTTAACGACTGAGACAAAATTGTACAGTGGTGATCAAATTGTTACCGCATCGCAACAAAGCGTGCGATTGCAGTTTGCTGATCTATCTGAATTACAGATTTTACCAAACAGTGAAGTCGTGCTGGACAAACTAAGTCACTTCAAACAGACAGGTATGGTCGATACCCGTATTCGATTAAATAGTGGTGCGGTTAATACCAGGGTTGAAAAGCAAAAACCCGATAGTCGCTATCAAATTACCACACCCTCAGCTATCACTGCAGTTAGAGGGACATCTTTCCGACTATCGACAGATGAACAGAACGTGAGTCGAACCGAGGTAACCGGTGGCATTGTTGCAGTGTCGGCAGGGGACTCTGAAAAAGCCGTTAAAGATGGTTTTGGTATCGTTGCAGAAAAAGATAAACCCTTACCAGAACCCGTCAAGTTATTAGATCCACCTGTTGTCACGATAAATCAACCGGCGGATAAAACAAAAGCTTCCATAACATGGCAAGCTCTTGATGGTGCAAAACAATATCGATATCAGATAGCAAACGATGAAAACTTCAACAAGGTAATCGTCGATTCAATGACGAGTGAGAACACGGTTGAATTGAATACTTTGTCACCAGGAAATTATTACCTACGTATTAGAGGCATCGATCAATATAAATTAGAAGGCCTCGATTCAATTGAAACAGTTGAAATTAAAAAAGCACCGCCACCTCCGCCACCACCACCCGTTGAAGAAGACTGGTACTGGAAAGTCATCATGTTTGTAGGCCTGCTTATTATTGTTCTTTAACTTTCACTGCAAGATTGATTCTGCGATACTGACGCGGTGAACTGGAATAAAAACAAAAATAAAGACAGCGTTCGGTATTCTGCAAAGGTAGAACATTATCTGTTAGTCATCCTGTTGAGTATAACGGCGGCGTTATTTGTTCATAACGACATACTGTGGCGTTGGGATAACCTGATATACGATGCGCAATTGTCCCACTGGTCACGAACGGTTAGTGATGACATTATCATTATTGATATAGACGATGAGAGCCTGGAGCAGATAGGGCGCTGGCCCTGGCCAAGATCGATTCACGCGCAACTCATCAATCAAATCGATCAGGAATCACCTCGCGTTATCGGTCTCGATATCATTTTCAATGAACCTGATAGCAATAATCCCGTAGCAGATGTTTTACTGGCACGCGCCATGCGTAAGAGTGGCAAAGTGGTGCTGCCGGTTTTTATGTCACAGGAAAGCAATAATGCAACGCCGATAGAAGCATTGCCATTGCCCGAGTTTACTTTCAATGCTGCTGCGCTTGGACACGTCCATATTGATGTCAGTGATGACGGTATTGCCCGCCGTGTATTTCTAAAAGAAGGTATCGGTGAGCCGCACTGGATGCACTACAGTCTGGCGATATTAAGCGTGAGTGATAAGGGTATTAAGCTTAAAACCGAAACAACGCAGAATAACTTAAAGCCATCGTATTCGCCGATGCAGTGGTCAAGAGAATATCCTTTTCTTATTCCTTACGCGGGTCCACCCGGGCACTTTAATCATATTGGTTATTCACAGGTACTTTCGGGGCTTTACACGAAAGATTTATTTCGTGACAAGATCGTATTAATCGGTGCAACCGCAGAAGGCATGGGCGATGCACTACCAACACCGTTATCGGGTGATAGCGGCATTATGAATGGCGTCGAGATTGTTGCGAATGTTATCGATGCGATACGTAACGATATTAGTATAACCGAGCTTGATAAAACCTGGTTGATACTTGTCACTGCATTGCTGGTTGCATTACCTGTCTTTCTTTATCCCTATCTAAGTCCAGGCAATACACTGATAGTTCTGTTTGGTATTTTCGCTTCAACCGTACTTATGGCTGCCCTGTTGTTATGGCTGTTTGGAATATGGGTACCGCTAGCAACCGCATTACTGTTCCAGGTGCTCAGTTACCCACTGTGGAGCTGGCGCAGGCTGGATCACGCCATGCGTCATATCAATGCAGAACTAGACGAACTAACAGCAAGACAAAAATCTTTAAGTGTTCGCACACAACGAAACCTTATCGATGAAATACGTTTCATTTCACAATTTGTTTCAATAAAAGGCTGGGTACTACAGGATAAAAATGGCAGAGCCATTATCAATGATGGTGCAATACCGACATTAAACATCAATATCAGATCCAAAGGCTGGAGCGTTGATGGTTATCGTTACTGGGCCAATGTTACTTATAAAAATAAACCGTGCTGTCTGGGTTTAAGCATGGGCGCCGATGCGGTCATCACCGATGACGAAATGCGCTTACTTAATAGCTTGCTCAGTACATCATTAAGTAATAACAACGAGAAAACGCGTAGTTATGTTGAAGACGTTTTACAAAGAAAAATTGACCAGGTGCAGTCAGCAGGCGTCGAGTATGAACAGCTAAGACGCATCATTGATGACAGTTTGTCGGGCATGGCCGATGGCGTATTAATTTGCAGCAGCAGGGGACAGGTTATGCTGTCTAACCGTCGTGCCGGATGGTATTTGTTTGCCGACGATGATGCTGAAATTAACGGTCGATCACTCAACGAGATATTGCCAACCATCCGTCAGAAAGATGGTGAGAACTGGAAAGCCTTATTGCAACGTGTTCTGTTCAACCAGGAACGTGTGCTCACTCATGTCGTGCACGAAGATGGTCGAAACTTAATGGTGGAAATTAGTCCGCTGCGAATTATTGGTGATGTACTGGATGGGTTTATTATTAACTTATCAGACATCAGTCAGTTAAAAGCCAGCGAAAACAAACGCACCGAAGTACTCAACTTCCTGTCACACGATTTACGTTCACCGCTGGCATCAATGATAGCGATGATAGAACTGGCAAAGAATAAAACCGCAGTAGATGATATGCACAACATGCTTGAAGGCATGGAAAAACAGACTAACAAAACATTACACCTGGCCGAACAATTTCTACAGCTATCTCGCGCTAATACGACTGAAGATTTAAAATTTTATGATATCGATTTTAATAGTGTCGTCTTAAATGCCATTGATCAGTTATGGGCTCTATCACGTCAACAACAAGTCACCATTGAACACGAATTTCAACACGAAGCATTATGGGCGCGCGGTGAACCCGATTTACTGGAACGAGCCATTATCAACCTGCTGTCGAATGCGATCAAACACAGCGAAGCAAACAGCGTAGTACAAGTGACTGTGCAACTCACACAGGAAAACATCAGCTGTTGCGTCATCGACCAGGGTAGCGGCATTGCTGCAGAAGACGTTCCACATTTATTTGAACTGTTCCAAAGAACAAATGGTGCAGGCGTCGAACGCATACAGGGTATCGGTTTAGGGCTGGCGTTTGTCGATGCAGTTGCAAAACGCCACGCAGGGTATGTCAATATTGAAAGTATCCTGGGAGAAGGTTCGAGCTTTTGTCTGCTTTTGCCAGTGCTAGAGACTGAGGAAGTTATTGGTGTTGAAGGGTGATAGGATATTAAAAAGCAGCACAGATGTCGGTACAGTCCTGTTGTACACACTGGCAATCGCGGATTACAATCCGCTCCTACGGGAAGGAAATTGTACGAACGGATTGTAATTTGCGAAAAGGTGTTAAGTTAATCCACCAAACACACTATGCTATGTAATAAATCGTACCCGTTTTAAGCTATATACTCATGGAGAGTGAAATTTGTAGGAGCGGATTGTAATCCGCGAAGCAGGTGTCAAATTAATCCACCAAACAACTGTTCTAAATACCATAACGAATACTATGAATCTATCTGAATTAAACAATGAGTTCTCCCTCGAAGTGGCCAACAACAACCTGCACATAAAAGCAGGTAAAGGCGACATCCCTGTAATAGAAGTTGAAAACACCCATGCTAGCGCAACAATAAGCCTGCAAGGCGCGCATGTTTTAAGCTGGATACCCAAAGGTGAAGAAGAAGTTATATGGCTATCAGATGACGCCGGCTTTGCACCCGGTAAATCAGTCCGTGGCGGAGTCCCCATCTGCTGGCCGTGGTTTGGCGCACATGAAACAAACAACAACTTTCCAGCGCATGGGTTCGCCCGTACTACCGAGTGGCAAATCATCAGCACCGAAGCGTTGGCCGACGGCACAACACGAATCAGCTTTACCACTAAACCCACACCCGAAACAGAATCAATGTGGTCAGCCGACACTAGCGTTCAATATCAACTTACCATCGGTAAAAAACTGGAACTCGAACTCATCACCCACAATAATAGCGACCAGCCCATAAATATCAGTCAGGCGCTACATACTTATTTCAACGTAGGCGATATCGGCAAAGTCTACCTACACGGACTGGACGAAACCGAATACCTCGACAAAACCGATAACTTCAATCGTAAACGACAACATGGCCACATTACCATCAATGAAGAAGTCGATCGCATCTACCTCAATACAGCCAGCGACTGCGTACTAGAAGACAAAGCCCTATGCAGGAACATCGTCATAATAAAATGCGGCAGTCACTCAACCGTAGTATGGAACCCAGGTAAAGAAGTCGCCGATAAAATGGGTGACCTCGGCGAAGACGGCTACACAAAAATGCTCTGCGTAGAAAGTAGTAATGCCGCAGAAGATACCGTAACCATAGAACCAGGCAAAGTGCATCAGCTCTGGGTGCAGTACGAAGTGCAAAAAATCTAGTTTGCACCTGAGATTTGCTCCACTAACTATTCAGAATAGTTTCATCTAATAATACTTGATTGTACCCATATTAGGGACTAATATTCCCAAATCGGGTATATAAAGGTTATGGCAATGCATTCAATCAAGTTAGGTGATGCTTTATTCACCAAAACTCAACAAAAAGTACTTGGGCTGCTTTTTAGTCAACCTGATAGGAGTTTCTATACTACCGAGATTATGAAGCTGGTAAGTATGGGACGGGGTACGGTCAGTCGAGAACTGGACAGACTGGTTGCATCTGGTGTGTTGAAAGTCAGCAGGGCAGGAAAACAAGTTCATTATCAAACTGACCCTGATAGTCTTATTTATGCAGAGCTTAAGTCTATCGTACAAAAATTGTCGGATTCAGAAGATATGTTAAAGCATTCATCTGCTCTGGATATCTCGCAAACTGCATTAAGAAAACTCATAAAGGCCTATCATATTAATCGACTTTCACTCTTTGGTTCTGCTGCGCGTGGAGAGTTATCAGAAGACAGTGATATCGATCTTCTTGTCGAATTTGAAGATGGTCAAGCGCCTTCGTTAGGCGCAATGGTTAAACTGAAAGAGAAGTTCAGTCGACTATTTGGTGGTAGAAAGGTAGACATAGCTACGCCTGTAATTTTAAATAACCCTTATCGTAGAAAAGCGATCGAAAAAGACATGGAGGTGCTTTATGCTGCCTGAAGATAGAAATCCAGCATACCTATGGGATATGTTGGAAGCGGCTAAGGAAGCAGACGAAATGTTAGCTGATTATGATCTATCAGCATTTTTAGCAGATCGCGTTATGTTAAGAGCCATCGAAAGGATGATCGAAATTATAGGAGAGTCGGCTCGTCGTGTTACTGCAGATTACCAGAAAGCACATCCTGAAATACATTGGCGTGAAATTATCGGCCAACGTAATATTCTGGCACATGAATACGGACAGATAGATCACGAATTGCTTTATAAAACAGTAACCGAAGATCTACCGGAACTAATTACAATTATTGAGTCTTTATTACCTCCATTGTGAGAACCCGTACATTTAATGTCTAATTAATAGAGAGTTTTGCACGAAACTAAATTCTGTCATCTCCGAATGTTTTTGTCGGAGATCCAGTGACCTTAGGTGCTGTAAAATCGCTGGATTCCCGACAAAAACATTCGGGAATGACAATGTCTTTTATTGTTTTTGGCGTAATGGCTTTCGTGCAAAGGTCTCTAATAGAGTAAAATACAACAATGAGTAAACAAGCAATTATCTTCGAAGTCAGTGACCGCAGTTTTGAAAAATACGTTATTGGCAATTCCAGCAAAGTCCCGGTTTTTGTCGCCTTCATCGCAGTATGGTCCGAACCCTGTATACGGTTGAGTGACATGCTAGGTGATCTTGCCAAAGAATTTCCAGAACAGTTTATTTTAGCCAAGGTAGATACCGACGAAAATGAACAGTTGAAAGAACAGTACAAAATCGAAAATGTTCCGACACTGAAAGTTATCGTTGATGGTAAAGAAGTCGCCAGTGAAGAAGGGGCGCTTAGTGAAGATGAAGCGCGTGCGTTACTGAAAGGATTCGGTATCGTGAATGAGTCCGAAGAATTAAGACTACAGGCACGCGATCAGCACATTAAGGGAGAAACCTCGCAAGCCATAATGTTGCTATCGAAAGCGATGCAACAAGATTCGACGAATACCCGTGTCGCCATGGACATGGTGCAGATATTTATCGATCTGGGTGAAACCGAGCAGGCGGATGGTCTTTTTAATAAATTACCAGATAGTGCCAAAGAATCGACGACAGGCCAGAGTTTAAGTGGCCAACTTTGGATAATAGAATTAGCCGCTAAAACAGCCGGCCTACAAACACTAAAAGAAACTATTCTGCTAGAACCAGATAACCACGACGCACGTTTCGATTGCGCAATATGTGAACTAGCAGAACACAACCCCCAACAAGCACTCGACCATCTTTTTTATATACAAAAAAACAACGCAGACTATAAAGAAGGCGCAGCAAGAGAAATGATCGTCACCATCATCAACACCCTGGCACCCAATGACCCGGAAAAAGCACAACAATACAGAACCCAACTAGCCGGACTACTAGCCGTATAAA
>Ga0316209_1000953_pt1 | contig 37176 bp, 29 predicted proteins | sample 6monopyrite_MG_FD_204945 | JGI IMG/M metagenome (GOLD analysis project Ga0316209, IMG submission 204945) | Microbial mat bacterial communities from mineral coupon in-situ incubated in ocean water Damariscotta River, Maine, United States -... | ecosystem: Environmental > Aquatic > Marine >...
TATCTGGCTATATTTATCCATGCGGACTCCAATCTTGCCGGAAAAGAGAAGCTGGTTAATATACCAGATAACCTCTAATTCTCCAGCTAAGCTAAGCTGAGTTGCACTTATTAGTTGAATCCGCGCTAAATGAACCCGGATAAAAATGAAAAAAGCAGATACCTATATACCGCCAAAAATCTGGACATGGGAACGTGACAGTGGCGGCAAATTTTCCAATATCAATCGACCCACGGCCGGTGCGACCCATGAAAAATCCTTACCCAAAGGCAAGCATCCGCTGCAATTGTATTCCCTGGGGACACCCAACGGCGTTAAAGTCACGGTGATGTTAGAAGAGTTGCTTGCGCTTGGAAAAAGGGAAGCGGAATACGACGCCTGGTTAATTGATATTTCAGAAGGTGATCAGTTCAGTAGTGGTTTTGTCGAGATCAATCCCAACTCGAAAATTCCAGCGCTGATGGATCACAGTGCTTCGCCGGCAATCCGGGTGTTTGAATCTGGCGCGATCCTGATGTATCTGGCAGAAAAATTTGGCGCGTTTCTTCCCCAGGAGGCAGCGGTAAAAGCGGAATGTCTTTCATGGCTATTCTGGCAGATGGGGAGCGCGCCTTATCTAGGTGGCGGCTTTGGTCATTTTTACGCCTATGCGCCGGAAAAATACGAGTATCCGATTAATCGTTTTGCTATGGAGGTTAAGCGACAACTGGACGTGCTAGATTGTCATCTGGCATCTCATCAGTTTATGTGCGGAAACGACTACACCATTGCGGATATGGCAATTTATCCCTGGTATGGTGTGCTGGTCGAAGGCAAGCTATACGAAGCTGCAGAATTCCTTGATGTTAAGTCCTACACTCACCTGGTGCGCTGGGCGCAGGAAATTCATGCTCGACCGGCAGTGCAGCGGGGACGCAGAGTGAATCGAACCTGGGGGGACGAGTCAAAGCAATTGGCTGAACGCCACGACGCTAGTGATTTTGATTGATTGGTTGATTGATTGATTGAAATTTGATTCCCAGGGTGAATAAGTTTTTTTAAGGAGAAAATCATGAGTCAATTTCCATTACACAATCTAGAAACGGCACCATAATTGCGCCAAGCTTGAGTTTGAAGTGGCGCAATTCCAGAAAATGCGCCATAATTGCGCCAACCCCTACTTTATTTGCGCCTAGAAGGCACTATGTCGTCTACCACTGAATTACTGAACAGTGTTAATGCATCGGTCAGCGGAGTGTCGATGGCAGAGCTTATGACCCTGCACCCAGGTTTAGCCAGGCGTTCAGTTCAACGGCAAGTTGCTAAGTTGGTTAAAGATGGGTTGGCAGTCGCTAGAGGGGATGGCCGAGGGCGACGCTATTTTGGTGCAGGAGCTCCATTAGAAGCGAGTGCTCATACTAGGCGCAGGGATGTATTTCCTGCTTTCATTCCCGTATCTGCAGATAGCCAGGATATTTTGGGTTACATCAATCTTCCGCTTGAAGCTCGCAAGCCAGTAGGCTACCAAGTGGATTTTCTGAATTCCTATCAGCCAAATAAAACCTGGTATTTGTCAGAGTCATTGCGTCGGCAATTGCACAAAATGGGTAAAACTACGGATAGCCAAGAACCTGCTGGTACTTATTCTCACGCCATCCTGAATCGGTTGTTAATAGATTTATCGTGGGCATCAAGCCATTTAGAAGGGAATACCTATTCCCGTTTAGATACTCGCGAACTGATTGAGCATGGAAGATCAGCGCAGGGTAAAGCTGCGATTGAAACGCAAATGATTCTAAACCATAAGTCGGCTATCGAGCTATTGGTTGGAAATATTGATTCGGCCGAATTTAATCGCTATACCCTGATGAATTTACACAGCACACTGTCAGAAAACTTGCTGCCAAACCCTGCGGATGAGGGGAGGATTCGTCAGCACGCCGTTGATATCGGCAAGAGCGTCTACCGACCAATGTCGCTACCCGCACAAATAGAAGATGCTTTGAAGCTTGTGTTGAATAAGGCCAGCGAAATTGGCGATGCCTTTGAGCAGTCTTTTTTTATGATGGTGCATTTACCTTATTTACAGCCATTCGCCGATATCAATAAGCGAACTTCCCGTTTGGCTGCAAATCTACCTTTATTTCGTGCCAACCTATGTCCGTTGACGTTTCTCGATGTGCCAGAACAAGCCTATAGTCGAGCCACTCTCGGTATTTACGAGATGGCGCGGGTTGAATTGTTGCGCGATCTTTATGTTTGGGCTTATGAGCGTTCCACGCAAGAGTATTTAGCTATTAAGCAGGATTTAGCAGAGCCGGATCCTTTGCGTCTAGCTTGGCGAGACTTTATAAAGCAAACCATCCATAACGTTGTTACAAATGCAGAGTTAGAACCACTTGCCGCCATCCAGGAAGCGGTAGCCAAACACATTCCAGATGCTGAGCAAAGTGAGCTTCAAGCGCTTATTGTTGAAGAACTCAGGCGATTACACGAGGGTGTGTTGGCGCGCTATGGTTTGAGACCGTCTGAATTGCTTGCTTGGAAGAACGAGCGCAAGTCTCCGAAAAATTGATTTTTGAATATGGATAAGACCACATTGTTCAGAATTATCGGTTTACTGAAAGCGCGAAAACTTTTGAAACCTCTAACTACCCGTCTTTTGGCTAGGTATTACAATTATGACTGATCATGATCCGACTCAATCCGAATTAGTTGCGTGGTTTAATCAACAAAAACCTGAGCAATTAACTGATTTTTTAATGACTTACATTAGTGATAATCCAGATGAGCAAGCGCGCTGGAGTTTAGTTATGCAAAACGATAAAGGTGGATTAAATAAATCAGACATCAGTAAAATGCTGACCAAAGCCTTGCCTGCAAAAGGCCTGTGGGAATGGAATAAAGTCGCCAGGTATTTCTCCCATGCCGATGACATGTTTGAAATAATTTTTCCTGCGATTAAAAAATGCTCGGTTGTTGAGCAGTGGCAACTTATTTTAAAAGCACTTCAACGGCTTAATAAAGTATTAGAAAAAATTGATGACTCGGGCGGCTTTCGGTTTTATATTGAAGGCCAACTTAATGAGCAGCTAACCCAGCTTTTTAATCAGCAACCTTGGTCGGATGAGGATAAAGCAAATTGGATATTTGAGCATTTTGAAGAATACAAATATGATGTTTTTCCTTCTGTGCCGGAAAATTTCGATTTGACAGAATCCGTACAATTACTCTTTTTGTCGCTGTGTGAAACTCAGGTACAAAACCGAATAGCGCGTGGCGTTAACCTGAGTGTTTGGAATGAAAAATGGGCGCTTAAGCGTTTGGTCGAACCCTTAATTGAGCGGGCAAAGCATGAGAGTGATTGGCATGAACAATGCCGCTTAATGGCATTGACGGCTTTTGATGTGGGTGATTATTTGGCGATTGCCCAGGTTTGCTTGGATGCGGATTCAGCATTGGATAGCGAACATTGGTTGCAAAAAGCCTATCAGAAAATAGCAGGGGAACAGGTTAATAGCATCCGTGATAAAAGAGCTTGCCAGGCATTTGAAGTAAAGTTAAGACTTGCTTTAAAAGAAACAAAAAAAGCATGGCAAATTAAATGGCAATTGTTTTGTGAAAACCCCAGTTTTAACGCGTTTAAGCAGTTAGAAAAGTTAGAGCTACAAACGGGTATTATCGATAGTGATTTTGTCAAAAAAGCAGAAAGTGTACTTGGTAAGTGTTACGCTGATACGAACTACGGCATTGCCAATAACGCTGATGCCTTGTTGGATTTTTACCTTGACCGAAATGAACTGGAAAAAGCACTAAAGTGGGCTCGAACTCATAAAGCCGCTCCATCTACCCTGCAACAATTAGCTGATTTAATTATCGACCAGCACCCGAAAGATAGCGTGGAGCTATATTATCGGGTAGTTAATACGGTCATTGAACAGAAGAAAAACTCAGCTTATCAACAAGCTGTTGAACTACTAATTAAATTAGACAAAATGCTAAAAGACAGCGGCGCTGATAATGAAATTCTCATCGCGATGATAAGCAAAATTATCCAACAACATAAAGCCAAGCGTAATATGATGAAGCTATTAAAAGAACACTTTGTGATATAAGGATAACAATGCACTACACACACCTGTCACCCGGCGACCAGGCAGACGCCGCAAAAATAGTCCCGTTGACACTGGGGGTTGACATTTTTGAGTCGCCCACAAAAAATCCCTTTTAAATCAAGGGTTTTTTTGCTGTTTTGGTGGCAATTATCAATATGAAAAGCCGTACGGGAATCGTGTAATTCATCTAACCGCGCCACCAAAATCGAGAAATCTGGCGCGGTTTTGAAAACTGCGCCAAATCAGGCATGTGAAGCGATATCTTCAGTTATTATTCAATATTGAATGTATTGCTTCAGCAAAGGCTGGATTCTAGCAATTGCTGCTCTTGCCGGTTGATGCCGATCTTATTGGCATATTCTCGCCATCTGCCGGTTACGCTCTGAAGTTCAGATAAAATTTGCTGAGCTTGCTCGGTCGACAATTGGAAGTAAGGTGCGACTTCTAAGGCTAAGTCCAGCTCAAGTGCATTGGAGTGTTCGTTAATATTCAAGTGCAGCCCGGTTGCTCCCGGGCTGATGTTGATGTCGTAGGCAGGCGACAACATCCAGCCAGCGTTATCTTCTGCCAGCAAAAAGCCATGATTACGCAGGTGATCATCACTGTTACACACCAGTATATTAAATGCTATTCTGCGCCAAAGTTGAGCAAGATCGGCGCGTGTATTGGCGCCTTGTTCGATCAGGAATTGAGCAAGCTCAAGATAGTTCGCACCGGTATCGCCATCGTAGTAACCCAGTTGAGTCATAGCGGATGCAAAATGACGTCGCTGTGTGCCGATGCGATCAAAGCGCTTTGTTAAAAAGGTATGGTGTACGCTGTTAAATCGCTGGATTCGACAGGGTGCCATTTCAATACCGGCATCTAGCGCCATGCAATAAACCAAATACTCCCAGGCGCCAATATCGTAATCATCAAAGCGGCTTGGGAATTTCGCTAACCAAAGGTCGTCGCCATCGGTTACGCAGGCTTTTGGCCTGGCGCCGCCCAGCGACGAGCCCGGCGATACCAGCATAAACAACCATTTGAGGTAATCCGGGTTGTCCAGGTCGGGCTGCTGTTCAACTTGGCTCACAGCAAATTCCAGCTCTCGCAGACTGGAAACGGGTGGGGCCGTTAACTGCTGGTTATTGTCGAGAAAAGGTCCGTCTTCAACGAGCCTAAAACGCAAGCCGCCCATGCGATAGGTGTCATGTACGCCAAGTAGGTAATCGGATTCGTTGAGTTTGGTCGTGCGTCGCCCATCTTGCCTGGCCAGAACCGCTTCGCGGCGCTGCATTAATAGGCGCCCCCATCGATCAGGACAAGAGTCGAGGAAAGCTCTAAAATTGCGCGCGTCATTATTGAATTGATCGCCAGAGAATAGGTTTAGTTGCGGGTCGATTTGTACCGCGTACGGTGAGTCAAGCCAGTCGCTTGCATAGGCAAAGCGATACACTTCAGCGCCCCGGACGAGATCAACTTCTAGCCTTCCCACCAAAAGCGGCTCAGGCAAAGGGTGCCAATGGGCATAGACCCAGATTGATCGGCTCATGACGAACGGCCTTTGTCAGCGGTAGGAGACTGAGTAACAAAAGTATCGGATTGGTGTGTGCTTTTTTGCCGGCTACGGCTTGATTTAAGTAATTCGATATCCTGTAATTTGCGTCCGAACTCGTCATCCGACGCGACTTTGGCTATATCTTCACCTAAGCCAAGGGCAGAAAGCACCATTAAGTAATGGCCAATCGAAACACTGGCTTCGCCGCGAATAATGTTGCGTAGCGTTGGCATGGAAAGGCCGGTACGCTCAGAAAGCTTGGTTTGGGTGATTTTTCGGCGTTTCATGGCCAAAGCGATATTCTCGCCAAGCTGTTTTAGCGCTTCCAGGCCTTTTGGAAATACGACTGCAGAGCGAGTAGTCATGAAATTAAACCTTCACAATTATAATAATAAATGAAATTATAGTTTCATATCGGTGTTTTGTCATGCGGTTTCTTGTGTGGGATGAAATCCGCTAATTCCCGTAAGTTACGGAATGTTCTGTTTTCTGTAAGCTATTGATGTCATTAAGCAATGAGTCCAAAGCATCTTGTGATTCAACCACGGAACCTGCACCGTTATCCAGTTGGTCAGCTCCCGTCTTGAGTTGTTTAGGTAGGAGGGTGATTTTCACCTAGTGAACCCACTTTTCGTGGGTATCCATAAAACGAAGCGCTTCGCGGATCACTTCGCTGGCATTGTTGTAAGGGCGCTTTCAACTTTGGCTTTAACGTGAGACTCTAATTCTGGTGTCAGTGATATGTGCATGTCAGGCTCCGGAAGTTGGCTCCGGAAGTTGATCTCAATAACGCCAAATTTGTTTACAGAGTTTGTCAATATTTGTATTTTTGGCTGATACTTAGGCTCAGCGTTTGGAATGCGACTTATTACAAGGAATCAATGCAAAGTAAAAAACAAACCCAAGAAACCAATGTACTTTTGAAAATGCTTGCCCTTGGTAATCGCCAAATAGAGGAAGGCAAAGTTAGGCTTGCTGCTGATGAAGTTCGGCGTCTTCGAAGTCGACGTCGATAATCGTTCGAGCGACTAATTTGAAACCTATGACTGCTAACGATACCAAGCAACCACAGATAAAACGTTGCGCTATCTACTCCCGTTCATCCGTAGAAAAAGACAATCGCGACCCTTTTGATTCCGTCAGTGCTCAATTTATGGCTTGCGCAAAATTTATCGGTTCTCAGGTCGGTAAAGACTGGCGAAAAACTGTTTATCGATTATGCCTGGCAAACCATGCCAATCGTTAATCAGGCAACCGGTGAAATTGATAACGCTGAGATTTTTGTAGCAGTACTCGGCGCCTCTAATTACGTTTTTTCCGAAGCAACGCGTAGCCAAAAACTGATTGATTGGACGGGAAGCCATGTACGTGCGTTTGAATTTTTTGGCGGTGTTCCTGAATTGCTTATTCCGGACAATGTACGCAGCGGTGTCACCAAGGCCTGTCGTTATGATCCGGCTGTTAATTCAACCTACCAGCAACTCGCAGAGCATTATGGAACGGTGGTTATTCCTGCCAGACCAAGAAAGCCAAAAGACAAGAGCAAAGCTGAATTCGGTGTTCAAATCATTGAGCGTTGGATCTTAGCGAGACTGAGGCATCATACCTTCTTCTCGTTAAGGGAACTTAATCTCTGCATTCAATCGCTGCTTGAAGAGGTCAATAACAAACCCTACCAAAAACTCAATGGCACCCGTAAAGAATGGTTCGAGTCGATAGATAAGCCAGTACTGTCGCCGCTCCCTGGACATCCCTATGAATATACCGAAATCAAGCACGTAAAAGTGAATATTGATTACCACGTGCAGTTTCATGATCACTGCTATTCAGTGCCTCATCATCTGGTAGATGAGCGTATCGAAGTTCACGCAAAAGCTAATATAGTCGCTTTTTACTTCCATTTAAAGCAAGTGAGTAGTCATGTAAGGAAATACTATCCTGGCATGACAACCACTCCAGAACATATGCCGGTGCGTCATCGCCTTACCACAAATTTGGGACCCAGAAACACAAGCATTGTTTGCAGCGGTGATGAGCTTTTGGTTTAGTCAGCGAGCTTTGGCTAAAGCTAGGGGGCAGTGATATGCGCCATATTACCCAAGATGGCATCGACTTGATCAAACGATTCGAAGGTTTTAGCTCGACGGTTTATATATGCCCAGCAGGTTACCCGACGATTGGTTATGGCCACTTGGTTCGTGACCATGAAAAGTTTGAAGAAATAAGCCAGGAAGAAGCTGAGGCCTTACTTCGGATAGATGTCGAATCAGCTGAACGTGCTGTTTTGAGGTTGATCAAGGTTCCGCTTACCGATGGCCAGTTTGATGCGCTTGTATCGTTCACTTACAACTTAGGCTCAGGCGCGTTGCAGTGTTCGACTTTACGCAGGAAGGTTAATCGACAGGCTCATAGTGAAGTACCCGCCCAGTTAGTTAGGTGGGTATGGGCTGGTGGGCGGAAGTTGAATGGGTTGGTTAAGAGAAGGAATTGTGAGTCTTCGATGTACGGAATACCATGAGTGCTAAAATGAGCCTCTTTTTACCTGGTCAGCATGCTAAGTGATCATGAAGCTTAGTTCTTGCTCGTCGAAATCTCTATAACTATCTTCCGATGAAAGTACTTTGGCCTTGCACACATAAACAAAGCCAGCCATCGATTCTTTTTCATTGTACCAGTCACCAAGTTTATCTTTATGTATCACCGTCGAAGAGCCACAAAGTGCGCGGATACCTTTTGGGTGTTTTGGCTGCCATTCAGAGAACCAAAAAGAAGAAAAACCTATCTTGGATTCGTCGACATAATAACAAAATTCTCCATCGGTAGTTTTCCCGATTAACTTTTTGTCATCAATGTCGCACTTCGGAACATATAGACCTCGTGATTCCATATCAGAATGCCAGTGTCCATATCTATTGAATGGGTATGGTGTGGTAGCCATCACTCCACTATGATTTTTATCATTACTGCTGAATTCGTAAGTTAGCTCGGGAGAAAGTAGGTCTCCAACAGTTATGCATCCAGAGCGTTCTTCTACCTGCAAAGCTTCTTCTGAATTTTTGAAAGTTGCAGCCCTGACAATAGACAAGTCAATCCAGTTGTGTTCATCAATTCTTATAGGTATTGAAAAAGCTAATAATGCTTGAGAGTCGTCAATTGAATTGAAGTTTGCCATAGCAACCTTAACGAATTGTGAAATTCCTTCAATGTCGGAGGTACTATTTCTGTCCCACTCTGGTAACCAAATTGGCTTTTGTGGTTTAAATTCTGTGTATGCTGGTTCTATAGGCAATGCAAGTATTGAGAGGTGTTCAGCATAAGTATCCGGCATATCATAGAATTTCTTTGCCACCTCTATAGTTCGCAGATAAGCGGTGCGTCCCCGGTGGCTAGCTTGTGTATAAAATTGTCCTGTAGAGCGTTGTCGGTCGCTACCAAGAAAATAATCAATTTGTGTTTCCGACGATGGCAGGTATTCAAAAGTATTGCTCCATTCCATCTCATAATAATCTGTGAAGGGAATGCCGGTCCTTTGCTCCTCTTTCTCGAGCCATGAATAGTATAGGCGTGGAATATGGGTACCTTGAAAATAGCTAAATCTATGGTTATCACCCCGGAGACTGATAACAGGGGTAAATGGGTAAGCGTACTCACCTAGCTCCTCGGAGCTTTGAGTTAATTTGTCTATAAGAAGGTCTGACAGCGTCGATCTGGCCTTGATGTAGCTCCCTAAATCTTGTGGACACTTGTACCCTTTGGAATGCGCGACATAAAAAGCACAAAGCACCTCAACGCACTCCGACTCTTGTTTTCTGCTTGCTAAATCTTGCTTTAGTAATAGCTCAATATTTGGATGCTTACTGTTCAAAAGAAGAGAAATCTGTTCGATTGTCCACAACTTAATTGATGGTACTGGGCATTTTAGCCTTGAAATTAACAGTTTACTCAAAGCATCTTCGACAGAGTCGGTATCTCCCCAGTCCCAAGCTGGCTTAGTCAATGTTAGGTTTCGGACACTACTCTCTAATCCTTCCACCATAGCGAGGGTTAGCCGTATCGCTTCATCGGTTCTGCCGCCGTGAGCAAGCAGATAAACTAGCTTGTCATTAGGTATTATTAAGCTACCAAATTTGTCTTTCCAACTATCAGGCTGCGAAGTGGTTAATCCAATAAATTCATCAATCTTATTAGGGTATTGCTCTGCAACTACGCCAAGTCGATTGATACTGTCCTCAGAACTTTCATACCAATTCGACCATCCGTTCATTGCAATATGAGCGGAAATCAACAACCCAAATGCCTTAACCTTACCTGCCATTTTTCTTTGGCTTTGAAATAGCAAGTCCAAAAGATATCGTTTGTCATCATGGCGATCAGTAAATGTCATGGCGTGTGGTGTCAATTGCTGTAATAGCTCAGCTTCTTTACCTTGCTCCAGCCAGAATAAATACCAACATTTCCAAAACTTTCGAGTGCTGATGTTTCCTTTTAAATCCTTCGCTAGTTGTTCGAAAGATTCGGGGGGGTAATCGGCGGGGCTTAACTTGATTTTTTCGTCAAACTCATCTGCCTTTGCTTGTTTTTCTTGAGGTTCATCGAGAATATCGATGCCAAGCAAGTTACCAACTTTTGATGCAATGTCTGTTGCGTGTGCATTTCCAGATTCGTGCTGCTCTCTAATAATCTGATAGCATGAACGCGGCAACCCAGTTAAAAATAGGTGTCCAGCAATTGGTGATGATAAGTCGCATCGTTCAACCAGTCTTTGAATGGTCTCTTCTGCATAGTACCACTCGCCATCGTGAAGCTCTTGATCATATATTGAGGCAGCAGTTTGAGGGTTCAGCTTTGCAGCCAATGAAGATATTGAGTGTTTGGAATGCCTGGTTTCATCCCCATCAGTAAATTTGGAAATGTTAAATAAGATCGGTGAAATTCTTTCCAATACTTGGAGTGCAGTTTTCGAATCAACTTTCGATAGATATTCAATTGCATTAAGCACGTCAAATATTGTCGGGTCTTTATGGTGTCCATACCCAAGTACAAAGTCCCATGTCTTTTTCAGACATTGCTTAAAGTAATCTTGTTGATCGTGTTGAAATGCTATATTGGCAAGCTCAAGGTATGCATTGGAGTTCTCAATAGTTTCTTCGAGTTCACTTTTCTGACGCAATATTTCACTGTCAATTAACAGCTTCACCGCGTCTTCGGTAAACAGCTCAAGATTTAGTTCTTTGTACCAGAGCCGTAGCCAATCAGACCGAAAAACATCAGATCCTAAAACATTTTCTAGCTCATTAGACGATATTTTGTCTTTCATTGTTATTAAGTGGCAATCTGCCGCAATTTCAATCCACTCTCTCTTTAAAGCAATACCCGACCTACGTTTTTCCCATTGAGTGTCATCAAATATTTGGCCTGAAGGGAACATCAAGCAAATCAGGTCAAAAGTTAATTTGCTTCCTATTAAAAGCTCGAAACCAACCAAATTAGCTAGTTCATTTAGCAAGTCATAATGATCTGAAACATCGGCTCTTTCGGACTCTGCTCGTACTGGTATCCAACTAAAATTACCTCCAGCGGTAATTCTGAGTTGTAGCGCGGAGAAAAACCATGAATGATAGCTCAGTGAGGTTTCTATCTTATAGCCAACCGCAGAATCACCATCATAAAGCACAGCGTTGATATCGTTGAATGCTTGCTCAAAATATGCGTCTGAGAATTTTCTGAGCTCCTGAGAAGAGAAATTTTGATATTCTGGCCAGCATGTGGCATCAGCGTCTTCAATAATGCTTAACCTAATAACATCAAGTTCGATTTTGCTAATGTGCGGAGAATCGCTGGGTAAGCATCGCCAGGCTCTCATTAGAAGGCCTACTTCCTTCTTGATAAGGCATGCTGTTCTGAAGCTGGCGATGTAACCATCTGGCCAACTTGCAAAGTTGTCTTCGTCAAATATGGCGCTGTAGTTTAGGCTATCAGTTAGAGTGCCAGCCTTTATTATGGTAATAGCTTCGCTTTCTTCATCTTGTGAATGTCGTGAAGCTAATAATTTTGTTTTAGCTCTGTAACGATCAATTGCCTTTCTGGAAATTTTCGCAGCTCTGTCAGTTTCACCGCGAAACCACATCGCAATTGATAGTATTGATAATTTGATTGGAGTGTATTCGTTTTCCCTTGATAAAACTTCATTAAGAGCAAGGGGGTCAGCGCCAACTAGAGATAACATTTCCAGAGAAGTTGAATTCCAGGTTTGAAATTCAGGCCCGTTGATTAGTCTAGTTTTTAGCTCTCTGTGCCGATAGGCCTCAGCATAGTCACGCTCGCCAAAGGCATAGGTTTCTGCTTCCGATAATAATCTGACACTTGCTTTAACGGGCATTCCTAGAATTAATTTATCCAATACCCAATCACGTGTAACGCCTTGTCGCAGCTCAGTTGTATTACCAGATAAAGCTTGGCATGACCAAAGCCAATGGTCCTTAAGGTGAGTCGGCGCGTCAAGCTCGAGCCATTCGCAGACATCTGGAAGTAACTCATTTATGCGACTTTGATGATCGGCAAGGCTTCTAACAAATACGACCAAGCTTTCATGGCATGGTCTTACGCCTGAAATAGTTTCAGATAGCAAATGTGCAACAGCATCGACGCTTGGAGCTTTGCTATGCTCGTCGTTAACAACTTTACCAATCGCATCACGCGGCCAAGCGAATTTGAAGCCACAACTAAGGTGAAGAACATCTTTTTGTCTGTAATTGAGAGATAACCACAGCTCATTGTAGTAGCTTGTTATATTGCCATCGGTACAAGGGGGTAGTTGCTCAATTTGCCATTTAGACAGCGGTAATCCGTGGCTGGATAAATACTCGGATGAGTAAATTACATGAAGAGGGTAACCATTAGTGATTTTCAGTAATTCATTAGCACTGCTTTGAATTTCTTCACTCTGATGCTTTTCGTGACAATTTAGAAATAACCGTCCAGATTTAACATGAACTTTTAAATACTCATAGATTGAGTTTCCAGACATTTCTGGTAGCCAGCACCACTCATTCTTTGGTGAGTTGGTTAGCAAAACATTAGGTAAAAGAGCGTTATCAACAGGTTGGGTTCCGATGAGAACGACTAGGTTCTCTGATACTGGCAATAGTTGTTTGAATATTTCATCCAATGGCTTTTTGTTTTGGGCATTGTCACGCCAAACATGATCCAAACCATCTATTAGTACTACAAAAGGCTTTTCTTTTGTGTTGTAGTAACTTGCGCACGTTTTTATTGCTTTGCAAAGATCCTCTGCGTGACTTGTGTCTGCTCCTGCGTCTTTGTGAAGACTGTTAATTTGGTGAAGTAAAGACTCTGCGACAACTCTTGGACTTAAGCGGTCAGTGGTCGAGTCGCCTAGAGCCAAAAAGTAATGATGGCGTATAAGTGGGATTTTATAATTTTCTAACTCTTCGCATAGGAAGGAAAGGTAGGTACTTTTGCCGCCACCTGGCTTACCAGTTAAAGTAATTATCTCACCATTAGAGTTGGATATTCTATCCAGCATTTTATTGTGAAATTCTGAATCGGGAAGGCAGTAATCATCTGGTACGGCAAAAAATTCAGGGATTGGTTCAGGCCTCCTAGGAGATAAAACTTCTCTAATATGGTAAAGCTGAATCCAGCCAGCACTAGGAGGGTTATTTTGGAACATAGCCCATTCACGTGATCTTGAAATGAGCCGCTCAACTCCAGCATAGTCTGAGAACTTTAGAAGTTCTTCCCGTACCCCACGAGATGTTGCATGGTAGTCACCATCGCTATGTTGAATTGTCAATCTGGAACAAAGATACTCAGCTGCTTCAACGCTTCCCAATTGGTTAATGATATTATCTTTAGTGGCCTCATCTATTCGGTCAAACTCGATTTTTGAATTAGATATGCATGAATCCATGCTTCTATCAGGCAGCTTGTTGGTCAGAAGAACTGCATCACCAAGGTTTTTAGAGGGTACTGAAACAATTGCATCATAAAGCTTTTTAAAAATAGATCGGGATCTTTTTGTTTTGCCAGAAACTTTTAATAGCCAATCCCAAGAAAGTCGGTTTTCGTCGTTGTGGGGTGATGGTGTAAATTTAACCTGCCAAAAATCCTTAACCCCATCTGGTCGCTCACAGACAATATCATCAATTCCAGCAGGCGTATCATTGGTATCTTGGTCTGCCTCAAATGCAACTCTGGAATACTTCGTTGGATTTTGCAGCCACGCTGCAAGTAGTTTAACTCCTTGCAGCGTTTGATAGTCGTAGCCTGTATAGATGATCGCAGAGTTCTTTACGTTCATGGGTCTTACGAGCATTCCCAGTTGTGGTGGTGGCTAATTATTTGCATAAATCATCCCTTCAGAACATATCGTGGAATTAGTATAAGCATCTATTCATCATTTTTAATGATCAACTCAAAATCATCACAAAGCTTATCAACTAAATCTTCTGTTCTGGTCTAATAGCACCGGACACTTTAATAAGAGATAATTATTATCAACTATTGAGGTGTCCTAATGAGTCAAAAACGACAGTATAAACAGTATACAAAAGAGTTTAAAGAAGAAGCCGTTGCGCTGGTCACGGAGCAAGGTTACAGCGTTCCGGAGGCGGCTAAATCTCTAGGAGTTAACCCAAACTTATTGTATCGATGGAAAGATAAAATAGAAGAAAAACAGGCTGGTACAGCGCTGTCTGAGGGTGAGCGAGGCGAGCTGAAGAAACTTCGTAAAGAAAACAAAGAACTCCGTATGGAGAAAGAAATATTAAAAAAGGCCAGTGCCTTCTTCGCGAAAGAAATGAAGTAAAATTTGCTTTTATCAAGGATGAATCATCGAATTTCCCGGTACGGATCCTATGCCGAGTCATGCAGGTTGGCAAGACGGCTTTTTATGACTGGTTAGGCCGTCCAGCCAAAGTGATAAGTGCGGAAGAGCTGCACTTACACAGGAGAATGAAGGCGCTGTTCGAGCGGAGCCGGAACAGCCTTGGTAGCCGGGAGATGACGAAGAAATTACGCGAAGAAGGCTTTCAGATTGGCCGATATAAAGTCCGGAAGCTCATGGATAAGCTTGGCTTAAAAGTCACACAAAGAGTGGCCTACAAGATCACAACGAAGCGTAAGCACAGCGATTTGGTTGCTGATAACCTGCTGAACCAGAACTTCAATCCGGTTGCACCGAATGAAGTCTGGGCCGGTGATGTGACCTATTTAAAAACTGGTGAAGGCTGGATGTACTTGGCCATTGTGATGGACTTATTTTCCAGGCGGATCGTTGGTTGGCAGATCGATAAACGTATGACCACCGATCTGGTGAGCAAGGCTTTGATTAAAGCTTATAACTTGAGACAACCCGCTAAAGGACTGGTCTTTCACAGTGATCGCGGCTCACAGTACACCAGCAAGCGCTATCGAAAATTGCTGGTCAGTTATGGATTGAGAGCCAGTATGGGAGATGTCGGTGCGTGTTGGGATAATGCTGTCGTAGAGCGCTTCTTTGGTAGCTTGAAGTACGATTGGATTTTTAAAGTTCATCAGGCAACCAGAGCATTTATGAAAAAAGATGTCGCAGCCTACATGAGGTATTACAACCTGGAAAGGCTGCATTCGAGCAACGGTGATTTATCACCAATTAACTATGAAAATTCTCTAAGAAAAGTGTCCGGTTGGACTTGACCAGTACAGGGGGCATTTCCGAATGAAAATAGCTTGTTAAAACTGCTCTATGCAGGCATATTAAACGCGACCGAAAAATGGACTATGCCCATCCAGAATTGGAGCCAGGCATTATCCCAACTGGCTATTTATTTTGAAGGACGGTTGGACGAAGTGCTGGATATTTAAACTAACCCTGACACAGAATTTTGAACGCCCTCTTTATTCTTACGCAGGAGCTTCGTAACCCTGTTTGTCAGAAGCTAGCAGAAACTCGGTTGACTTTATGTTGTGTGGTGATGCTGAATCTTCGAACTCGGTTTTGTATCCCATGGCTTTGTAACTTTTCTCTCGCTTCTTGAACATACGTTGCAGCATAGGAAGTGAGCAGTCCACATAATCGTGAATAGTAACGCGCTCTTTGTCATCGGATTCTCGGTGAATGCGTCCGTCATATTGAGCCAGTGAGCCTTTCCAGGCAATGGGCATGGCTAAGAACAACGTGTCTAATCTCGGCAACACTTTGGAAACTATCAGTTTTAAGCACGCGCTTGCGGTGGTTTAATCAGAGACTCTGCGGGAATACCCAAGCCCTCATGCAGCTTCCAAATCATTTTCAGTGTGAGTGAACGTTTATGGTTGAGGATCTCATACACACGATTACTCTTACCAATCATGGGTTCAAGATCTTTTACCGTTAAACCTTTGCGTTCCATCTCGAACTTGATGGCTTCAACAGGGTCAGGCAGTTCCATTCGAAAATGTTTTGCTTCATAGGCCTCGATAAGTGTAACCATCACATCAAGCTTTTCACCTTCTGATGTGTCAGGGCCTGCCATCATTAGGTTCTCTATTTCTTTTAATGCCGCTCGATAGTCGGCATCAGTTTTAATCGGTTTGATGTCCATAATTTTTACCTCGCGTTTCTACCTAGGGGACAATTAAATAGTTTGTACGTCAATTTTGTCGTATTGCGCATGGGTGCCGATGAATCGGATGTAGACCACGCGATAAGCGTAGTTGATCCACACGACCAAACGGTACTTGTTACCTGCAATATTGAAAACCACACGCCCGTCTTTGAGGATGCTGGCATGTCTGAAGTCCTGCTTTACATCAGCTGGTGCGCTCCAGTCAGCCGCTAATGCATGTCGATACCAAGCGAGTGTTGACTCTTTAGCATCCATGTATTCTGGGTTCTCTTCCCAGAAAGCTTTCAGTGTCGATAATGCGATGATTCTCATAAGGTTAATAGTAGTCCCAAAATGGGACTCGATCAACTAAAATATACTGGAGAATCAATATGAATGAATATCAATCACTTATGACGCAAAGAGAGCTATGTAATCGCTGGTAGGTAAGCGAAGCGACGCTTGAACGATGGCGGTCCGAGGGTATTGGGCCAATTTACGTAAAGTTGGGCGGTCAGGTCAGGTACAGGCGCGAAGACGTGCATGGAAGCACTAATGCCGCGGTTGCATGGATGCAAAGGAGCGGTGATGTGCTGGAGTATGAGACCAGTTGCTTGCGAAAAAGTACGTTTGAGGCTATTTAAGTGCCCGTAGTGGAGACCTCTTACTAGCCCGCATGTTCTGATAGTCAAATAGCGGGTTAATAAAAAGCCCTAATGGCCGGTGAGGGCTCATTAGGGCTTAAATATTTGGTGGTGGGGCGGGACGCGGGTTCAGTTCCCCCTTTCGCAACTGAACAAGTCCATTAAATACCTATGATTACCTATCGATATTTATACCCTTAACCAGTCCTAATTAGCTTGATTTTATCCGTATTTTCGAGCGTTCATGGTGGTTACCAAATCGTTCAACACAGGAGTTTTTATGACGGTAATCCATATGAATCAGAGGCAGCTGGCCAATCGCTGGTGTGTTAGTGAAGCCACTTTAGAGAGGTGGCGCTCGGAAGGAATAGGCCCCCAATATTTAAAGCTTGGGGGGCGGGTAATGTATCGAGAGCAAGACATCGATGCATACGAATCAATCTGCTTGAGGCAGTCGACATCGCAGCCTGTTAAGGAGGGGATTAACTCCTAGTGATGGCATTAAACAAATTGACCAGTTTAAGCTGGTCGACTCGATTCACTGGTGTTTTACCGATATTCGGATTCCCCACCACTATCGCTAACGTTTGTGCTCTGGATATGGCTACGTTGATGCGATGTTTGTCGAATAGAAAGTCTAGCCCGCGAGCGGATTCACTGGCATCGCTCGCGCACATGCTCAAGAACACAATCGGAGCTTCTTGTCCTTGGAACTTGTCTACGCTGCCAACCTTGGCTTGCTCACCTAATGCAGCGCGTAGCTTGCTGACTTGGTGATTGTATGGGGCGACAAACAACATGTCGTTCCAGTCTATAGCCCGAGTGACGTGCATGGACGCACTAATGTCGTGAGCGGATGGATCCGCAGGAGCGACGACGAGATCTGACTTTCCTGTATGAAAAATCCTACCTATCAAAGCGTTGGCGAGGGACTTTATTTCAGCTACTTCCTCATCGGATGCTTGTGTGTTGCCTTCATGCTCGACTGGCACAAATGTAACGCCAGCATCGAAGTTAAGTGGTCCATCATAACCGGCAGGCACCTCAATAATTCGCTTATCGTTATCAGGGTGTGACTCCAATTTACCTTCGTAAATATGCTCGCTGATGAAACGGTTGAGCTTTGAGTGCATTCGGTAGGTTGTGCTCAAAAACACGCCCATGTCTTGAGGTATCGTGGGTGTTTCGTGTAAAAGGTAGTCCAATACAGAAAGCCCGCTGTCGGCCGGGTGTGTGCCCTGTGACGGTTGGCCAAGCTGCATCTGGTCGCCCATTAAAATGAGGTTGCTTGCACTGCGACTCATAGCGATTAAATTGGCAACCGCCACTTGCCCCGCTTCATCGATAAAAAGATAGTCCAGCTGATCTGCCATATCTTCTCGGGCAAAACCCCAGGCTGTGGTGCCAACCACACTGGACGGTTGAATATGATTGACTAGCTCATTGTTCTTCAAAATGGCTACTTCGTAATCGACTAGTTCTGGCTCATTATCTTTTGTACAACAGAAGGTCGCAGCGATGCCTTCTTCTTTGCAGTATTTTGCTGTACTCAATAACAGGTTGTTGATCGCCTTGTGACTATTGCTGGCGATACCTACTCGTGCACCTGATTTCATCAGTTCAGCAATTACATGTTTGCCAGTATAGGACTTGCCAGCACCAGGAGGACCTTGAATCGTTAGGTAACTGCAATCGAGATTGTTGATCGCATGACTGATTTGTTGGAGTCGTTCACCCGGATCGTGATTGGGGGCGATAGGCCCTTGGATGTGACCCTTTATGCGGGGTTTGGAGCGCGTTAGAAAATCAATGATGGCTGACTGGCCTGAACCGTTATTTGTAGTGAGCTGCCCATTTTCATATTCGCTAACGCATCGGGAGATGGCCTGTGGAATTGGATTTGGATTGACGTATTCGTCTGGCACTAACGATACGACCGCTGGTGGTTCCTCTTTCGATTGCAGGACTACAAGACCATTTTCAAGATCGCTTTCCTCTCGGACAAAGGTAACTTTTGCGGTATTTCCGTCATCCGTTTCGATACCCAATAAATAGAATTGTTTTTGCGCGCCTTTAAATTCCTGCGTGGGATCAAATCGATATTCATAAGCCAGATTACGCGCTCTTGGCGTAGGCTTAAATGGTTCACGCTCTGTTCTTTCACAGCAGGCCAAACAATCTAGGTCGTCCATCAATTCGGTGTGGCTTAAGCCAAGTCTTTCAAATAAACGCCAGAATATGGGTTTAGCTTCTCGACGATGAAACTCGAGCACCCATGCAAGGTTTTCAGTTAATGCCGCTTTTCTCGGGTCGGACTCAAGCTCTGATAAGACGCGCTCAAGTAGACGGTCCCGCAGCTGTGTTCGTTCTGTTACTTCTTCTTTGACATCAGGCTCGGTGACTTCGGTATTACCTAAATAAACGATGCCATGCTCTGCTTGCTGTTGTCGCAACCAATCGACCAGCTCTTGAGTTGAATCGCAATCATCAATGTTGTAATCCCTGATGTCGTTCAGAATTTTGGAAGTTTCCCAGTTGTCGCCTTGCTCACCTCGTGAGTGCAGTTCTCGCCATTGCTCATAGACCACAACCGAGTCACCACCATTGCCAACTTCAGTTTCACGCTTTCCGCGATAAAGGTGTTCTACATTCTTGATTGAATACCGAGGCTCTCCCAGAAGGACGCCGCCTTTAACGATTTTGTAGAGGTCAATGAAAACCTCATTGCGAAGCAACTGGTCTACTTCGTATTCGCACACGCCGTAACGGCCCATCAATTTGCGGCAGGCTGCGATTTCATAATTGGCGTAATGGTATATATGCATCTTTGAGTCTTGCTGCCAACGCTGGTATACCCATTGAATAAAATCTTGGAAGCACTGTTTTTCCTGTTCCGGATTGTGAGCCCAGAAGTCTTTAAATTGTCGATTTCCCCGATCTTGTCCAGGTAATGGGGCATCAAAATACGTGTTGCCCCAAAGGTACTCCAAGCCGCCTTCATCAAGTGGATAGCCTTCTATATCGAAGAACACATCAAGCGGTGAGTGCGGCGGGAGTAATGCTAAACCTGATTTTTCATTGGGCGCAGGCGTAATGATTTCGAATCGCGGAATGGCATTGCCTGCACTTTGCTTTTGGATTTTTGCCTGAGCTTTCAGTTTCTCAAGAACTATCGTGTTAATGCCTGGCACATATTCGATGTCGGTCGTCGCTAGTTCTTGCATCGTGTTGATGCCAGCTTGATTCAACTTCTTGATTTGGCCTTTGGTGATAGTCGCCACTTGAAATAAGTGGTCTTTTTCTATCATTAGAGATTCAGCGTAATGACTCCAATCGGCCCAATTTTTAGAATCGGCAGGGTCTGGTCGATTGTTTGGCGAGTAGTTACTGTGATCGTTTAAGAATGATGATTTCAAAGTTTGGTAATAATAAAAGTAGTCACTCGTTCTGAGTCGCTCATTTTCGCCGTTGCCCAATGCTACCGTTATAAACTCTGGCAGGCACCCCTGTATAGCTTCGAGCATTTGCGCATAACAACACAGCTGGATGACAAAGGTCGGTTTTAACTTGTTGGCGAGTTTGGTGTCCCATACTTCGTAATGCCAATCACCGAGACTGCTCTTGTTTTTAGCAGGAGAGCTAGACCCTGCTTCATGCGTTACCTTAACCAGAAAGTCTGCATAGCCACCAAAAGGCAGTAGCTCTAATCGGGCTTGTACGATGACATCAACACCTTGGCGCATCGCTGCAAGCGTATTGGCGTGCTTTTCATCTGACGATTCACCTTCGATTTTAACTACATTGAGACCTTGCTCAATAAAGGCTTCCTCCAACGCATCCTCATGCTCATAGCCCTTTTGTGCGAGGGAACTCATCAAAGCATCGGCAGGGTCTTTTTCTGGCGCCTGATCTGGGTATTCAATCGAAAACCGATCCATCCATGAGGCAAATGGGCTCTCCATGTACCGGGTCAGGTCTGAGGGGGAGAAATGAAACTGTCCGTGTTGTTTATACATAACTAACGAGGCCCGTTCTTATGATAAGGCACGCAAAGGCTGGTGCTGATAAAGCACAGTGCATCCGGAATCCTTGTAAAATAGGTGATCCCGGGTGAGTGAACACTAATTTTGTGCATGTGTTTAAAAAGGCCTTGAACTTTTTCGCCTGATCCCCATCTATTCTCCAGTTAATCGCTGACAGCTTTGTTTTGGGGATAATCCCAGCTACAGGAGAATATGACAATGTTTTTATCGGTTTATAAGCGCTTTATCAATGCGCGTCCTCCTCCATGTTAATCTGTATTTGAATTTCAAATAGCAGGGTTGCCTGCATTTACTCAATAACTCTTTTAAAAACAGGAGGGATGCATGCTGGAAGTAAACCAGATATCCAGAAAATACAGTAGTTTTCTTGCTGTAGATAATGTCAGTTTCACTATTGGTAAGGGCGAAATTGTCGGCTTACTTGGCCATAACGGCGCCGGTAAAACCACGATCATGAAAATGATCAGCGGATACCTTGAAGCTAATGCTGGCTCAGTGAAAGTTGACGGTGTTGATTTAGATTTAGATCCAAAAGAAATTCAAAAAAATTTAGGCTACCTGCCAGAAAGTTTGCCTGTATATTCAGAAATGAATGTCGCCGATTACTTGGATTTTTCAGCGGACTTAAAAGGTCTAAAAAACAACATTAAAAAATCAGAAATTAAGCGCGTTATAAAAGCGACTGATATTTCTGCAAAATTATTGGCACCTATTTCAACGCTGTCACGCGGCTTTAAGCAGCGGGTTGGTGTTGCGCAAGCGATTCTTGGTCGACCAAAACTACTTATTCTGGATGAGCCAACTAACGGGCTGGATCCAGAGCAAACGCAGCATATGCGTGATCTCATCAAGGAGGTTGCGAAAGATGCAACCGTTATTCTATCGACCCATATTATGCAGGAAGTTGAGGCGCTGTGTACGCGCGTATTGATGTTGCATGGCGGAAAGCTGGCGCTGGATTCTGAGCTTGAAGTACTGAAACAAAGTAATCATCTTCTATTAGAAACATCCATTAAAAAGGAAGATGTCCAATTAATAGAAAGTGTGTCAGGAGTTGACTCTGTTAAATGTCTAACTTCAGAAAGTGAAAGCACTCGATATCGTGTTTGTATGAAAGAAAATGAAAATGTGAAAGAAATATCTGCTGCGATTTCTCAAGTTGTTGCTGATAACAACGCGTCGCTCTATCTAATTCATCCTGAGACGAGAGACTTAGAAACGTTGTTTAAAGAGGTCAATGAGGGGAAGTTTGATCTTGAGGAGGTTCGTGATGCAGCATAATATTGAATCTAAAATAACAGTCAAGCGTATTGCGTCTAAAGAAATTTCGCTCTTCTTTGCTTCTCCAATCGCGTATTTATTCTTGGCTACCTTTGCCGCCGTGACATTGTTTGTTTTTTTCTGGGGTGAATCTTTCTTTGCTAGGAATATCGCTGATGTTCGCCCTCTATTTGAGTGGATGCCGGTATTATTGATTTTTCTTTGTGCGACCTTAACCATGAGGTTGTGGAGTGAAGAACGGCGAAATGGAACACTCGAATTTGTGCTAACCCAATCAGTCCCACTTTGGCACTTTGTCCTGGGCAAGTTTTTGGGTTGTCTATTCTTATTGCTTATCGCATTAGTGATCACACTACCTCTGCCCATTACTGTGGCTGTTCTCGGAGATTTGGATTGGGGGCCGGTATGGTCAGGCTATATTGCCACGCTTTTCATGGGAGCGGCCTACCTTAGTATTGGTTTATTTGTATCATCCCGAAGTGATAATCAGATAGTCAGTTTGATCAGTGCTTCGGTGCTCGCGGGGATGTTCTATCTGGTCGGCTCATCGGTAATAACCGATTTTTTTGGCAACCAAATAGGCGACTGGCTGAGACTTTTAGGGACAGGCTCCCGCTTTGAATCGATAACACGCGGAGTGATCGATTTTCGAGATATCTATTACTACCTTAGTCTAATTGTTGCATTCCTCGTTTTGAACACATTGTCGCTTGAAAAAGAACGATGGGTGACGGATGAGTCTCGTGAGCATCATAAATATTGGCGAGTGTTTACTTTATTACTTGTAGCGAATGCTTTGTCAGCAAACTTGTGGTTGGGGCAGGCTAATGGTTTGCGTGTAGATGTTACTCGAGGTGATCAATATTCAATTTCTGAAGCGACAGAAAGTTATTTAAATCAGCTTCAGGAACCGCTTCTTGTGCGTGGTTATTTTAGTGGTAAAACCCATCCCTTGTTGGCACCACTGGTTCCGCAGATGCGAGACTTGATTAAAGAGTATGAGGTTTCAGGCAAAGGGAAAGTAAGGGTTGAGTTTGTCGATCCGTTAAGTGCGCCGGAGCTCGAAGAGGAAGCCAATCAGAAATATGGAATACAACCCGTACCTTTTCAGGTTGCTGATCGATATCAGTCCTCCATTGTAAGCTCGTATTTTAATGTGTTAATTCAATATGGTGATGAGCACCAGGTTCTAGGTTTTAGGGATCTTATTGAAGTTCAGGCACGTAGTGAGTCTGATATTGACGTTCAGTTAAGAAATCCAGAGCACGATTTGACTCGTGCAATAAAGAAAGTTCTGCGTGCATATCAAGCTGGTGGAAATCTTTTTGACACAGTTAAAACCGACTTAAGTCTAACAGCTTATGTATCAACCGACGAGAAGTTGCCGGAACAACTGCAGACCTTTAAATCCGAAATTAAAGAGGTCGCAGAGAAACTTGAAGCAGAGTCATCTGGACGCTTAAAAGTCTCGTTTGTAGAGCCTGAAGCCAACGGTGGTAAAGTTGCACAAGAAATTGGGGAGAACTATGGCTTTAAGCCCATGGCGACCAGTTTGTTTAGTAATGAGCAGTTTTATTTTTATTTAACACTGCAAGGTAATGATCAAATTGTGCAGCTGCCATTAGGTGATATGAGCAAGAATGAGTTTGAGCGTAACCTGGATGCAGGTATAAAACGATTTGCTTCCGGTTTTACAAAAACCGTGGCTTTGGTGACACCAAAACCCGACTACTCCTCTCCTTATGCTGGCAGAAGTGCGAGTTTTTCTCAGCTCGAGAACTTCTTAAGTGCTGAACTAAACGTCGTTCGAGAAGATCTTTCTGATGGTGGCGTTTCAGGTGAGGCTGATATCTTGTTACTCGCCGCTCCTAAAGCGCTAGATGAAAAGCAACTATTTGCGGTTGATCAATTCTTAATGAAGGGTGGAACTGTTATCGCAGCAACCTCCCCGTATTCGGCTAGCCTTTCAAATCGTAACCTGAGTGTGCAAAAACACAGTAGTGGTCTCGAACGTTGGTTAGAGCATCACGGCATTAACATTGAAGATTCGTTGGTGCTTGATCCTCAGAACTCTTCATTCCCTGTTCCTGTGACACGTAATGTCGGCGGATTTAGATTGCAAGAATTGCGGATGTTGGATTACCCCTATTTTGCTGATATCCGCAGTGATGGTCTGAATGACGACAATTTGATTACTTCAGAGTTACCGCAAATTACAATGGCCTGGAGCTCACCTGTTACGCTAGATGAAGAAAAAAACAAAACGCGTCAAGTGACTAAGCTATTAAGTAGTTCAAAACATTCATGGCTGTCGAACTCGATGGACGTTATGCCAAAAATGAGCTCGCAGGGTGTGAGTGCCTTTGAACCCGAAGGCGACCAGTCTAGCCACCTATTGGCGTTAGTCTCTCAGGGGCGCTTCGATTCATTCTATGCTGGCCAATCGTCACCACTTATTGAGAAAGTGGAGGAAGGTGACGACAGTGATTCAGAGTCAGAGAAACCTGAAGGTGGCAAAGGTGCTGAGAACGAGCTTCAAGTCAGTAGTGTGATAGAACGATCGCCAGAATCATCCCGCATCATACTGTTTTCATCGAACGAGTTTCTAAGTGATCAAATTATTCAGATGCTTGGAAGCGCTCAACAAACCGAGTACGTCAATACGGTACAAATGGTAGCGAATGCGGTTGATTGGTCCCTTGAGGATGAAGGTCTGCTTAGTATTCGTTCGCGTGGTCACTTCAACAGAACCTTACCGCCGATGGAGCAATCTGCTCAAATGTTTTGGGAGTACCTAAACTATGTCTTAGCGGCATTGGCCATTGCAGTGGTTGCCCTATGGGAAAGGCGAAAACGCGCGGCTAAGAACAAGCAGTATTTAGAACTTTTGGCAGCTTAAGGGGAGCTTGTAATGAAAAAGAAAATTCCTTTATTAGCAGGCGTGCTAAGTGTTCAGCTTATCGTTGCCTTGCTGTTTTTAATTTTGGGAAATGGCGATTCTAAAGAGCTTGTTTCAGAGCCATTATTAGGCATTTATAAGGACAAGATAGAACGCATAGAAATTAGCGATTCTGATAAACAAGTGACAATGTCGAAAAGTGGCGATGGATGGCACTTGTCTGAAAGCGGTTTGCCTGTCGAGCAGAGTAAATTGACATCTTTGTTGGGTACGCTTGAGGAATTGAAAACGACCTGGCCGGTTGCCACAACTTCATCAAGTCACGAACGGTTTGAAGTTTCTAATAGCAAGCACCAAAGAAAACTAACCTTGTCTAAGGGGGGGGAACCTCTGGCTGAGCTTTATGTTGGAACGTCGCCGGGATTTAAAAAATCACATGTGCGTCTTGCTGGGCAGGATGAGGTCTATGCCGTGGAGTTTAATACCTACGATGCTCCCGTTACTGAGAAAGACTGGCTTGATAAAACCTTGTTGGCTGTTAAATCGGTAACGAAAATAACAGGCAAAGATTATGATCTGACAAAAGACAGCGATAGCTGGAGTCTATCAGTTGTTCCTGAAGGGCGAGAAATTAATCAGGAAAAGGTTAGTGATCTTGCCAAGGCAATAGGTGCGTTTAGGGTGATGGATATCGTAGAATATGTGCCGGAACTCGATGATGATAAGCGCGCCACCTTAAACGTGAGCAATAGTGATAACTACTCCTTGGTGTTATTTGAAAAAGATGGCAAATACTATGTCAAGCGCTCAGATATAGAAACGTACTTTACCCTTAGTAAGTACGAGTATGATCGCTTAACTAAGTCAAACCTGGAATCCTTAACCACCGAAGTTACGGTTGACGGTGCGGTAGCGAAAAGTAATACAGAAGATGTCACGCTTGAAGTTGAGGAAAAAGAAGAGCCGAAATAACAGGTAAGTGGGGGGGGCGATATTAACCCCCCTTTTACCATGTATTCTAAAAAGGTCAGTGTCGATGGTTGAGCTCAAAGGGGATAATGCCTATGGAATGAAGCTGCTTTCCTACTGAAGTCATGGTGACGGATGCGCCTAAGGAGGAGAGTGAGGTTCCTGCCATGCCAGATGCGGGTGGCAGGGCCTGATCTAGAGCTGACTTCATGACCGTAATGAGGGGGAGTATTACTCCCCCTCCCTTTTTAATATAAAAACTAGTTTTAACCGTGAGTTAAAAAATAAATAAATTTTATAAAAAAGACTATTGAAAATTGTTTGGTAGACCATAGATATAGTCGTGTGAGAGGTTGTCCATTTGGAAACCGAATCACCTTTGATTGTTTTTATCTTATATTGCTTCTAACGGAGGATATACCATGAACGCAATTGACCTAACTCCACTCTATCGCAGCAGTGTTGGCTTTGATCGCTTAGGCTCATTGATCAATCATGCATTGACTGCCGAATCCACTACCAGTGGATACCCTCCCTATAATATCGAGGTACTTGATGAGAATCGCTATGCCATTACGTTGGCCGTTGCAGGTTTTTCTCAAGAGGAACTGGATATTCAGGTTGAAAAAGGCGTGTTGTCTGTAGCAGGTAATAAGGGTGCTAAAGATGAGCGTCAATACCTTTATCAAGGCATTGCTAATCGCACGTTTGAGCGAAAGTTCAATCTTGCTGATTATGTTGAAGTCACCGGTGCTGATCTTTCTAATGGCTTGTTAACCATAAGCTTGAAGAAAGAAATTCCCGAAGCGATGAAGCCAAAATCCATTGCTATTAATCAAGATGACAATGTATTAGAGCATAAAGCTGAAGAGAAAAGCACTAAAGGCGATAAGGCTGCTTAGCGATGTTGAGGGTGCACGTATGTGCGCCCTCCTCTTAACCTTTTAAGCGTTTTTCAACCTGATTTGTTGGAGGTGTCCCATGGATATTGAAAAATTAAAACCTTGGAATTGGTTTAAGCATGAAGATGATTCTGCTCACCAAATTCCAGTATCGAAAAACGATGCTCTTGGTGAAAGTTCATCAGAGAGCAAGCAACTTGCCACCCCGCAGAATCAGGCAGTGGGTTCTTTAATGCAATTGCATAATGAAATGGACCGCCTGTTTGATGACGTGTGGCGCTCATTTGGCATGTCCTCGGGCTCAAGACTTGCGCGACCAGCATCGATATTTAATAACAGCCTGTTTGATCATTCCATCTTGGGTGATTATAGAGCGAAGCTGGATGTATCAGGCAGTGAAAAAGAGTATGAAGTATCAATCGAGCTGCCTGGGTTATCAGAGGACGATATTCAAATTGAGCTGAATGGAAATACATTAGTTGTTAAAGGGCAGAAGGAGGAAAAAAACGAAAGTAAAGATAAACCTGATTTTTCATTGGGCGCAGGCATAATGATTTCGAATCGTGGAATGGCATTGCCTGCACTTTGCTTTTGAATTTTTGCCTGAGCTTTCAGTTTCTCAAGAACTATCGTGTTAATGCCTGGCACATATTCGATGTCGGTCGTCGCCAGTTCTTGCATCGTGTTGATGCCAGCTTGATTCAACTTCTTGATTTGGCCTTTGGTGATAGTAGCCACCTGAAATAAGTGGTCTTTTTCAATCATTAGAGATTCAGCGTAATGACTCCAATCGGCCCAATTTTTAGAATCGGCAGGATCTGGTCGATTGTCTGGGGAGTAGTTACTGTGATCGTGTAAGAATGATGCTTTCAGAGTTTGGTAATAATAAAAATAGTCACTCGTTCTGAGTCGCTCATTTTCGCCGTTGCCCAATGCTACCGTTATAAACTCTGGCAGGCACCCCTGTATAGCTTCGAGCATTTGCGCATAACAACACAGCTGGATGACAAAAGTCGGTTTTAACTTGTTAGCGAGTTTGGTGTCCCATACTTCGTAATGCCAATCACCGAGACTGCTCTTGTTTTTAGAAGGAGAGCTAGACCCTGCTTCATGCGTTACCTTAACAAGAAAGTCTGCATAGCCACCAAAAGGCGGTAGCTCTAATCGAGCTTGTACGATGACATCAACACCTTGGTTCATCGCTGCAATCGTGTTGGCGTGCTTTTCATCTGACGATTCACCTTCGATTTTAACTACATTGAGGCCTTGCTCAAGAAAGGCTGCCTCCAACGCATCCTCATGCTCATAGCCCTTCTGCGCGAGGGAACTCATCAAAGCATCAGTTGGGGCTTTTTCTGGCGCCTGATCAGGATGCTCAATGGAAAACCTGTCCATCCATGAGGCAAATGGGCTCTCCATGTACCGGGTCAGCTCTGAGGGGGAGAAGTGGAACTGTCCGTGTTGTTTATACATAGTTGTTGGTGCTTATTTTTGTCATTGGTTTAGGATTTTCCCCATAGTTAAACCCTGGGTTTAACTATATGTTCAGGACGAATGGTATGCCGCGTTTGCATGGATGCAAAGGAGCGGCGATGCCATTACGCAAACCGAAAAGCAACAAATGAGTTGCTTTAAGGGTTTTTCTGGTTGGATTTTCTTTAAAGCAATATATTAGTTGCTTTTTGTGAAAAGTGAAACTAATATGTTTCTTTTCAGGTAAAAGCAACGCATATGTTTACAGGATGGCATGAATACTCTACTTCAGCAGCTCAAAAAGAGGCGTCTAGATTTAGGTCTCAAACAAAACGACATGATGTTGCGTGTTGGCGTGTCTCGTCAGCAATATCAACGTTTGGAGTCTAAAGGGAATCCACGTCTGGATACGCTCGAATTGATAGCGAAAGGTTTAAATAGCGAGATAATGCTCATTCCCAAGGAGAAGCTTGGAACAGTTCTAGCCGTTCTTGAGGGTAGAGTCGCAGATGAGTGGGAAGCAGACTCAGAAGAACCGGGCTCTGAAGACTCTCGTTTTGATAAATCGGGCTCTGGCCAACGAAGCACATCCAAGTCAGTGAGCAAGAAAAGCCTGTCTGATGATCCGTGGCAGCATCATTGGGAAGACAATGGGCTTGGAGATGACTCGTGAGCAATGCTGTAAACGTTATTCAGTTAACGCTTCACGGAGAACTGGTAGGCTATTTGGCAGGTTACCTGAATGGCAGGAACGTACTTATTTTTGCCGATGAATTTAGCAGTAATACTCACCGCTCGACGTTTAGCTTGATCACCCATCCTGCATTCCCTCACTCTAACAAATTGTTGCCAGAGCCTTGGGCACGAAATCAACGCTTACATCCAACATTATCAAACCTATTGCCAGAAGGGTCGCTACGAGAGCTTATTGCGCAAGGATTAAAGGTACATGTAGATAACGAGTTTCATATCTTCTCTTATCTAGGGGAAGATTTGCCGGGTGCAATTGTCGCCACACCGTTAGATCCTGAAGATGTACCTGATAATGTAATGTCGTTTATTTCTGGGGGCCATAATCGAGATACTAAAGTCGTAAAGTTCGAGAAATTAGAGCGAGAAAATAAATTTTCGTTAGCTGGCGTCCAGATGAAGTTTTCAATGAAAGAAAAGGATGGGCGCTACAACCTCTCTAAATCTGGAGATTTAGGTGATTGGATAATCAAAACACCATCGACACAACATAAAGACGTTTCTGTTAATGAGTTCTCGGCGATGACTCTAGCGTCATTAGTCGGAGTAGATATACCCGAAATTAAGCTGGTTGATATGAGCCAGCTGGATAACCTGCCACAAATCAATTTGCCAGACGAAGCCTTTGCTTTTGCGATAAAGCGTTTTGATCGACAGGAGAGCAACAGAGTTCATATGGAAGACTTCGCCCAAGTATTAGTGAAGTATCCCCATGAAAAATATAACTCTGCAAACTATGAGCAGATTGGCCGTGTTCTGTACGAGTTTTCAGGCGATGCTTTGGCTGACGTGCAGCAGTTCGCAAGACGATTGCTAGTGAATATTTTGGTTGCCAATGGTGACGCACATTTAAAAAACTGGAGCCTACTATACGAAGATAAGGTGACGCCGAGACTGTCCCCAGCCTACGACATAGTAACAACAAATGTGTATATTGACGGTGAACGCAACTTTGCTTTGAATTTAGGAAAAACGAAGGATTGGTATGCTGTATCTTTAGAAAATTTTAAGGCATGGTCAGAAAAGTCAGGTATACCTTGGCGAGCAATAAAGCCTCATTTGGAAGATGTAGTGGATAAGGCTCGTACCCAGTGGCATTCGGCTATTGCAGATCTTCCGATGAATGAGGCGCACAAGCAAAAGTTAATTGAGCATTGGAAAAATCTAAATCAGGATTTCAAACTGTAGACTCTTTTCCTCTGCTCACTCCATTGCTTTGGCGGATCAACAGCAAGATCAAACAAGGTTAAGGTTGGTGGCAATTGGTCGTCCAGAATGGCTTCTACGATATCCGGTGCAAGTGTTGTCAGGTTAACCATTCGGCTGACGTAGCTGTTGTCGACACCTTCTTTCTCGGCAATCTCCTTAAGTGATTTAACTTGGCCAGTTTCCAGCATCGCAAGCCAACAATGACCTCTGGCCAACGCAAGTTGCAGAGGCGTTGGATCTGTATCCCATGGTCTGGATTCATGGGTTTTACCATCGGGTAAGGTAATCAGTTGTCGCCCACTTCTGCGCTTTAGACTGATGGGGACTGATATGCTGAGTTTGCCATTACTGGCCTCGAAGACGCTTGGATCGCCAGATTGGCTCATTTCAATTTTAAATCCGCTTCCCTTGCTCATGCGACAACGTCCTGCTTAGCTGAGTCTGTTATCTCTAGTGCGAGGCGTTCAACACCATTTTCCCAAAGTCTGATGTCAATATTGTCGGGCTTAACAATGATCTTCTCGATCAACAGTTTGATAATCCGAGATTGTTCGTCGGGGAATAGTTGCTCCCAGACATTATCGATTTTATTGAGTGCGACAGTGACCTGAGCTTCATCAATTTCGTGGCCCTGATTAATGGCAATCGATGCAACCTGCCGAGTAATGGGCGGTGCTTTGAGAATACCTCTGATTTGTTCGACTACGCAACGCCTGTGTTTTAAAGAAAACAGGGTTGGAAAAGCTCGCGAGTCGCCGTTGTAACCTTGCCGCTAACGCGCTTGGTATTTCACTTAAATCAAAATAAACATGATTTGCGAGCGTGACTGATACCTTTTTTGGTGAGTTTTCCAATATGAGCGGTTTTGCCTTGGCTGTCATTTCCCAAGGCGGGCGGTTCTTAATCACTTCCTGTTCTTTAAACAAAGTTGAATTAGGTGAGATCCGTGTCAGTAGCTTCGTCAGTTTACTATGTGAAATAGACTCCATTTGAGCCAGGTACTGCCATTGGTCCTGGATGACATTTAGATCATTATCAACAAAGGAGCTATTGCCGGACGGTCGTGCTTATTTTTGAAGAGGTAGTGCGATTAAATTACCAAATCCGCCCTCGGGTAAAATATCCTGATTGGGGAATAGGCGATCATAGGAGTCAAACGAAAGATTTGGATAAAACTCCATTGCTTTGTCGAGCAGGCCAAATCCCAATAGCCTGGCTTCTTTAGCTCGTACTTTCTCGCTGAAGAAAATCCAAAGGTGAGCTCCGTTCCCGGAACGAGAAATCTCAATGGAATGCGGTATTTCAAAGTTACTGCAAGCCTTCGATATTGCTTTCACTTCGTCTTGCCATTGGCCTTTGTCAAAGTCAGCGGCAAGAAAATAGCACGTGTTGTCGTGCATTAAAGGATAAAGGCCAACCACTTGCTGCCCGGCTAAGTGGCGATAAATGACCTGATCATTTAACTCTGTGAACTGACGGTGATTGCAGTCCTGACATTTGATGCGTGGCTTGTGACAGATTCCTTGTGCCCACTAGTTATTGCAGGTAACAGAGTAACCACTGCGACCCTGTTTGTTTTGCCAGCGGTTTGCAAAAATATCGGTTCGGCCCCGAAACAACCCTCTGAAGATCGCTATCTTTTGTTCTGGTGAATATAGGGTCGAGTCAGATGTGTTTGGTGGTGGCTGTTGAAGTTGCTCTCTGAGAGCTATAAGCTGCTTTTTCTCCTGTTCAAGCTCAGCGAGCCGAGCGTCAATCTCGGCCGCGCTTTGAAATCTATCAGACTTAAGCATGCGCTTGAGGTGGCTTGATCAAGGACTCTGCCGGAATACCCAAACCTTCATGCAGCTTCCAGATCATTTTTAGTGTGAGTGAGCGCTTGTGATTGAGAATCTCATAGACTCGATTGCTCTTTCCTATCATGGGCTCGAGATCTTTCACTGTTAATCCTTTGCGCTCCATTTCGAACTTGATGGCCTCAACAGGATCAGGTAATTCCATAGGGAAATGCTTGGCCTCATAAGCTTCGATAAGCGTGACCATGACATCCAGCTTTTCACCTTCGGGAGTGTCAGGGCCTGCCATCATCAGGCTTTCAATTTCTTTTAATGCCGCTCGGTAGTCGGCATCGGTTTTAATGGGTTTGATGTCCATAGTATTTACCTCTCGTTTCTACCTTTGGGGCAATTAAATTAAATAGTTTGCACGTCAATCTTGTCGTATTGCGCATGGGTGCCTATGAATCGGATGTACACCACTCGATAGGCATAGTTGATCCAAACGACCAGTCGGTACTTGTTGCCCGCAATATTGAAAACCGCTCGTCCATCTTTGAGGATGCTGGCATTTCTAAAGTCCTGCTTTACATCAGCTGGTGCGCTCCAATCGGCTGCTAAGGCATGCCGATACCAGGCGAGCGTTGGCTCTTTAGCATCCATGTACACTGGGTGCTCTTCCCAGAAAGCTTTCAGTGTCGATAGGGCAATGATTCTCATAGAGTTAATAATAGTCCCAAATTGGGACTGTATCAACTAAAATATACTGGAGAATCAATATGAATGAATATCAAGCACTTATGACGCAAAGAGAGCTATGTAATCGCTGGCAGGTAAGCGAAGCGACACTGGAGCGCTGGCGTTCAGAGGGTATAGGCCCAATATATGTAAAACTCGGCGGCCAAGTCAGGTATAGGCGCGAAGACGTGCATGGAAGCACTAATGCCGCGGTTGCATGGATGCAAAGGAGCGGTGATGTGCTGGAGTATGAGGCCAGTTGCTTGAGGAAGAGTACGTTTGAAGCCGTTTGAGGATGAGCTAGTAAGCAATTGCCCGCATCAGCCCTTATATCCTGATAGTTAAAGTTGCGGGTTAATAAAAAGCCCTAATGGCCAGTGAGGGCTCATTAGGGCTATTTACAAGATGGTGGTGGGGCGGGACGCGGGTTCGGTTCCCACGATAGCAATCGATTCAGTCCATCAAGTGCTTTGAAATGCTGATGCGGGTTGATACTTACGCAGGAGCTTCGGAAACCATTTTGTCAGAAGCTAGCAGAAACTCGGTTGACAAGTGCTTGTTTTCGGAAGGCAGATCACTTTTAATTTCCTTTAATGCCGCTCGGTAGTCCGCTTTAATCAATAATCATCCCAATAAGGTGGTTCTCCAAAATAAGAGCCTAAAAAGTCGAGAAAGGCCCGAAGCTTTGGCGCCAGAAGTTTTCGATGAGGATAGACGGCGTATAAGCCCATCGTTTCCAGTTCAATGTCATTAAGCATGGTTTTTAGCTTGCCTTGCTTCAGTGCTTCTCCCACGATAAATGTTGGTTGCAGAATATAGCCCTCACCAGCAATAGCGGCTGCCATCAATATCTCACCATTGTTTGCGGTCAAGCCTGATTGATTTGTATTCGAATTAGCGCGCAAAACTTTCATTAAAGGATTTTCGGATACAGAGTAATCCATGTAGCTGTAACGTAGAAAGTGCGAACTATTCAATTCTTCTGGGTGGGTCGGAGCCCCGTATTTTTCAATATACGAGGGAGCTGCGCAGAGTACTAATCTGACAGGCGCTATTTTTTTTGCAATCAAAGATGAACTTTTTAAGTGCCCAATTCTCAGTGCGACATCAAATCCTTCTTCGATGACATCCGCCTTGCGATCACTTAACTCCAGATTGACACCAACTTCCGGGTACTGTTTTTTGAAATCCCGGATAAGTGGCGCAAGGTGTAATGTTGAAAAGGAGACTGGTGCACTTATTTGTAGAAGCCCTTTGGCAGTACTTTGAAGTTCACCAAAGTGACTTTCCATATCATGAACACTCTCCAGAATGTGCATTGCATGCTGTAAGCACTGTTCACCTTCTTGGGTTAAGTGAACTCGCCGAGTTGTTCGGTTAAACAGCCTGACACCTAGTTGCTCTTCTAGCTGAGATACATATTTGCTCACTAGTTGATTCGAGGTCTCTAGTTTCTCAGCGGCTTTGGTAAAGCTACCTAGGTCTGCCACGGCGGCAAACGCTTTCATCGTGTCTAAGCGGTCCATGGATAAATCCTATATTGCAAACAATATGTTGATAATTATTCCATAATATCCTTATTTATTCATCAATATGTTGTTAGTAGTATAGATATCAACCTGATTGAGGCGGTCAGCGCGGTCAGTCTTCACTTATGACTTAGAGAGGAATTTCACGATGAACAAGCAAACTATACACAACATATTGAAATCAGATGCAGGCCTTGCAGCATTAGCTTTAAGAGTACCTGTTGGGATTATCCTGGCTGCTCATGGTGCACAGAAATTATTTGGCTGGTTCGGTGGTTATGGCCTTGAAGGTACTGGTCAGTGGATGGCAAGTATCGGGTTAGAGCCAGGGTATTTGATGGCCCTCTTGGCAGGCAGTGCAGAATTTTACGGTGGCCTGGCTTTGGTACTTGGTTTGTTAACCAGGCCTGCTGCAGTCGTGAGCGCATTTACTATGTTGGTGGCTATTTTTAGTGTCCACTTTGAGCATGGGCTTTTCTTGACAAATAACGGCTATGAATACGCTCTTGCATTGTTTGCTGCAGTCGTAGCATTAACTATTCAAGGTGCAGGAAGCTTTTCGGTTGATAATGCGATAGCAAAGAATGTGGTTGGCCGTGCTTCTGTCAATGAGCCATCGCATCTAAAACAAGTGGCCTAATTGTTGAGTTATCAATGCCTTCCTGTACTGCAGGAAGGCCATTTTTATGGAGGTATTTACTGGTGTTAGTCAATGGCGTTTGGCAAGAGAACTGGCAACCGGTTCAGAAGAAAGACGAAAAAGGTCGCTTTATACGACAAACATCGTCGTTTCGAAATTGGATTACACCTGATGGCTCTCCAGGTATCTCTGGTGACGGTGGTTTTAAAGCTGAGGCAGATCGCTATCACCTTTATGTCGCTTACATTTGCCCTTGGGCAAGCCGTACTTTAATGGCGCGAGCTTTAAAGGGGCTGGAAGATATTATTTCCGTTTCTGTGGTTAATCCCAAGTTGACGGAACAAGGATGGCGGTTTGGTGGTTTCCACGGGAGTGATAGTGATGACCTGAATGGGGCGACTTATATGCATGAATTGTATACTCAGATAGCGCCAGATTTCACCGGTCGAGCAACCGTTCCTGTTTTGTGGGATAAAAAAACCAAAACCATTGTTAACAATGAGTCGGCTGATATTGTTCGAATGTTTAATACAGCCTTTGCCGATCTCAAAGATACGAGCCCTGATTTGGTTCCCAGTGAGTTGGCATCAGAGATTGATTCACTAAATTCATATATCTATTCCGATCTCAATAATGGTGTATATCAAGCTGGTTTTGCATCGACACAAGAAGCTTACGAAGAAGCCTTTGAAAAAGTATTCAATGCGCTCGATTCTCTGGAAGAAAGATTAGCAGATGGACGTAAATTTCTATTTGGTGACGCACTCACTGAGTCGGATATTCGTTTGTTTGTCACCTTAATTCGATTTGATGTGGCTTACCATGGACTGTTCAAGTGTAATCGAAACATGATTAAAGAAAAGCCTAAACTCCATAATTACATGCATCGTATTTTGGCGATGGAAGGTATTCAAAGCACAGTGAATATAGAGCACATAAAAGCAGGTTACTACTCGATAAAGGCGCTTAATCCCACTGGTATTGTTCCCGTAGGTCCAGCGCTTTAAAAATAGCTGGAGTTAACATGAAAACGAAACGAAATATTGCCTACATTTCTCATGGTGGTGGCCCCATGCCTTTGTTGGGAGACCCAGATCATTATGAAATGGTCGAGACGCTAAAAGAGATTGCCTCGAAAATAGATAAACCCAGCGCGATACTAGTGATCAGCGCTCATTGGGAGGCGCGTTTGCCCACTGTGACTTCAGGAACAAATCCTGGAATTATTTATGACTACGGCGGTTTTCCACAAGCAGCCTATGAGATTGAGTACCCTGCACCAGGTGAGCCAGTATTGGCAAAAAGAGTGATGAATTCGCTCAAAGAAAATGGCATTGATGCAGTGCAAGATGAGCAGCGAGGTTTTGATCATGGCTTATTTGTGCCACTTAAACTGATTTATCCGGATGCGGATATTCCTTGTGTGCAGTTGTCGCTAGTTCAAAGTCTTGATGCAGACCTCCATATTCAAATAGGTAAGGCTCTGCAGTCACTTGACTGGGATAATTTGCTGGTCATTGGGTCCGGGTTTTCCTTCCACTATATGCGCGCATTTTTCAGTCCAGAGTCACAGGAATCTCGAGCAATGAACATCGCTTTTGATGAGTGGTTAAGGGAAACAATAAGCGATGAGGGGCTGTTAGAAGAGGCAAGAAAGGAACGACTAGTGCATTGGTCATCCGCGCCGGGAGCGAGATTTTGCCACCCACGAGAAGAGCATTTAATCCCTTTGCATGTATGTTATGGCATGGCCACTAAGCCGAGTGACAAAGCATTCAAAGCAGAGATTATGAAAAAGCAATCGTCTATGTTTCTGTGGAGTGTATGAGGTCTGTTGCTTAAGAAAGAGTTTGTTTGAAGCTATATAAGTGTCAGTAGGGGCGAACCCGCACTAAACCGCAACACCTGAAAGTCAAATTGCAGAGTATTAAAAAGCCCTAATGGCCGGTGAGGACTCATTAGGGCTTTAAAATTTGGTGGAGGCGGGGGGAATCGAACCCCCGTCCGCGAATCCGCTGCTCTTGGTACTACATGCTTAGTTAGTCTTTAAATTAACTCGATGCTGATCCGGCTAACAGGAAGTTTCGAGCGAGTTTGCTTA